>Ga0315334_10000606_pt1 | contig 21736 bp, 40 predicted proteins | sample M150034915metaG_FD_205555 | JGI IMG/M metagenome (GOLD analysis project Ga0315334, IMG submission 205555) | Ammonia-oxidizing marine archaeal communities from Monterey Bay, California, United States - M1 500m 34915 | ecosystem: Environmental > Aquatic > Marine > Intertidal zone | place: USA... | reverse complement strand
ATCCCTCTCCTGGCTTATAATGCTGAATTTGGCAAGATTCGACCATTCCAAATTTACTAAATTCTTCAACTTCAGGGTATTTCTTTTCATATAGGTGAATAATGTTTCCTATAAGACTTCTGTATATCACCATAGTCGGATTATCGTAAGAAGGGTGGATAGGAACTTCTGTAGACCTTTTTTCATCGGGATTAATACGTAAAGGCGGACCCACAACTCCCGGCTGCTGATATTCTTCACTCTCTTTAAACAAGGTTATAAGATCATCGCAAATTCCGTGAGGAATATACCATCCCCCCAGCATGCTGTTCTTCGGTAAAATGTATTCTTTTAAATCCATGATTTTAATTCTTCACCCATGATCTTAGTAGCAATATTTATTTTTTTTCTCAAAGCTTTAACGATTCTTTCATCAATTGTATCTTCTACCATAAGATCAATATACGTCATAGGGAAATGTTGACCGATTCTATCAATTCTCGCTTCCGACTGTTGGCGCTTCTCTAAATCATATCCATTAGAATAATAAATCATAGTAGATGCGGCCGTCAGTGTTATTCCATAGCCACCTGTTTGAGTTGTTCCAACTAAAAACCTTACAGAACTTTCGAGATCCTGAAATTTTTGAATATTATCTTGACGCTCATTCATAGGAGTTTTTCCGTAATAAGTTACTACTGAATTATCTCCGTATTCTTTTTTAAGATGTTCTACGATTGTTTCTACATCGTACTGGTAATGGGCCCAAATAACAACTTTTCCGTGTATCTCTTCCAACGTGTCAAGCAGTTCAGTTATTCGATTATTTTTTATGGGTTTAATAGTTCCATCATCGGCAGTGAAATGACCACAATTAATTTGTTGGAGTCTCATAAGCTGGGTTAAAACTGTAGCAGTAGTCATCATCTTACCCTCCATTTGAGCTAATGCTAAATGCTTCATTTGTTTATAAACTTTTTCTTGCTCAGGCGTTAATTTAATAATTCTTTTCATATAAGTTTTAGCCGGCAAATCTAAACACTCATCTTTCAATACTCTGAAAGAAAAAGCTTTTAATTTTTCAGCCAATTCTTCAAGATGGCTATACCCAACTACTATTTGAACCGAGCGTCCTCCAAAGTTGGCTGTTCTCATCACTGCATAGCGTGTTCTAAATGTATAATAAGAAGTATGCCCCAATAATTCTGGCTCTAAAAAATCGCATTGTTTATAGAGATCTAAGGGAGATTTAGTAACCGGAGAACCTGTAAGAATTCTTCTATACTTAGCATGAGGAGCCAATGAACAAATATTTTTAGTTCTTTTTGCATCCGGATTTTTTATCGTAGTACTTTCATCAATCGCGAATAAAGTATTATGACAAGATAAAAACTTAGTGGCAAAATCTCTGCCTTTCTGAGTTGAAAAAGCTTCTACATTCATAATTAATATATGAAGTTCTTCCCCTGTTTTAAATAACGTGCCTAATTTTCTAGATTGTTCTTTAGTAATATTTGCTTGCCATAATATTACCTTATTTTCTATATGATCCGGAAGATGGGTTGGTATTTCCTGATCATACCAGGTTCCTACAACTCCTTTAGGAGCCACAATTAAAGCGCCATTAATTTTTCCATTATCATACAGCATGGCTATATTATCTAATAAAACTTTTGATTTACCGGTACCCATTTCCATAAAATATGCGAAATAGGTTTTCTCCCAGGAAACCTCTAAAGCTTTTAACTGATGCTCATAGGGCTTTGTCTTAAACTTATAATTCATATTTCTTTCTTGACTTCTTTTATAGGATAAACTATAACATTTGTCAATGTTAGAAAGGATATAAAATGTTTAGTGTACTAGGAAGCGGTGAAAACTCGCCTATTGTATATGTTATACAGGAAATACCTGGCACAAAAGCTGGGGCTCCTAAAATAAATATTATGAGTGCATCTAAATATGGAAAATTTAAATTTTTATTACCAGAGTTTTCTCAAATAATCTTTTCGCCAGGTCCATTAATATTTAAACTTCGTAATCTTTTAAAAGATTATAAGACAACGGATTACTTATTATTAACCGGGGATCCGGCTATCATTGGAGTAGCATGTTCTATTGTATCTGATATAACTAACGGTAAATATCAATTACTCAAATGGGATAAACAAGATAAAGTTTATTATTCCATTGCTATTAACATTTTTGAGAAAGGAGAAATAGATGACAATTGATTTTGAAAAAGACCAGAGAAAGGACTTGGATTCAGTAAATGAATCTAATAAATTATCTGATCAAGTAGTTAAGCTAACGAATCTAGAAGATGAATTAGCTAACAAAGAAACGGAACTAAAAGAACTTAAAAGAAAAGTGGAATTAGTTTCAGGAGAAATCATTCCTACAATGATGCAGGAAATGAACATCTCCACATTAAAACTCGCAGACGGATCTTCGGTTGAAGTTAAACCCGTCTACGGAGCTTCAATTCCCGTTGCAAAACGAGAAGAAGCTTTTAAATGGCTTCGAGATAACGGCCTAGGTGATCTTATTAAAAATGAGGTTACTGTTGCTTTTGGTCGTGACGAAGACACCAAGGCATCGCAATATGCGATCCTTGCAAAAGGTCAAGGGTATCAACCTGTCCAGAAATTAAAGGTTGAACCTATGACACTTAAAGCATTGGTCAGAGAGCGTTTAGAATCTGGACAAGAGATTCCCTCTGATCTTTTTAACCTGTTCACGGGCAACAGAACAAAAATAACAAGGAAAAAATAATCATGAACAAAGAACAAGGAACCATGACAAAAAAAACCGATGCTCCTCTTCCAGCCAATGTGTTTGAAGATGACATGGGGAAAGGATTAGGCAGTATAGGTCAACAAGACTTAGCGTTGCCTTTCTTAAAAATCCTTGCACAATTATCTCCTGAAGTAAATAAAAGGGATGGTAAATATGTGGAAGGTGCAGAAGCAGGAATGATTTACAATTCTGTTACTGGAGAGTTATATGATGGGACGGAAGGCATTAATGTTATTCCAGCTTTTTATAAACTTGAATATCTTGAATGGAAGGATAGAGGAGAAGGTCTAGGTGCACCCATTAACATCTACCCATCTTCATCCGACATCATGTCAAAAACAAAGGCAGATGCAAATTATAAAGATAGATTACCTAATGGTAATTACATCGAAAAAACTGCATCACACTTTGTGATTGTCTTAGGAGATAGTCCCTCAACAGCCTTGATTTCTATGAAGTCTACTCAATTAAAAATTAGTAGAAAATGGAACTCAATGATGAGTGGTTTAAAACTAAAAGGTAAAGATGGATTATTTACTCCAGCATCTTTTAGCCATATTTACAGACTAAAAACAACTCAATTGTCTAATGACAAGGGCACTTGGTTTGGTTGGGAAGTAAGTAAGGTAGGACCAGTCAGTGATAGTTCACTCTATCAACAAGCCAAAACGTTTTCTGAAAACATTTCCAAAGGAAATGTTCAAGCAAAACATGGCGAGGAAAAACCAAAAGGGTCTGAATCGCATTTCTAATTTTCTCTTAGGAGAAAAGCATGCATGACGTGGGCCTGGAGGGAGACTGAAGGGCCCATGGAAAGATACTTATGGAAAAGAAATATATACAGATTTTTAATGGTTATCGCGGAGCGTATGGTGTCGCTAATATCAAGAATGCTTATCGTGATCCCGATAGCGGAAAACTTAGATTAAAACCAGGAGACTATCGCTGGAATTATGAAGAACTCACTGATCAAGTTTACATTGATCACTTAAACGGAACTAAATCAATTGGAATTCAGCCATGTAATGAAGCAGGCGAAACTAAATTTGGACTTATTGACATTGATCCATCGCACTATGAGCATTTTGATAAAAAATTTATTATAGATAAAATTCAAGAATACAAACTCCCTCTTATCCCTATTCTATCAAAAAGTGGGGCCCTTCATTTATATATCTTTATGGAAAAGTTTGTAGATGCAGCCACATTAAAATCTTTTTTAAGTAATCTTCTTCCCCTCTTTAACCTAAAAGCAGACACAGAAATTTTTCCCAAACAAACCCAACTGACTCGGGATCTTGAGCGAGGTGGTTTAAGACCAGGACAATTTATTAATTTGCCTTATTTTAATAAAACAGAAAGAAGAGCTTTAAACATAGACGGAACCGAATTCACTTTTGAACACTTCATACCTTTAATCGAATCCAATTTAGTAAATCCAGATGAATTAAATAAAATTACTGAAGGCATTGATCAGGCAATTTATGAAGGCGCCGATGAAGAATTTAAAGATGGACCACCTTGTCTAGCCACACTTAGCAAGATTATGAAGAATCCTGCCTTTGATGGCAAAGACAGATTTATGTATAATTATCATGTATTTGTGAAGATGAAGTATGAAGATACTTGGAAACAAAAAGTTAAAAATGCACCAGTAAAATATTTTGAACAACAACATGCTAATGCGTGGGACGACAGAATTCTTAATGCAAAAATAAGATCGTGGAATAAATCTGAAAAAGGATTTACTTGTACTGAAAGTCCTATCAATGATTATTGTAAAAAAGGAATTTGTGTTAAGAAAAAATTTGGAGTTTTAGCAGGATCAAAAGGAACTTATCCAATCTTAACTAATCTTAAAAAAATAGATCTCGATCCTGAGCCAGAATATGAATTCGATGTAATTAAATCTGATGGAGTAAGCACAGCTACCGTCCATTGTCGTTCGGTTGAACATGTAAACGACCAACGTAAAAGAAGAAACTCAATATCTAAAGCTGCAGGATTTGCTCCTCCAATTATCAAAGGAGATAAAGATCAAATAGTTCTGGATGCTTTGTGGAAAACTGAAAAAATAGTTAACCCTCCGATAGGAACATCCTCTAAAGAAAAATTACATGATGTACTTCATGCCAAAATTAATGGTCCTAAAGCTATGAATGATGCAGGATTCAAGACAGGAACAGTTTTAATAGAAGAAGGATATGCTTTTTTTAAATTTGATAAATTTTATGACAAATTAAAGTCCAAGAACTGGAAATATAGTGAAGATAAAACAGGCACCATGATGGAAGCGACCTATAAAAAATGTGAAATAGAATTTCTAGATCAAAAAAGATTCCCTGCCAAAGATAAAGGAAAATATAATACACCTACTAAAAATATTGTAAAAATTTCTATAAAAGAATTTGAAAACGTCCCCATTCATCATACTCAAATAAAACATAAAACGGAAATCTTATGATGAGAAAAATACTCGGGCCTCCGGGAACAGGGAAAACAACTCGTCTCTTACATTACGCCCGAACTTTTCTTAAACTAGGAACTCCAATTGACAAAATAGGGTATTTTGCTTTTACAAAAAAAGCTGCCACAGAAGCTAAGGAAAGAATGTTGGACCAAAATAAAAAACTCAAGGAAAAAGATTTAAAACATTTTAGAACTTTACATTCTCTAGCATTCTGGAAACTGGGAATGAAAAAAAGTGAGGTGATGCAGGACGAACACTACGAAGATATAGGTAGAAGTGTAGGTATAGAAGTAACAGTTTATAGTAATGGAGAAGAAAAAACAGGTTTCGTAGATTCAGACAGTGAATATTTTAATTTAATTAATGCGGCAAGAATCAAAGAAATATCCATTGAGCAAGAGTACAACACCGGCATGTATTCTTACGATCTAGAAAAAAATTTATTATATATTTTAAGAGATGAATTAAATAATTATAAAGAGTCCTTTCACCTTAAAGATTTTACAGATATGATTGAAAAATTCATTATGGCAGAATTATGTCCAAAATATGACGTCGTTTTTATTGATGAAGCACAGGACTTATCGCCGATTCAATGGAAAATGTTTGATGTTTTAAAGAAAAATTCTAAACATATTATATTAGCTGGTGATGATGATCAAGCTATTTACGGTTGGGCCGGAGCAGATGTTAAAAGATTTCAACAAGAGCCTGCAAAAGAAATAGTATTACCCCAATCTTATCGAGTTCCTAGATTAGTCCAACACATTGCTGCCAATATTTTAAGTAAAATACCAGATGAACGGAGACTGAAAAAAAAATGGGAAGCCCGAGATGAAGACGGCTCAATATATTTTGGTACATCTATCGAAGATGTTCCTTTACATGAAGGAAAATGGTTAGTGTTAGCTAGATATAATGATAAACTAATAAAACTTAAACCTATTCTTAGGGAGATGGGAATTTATTTCGAATATAAAGATAGAAAAAGTTATAAAACAAGACTCTATTCAGCCATACAAAACTACACGCGTTGGACCAATGGATCATTACTTTCTATCTCAGAATGTCGTGATCTTTTTGAATATCTAGGTAAAGACTTTCCACAAAAGGAAGAACGAATGTATGATCTAAAAGAATTTGGTTATGTCCCAATCGTGCCATGGTTTGAAATTTTTGAAACTGAACCTGAGGACAGTTTATATATTAGAGATATGCTTCAAAGTGATGAAGAATTATCCAAAGAAGCCAGGGTTAAACTATCAACGATTCATGCAGCTAAAGGTGGGGAAGCGGATAATGTTCTTCTTATCTTAGATAATACTAAAACTATCAGGGAGGCTATCGAAAAAAGTCAAGACAAAGAGGATGAAGAAAACAGAGTATGGTATGTGGGCGTCACACGTACTAAACAAAATTTATATATCATGGCGGCAAAAAAGGAGGATAAAGGATATGACATCGAAAGTCTACAATAAACAAATCGGCGGAACACACTACAGGAAAATGAAAATACAGCCAAGTAAATTCGTAATCGAGAACAAGTTGCTTTTTCCAGAAGGAAATGTTATTAAATATATATGTAGGCACCCCTACAAAGGTGGAAAGGAAGTGTACGGATCAACAAGCTAGAATTAATCTTAACTTTAACTACTTTTAAGGAAAATATGAGAATACCTAAATTTGAAGCCCAGACAGAATGGGTAAAACCCACTGAATTTCCAGACTTAAGACAAGTAGATGAAATTGCAATCGATCTAGAAACAAAAGATCCTGACCTAATTAAAAAAGGATCTGGTTCTATTATTGGTAATGGAGAAGTTATAGGCATCGCTGTCGCTACTTCTTTTTACAAAGGATATTTTCCCATTGCCCATGAAGGCGGCGGTAATATGGATCGTAAGAAAGTATTGGAGTGGTTAAAAGATATATTAGACTCCTCTTCCACAAAAATATTTCACAATGCAATCTATGACGTTTGCTGGTTAAGAGCTATGGGTTTTAAAATAAATGGTAACATTGTGTGTACGATGCTGGCTGCAGCCGTGACAGATGAAAATAGATTCAGGTATGACCTTAATAGTTTATCTTGGCATTATCTAGGATATGGTAAAAATGAAAGAGCATTAGCAGAAGCAGCAGAGGAATGGGGTATAGATCCCAAAGCTGAGATGTATAAACTTCCAGCGATGCATGTAGGGTCGTATGCAGAGAGAGACGCAGAGGTAACCCTGGGTCTGTGGCAAGAAATGAAAAAAGAAATACTTCATCAAGATTTAGAAGATATATTTGATCTAGAAACCGATTTATTTCCATGTCTTGTGGACATGCGATTCAAAGGTGTACGTGTAGATATTGAAAGAGCTCAAGCGATGAAGACAGAATTTAAAAAATCAGAACAAGAATTATTACATAAGATAAAAGGAGAAACAAATATAGACACACAGATATGGGCTGCAAGATCAATTGCGAATGTCTTTGATGTATTAAGATTAGAATATCCACGGACGGATAAAACTTCAGCTCCAAGCTTTACTAAAAATTTTTTACAAGAACACAAACATCCCGTCGTTAATATGATTGCCAAAGCAAGAGAGATTAATAAAGCTCATACAACTTTTATAGATTCTATTTTAAGATATGAACATAAAGGCAGAATACACGCAGAGATCAACCAACTTAGAAATGCTGGTGGTGGAACTGTAACTGGAAGATTTTCATATCAAAATCCTAACCTCCAACAGATTCCTGCAAGAAACAAAGATCTAGGCCCCAAGATTAGAAGTTTGTTTATACCTGAAGAAGGATGTAAGTGGGGATGTTTTGACTACAATCAGCAAGAACCAAGACTCGTTGTTCATTATGCATCACTCTATAAACTACCTTCAGTTTACGATGTTGTAGATTCCTATAAAAATAATATTAAATCAGATTTCCATCAAACCGTAGCAGACATGGCAGAAATTCCAAGAACGCAGGCCAAGACCATTAATTTAGGGTTATTTTATGGAATGGGGAAAGCTAAACTACAAGCAGAATTAGGAGTAACAAAAGATAAAGCAGCAGAATTATTTAATCAATACCACGCTAAAGTTCCCTTTGTTAAACAGCTAATGGAGAAAGCTTCTAACAGAGCACAGGATCGGGGACAGATAAGAACTTTACTTGGAAGACTTTGTAGATTCCATTTATGGGAACCCAATAGTTTTGGTATGCATAAGGCCATGTCGCATGAAGATGCACTCAGGGAACATGGACCAGGGATTAGAAGAGCTTACACATACAAATCTTTAAATAAATTAATTCAAGGGTCAGCGGCTGACATGACAAAAAAATCTATGCTAGAGTTGTATAAAGAAGGAATTACAGCACATATTCAAATTCATGATGAACTTGATCTGTCTATTGAGAATGAAAAAGATGCCCAAAAAATCGTTGAGATTATGGAGAATGCTGTTACACTTGAAATTCCCAATAAAGTAGACTATGAGTTCGGGTCTAATTGGGGTGATATATACGATTAACCAGGAGGAAACTATGGACCATATAAAAAAAGTAATAACATGGGCTAAAGCTAATAAACAGAAATCTGTTATTATAGTGATAGTTGTTATTGCGATAATCGCTTTAATAAAATAATTTATGCATGGCCTATCTCAATGCGAACATTCCTGTGATGTATTCACAGATCAGGAGAGAATATCTCTATGATCTTAAAGAACATCATGGAGAAGTTGAAGACTGCATTATATTTGGGCTGGCATCTATTACAGGACGTCCTGTCCTCTTTCATGCTATTATGGAGAACGGTGCTGTCTTCTATCGTCTCCCTATTTCGGCCTTCGTTCAAAGAGGCTATGATGCAAAAGAAGTTCCTGGATATAGACTTGACGAGCTGGAGCTGTGGAATTGCTTTAGTTACTATCCTAGCGTTACTTCTTTTGATATCCTAGACGGACAATCAGGTAAATATATTGGAAAAGACAAGAAGTGGCATCCAGGTGCTTATCTCTTTACCGTTGACTGGGCACATCCAGAGAGTAATATAGTAGATACAGATCATTCTGAAATACCGCATGAACATAAGTGCGCCCACATTCTCGCTCTAGAGGATGGAAATTATGCAGCACAACCAAACAATAGAATTATATGGAGTATTCCATCTTTTACTGTTAAAGATGAAGTTCCAGATTGGAAAGTGCAAACTTCAGATTGGAATGTTGAAGACACAGGTAAATGGAAAACAGAAGATACTGATAAGTTCTTCTACGGAATTGAGGAAAAGAAAAATGACTGAACGATATTGTAAAAAATGTAATAAAATGTGTCACTGTCCAAACGCGGAAGGTGAGTGTACCAACTGTGAGTGTAACAGTAGAGCAGAAGATAAAAGTTTTGAAAATGAAGGTGGTCTTGTAATAGACGACACTGGAGAATGTGAGAGTTGTCAATAATGAGGAAACAGTATGAATTATTATTTCACTGGAATTTTAATTATTTTATTAATATTATTAGCAATATGGGGAGGACCTAATTTATGAAAAAATTATATTTATTATTAGCACTTTTATTTGCGTTAAGTGCCTGCACAGTCGGGCAAAAATGTACTTATACACAAGAAGGAACTAAGATTTCATCTTATGTATGGTTTACTAAAGAAGTACCTACAGACTTAAGCAAAAACAATTGTAACTAATGGCACTAAAAATTTCAGACGAAGCAGCCGTTCAAATGCCGATGAAAACAGTAGCCAGCCTCATCGCGCTGGTTGCGATCGGGACCTGGGCTTACTTCGGCATAATTGAAACTCAAAACAAAGCATTAAATCGCTTAGAACTAATGGAGAAGGATCTCATAGAGAACACAGCTTTCCGTATCGGATGGCCCCGTGGTACTCTTGGATCCTTACCCCGCTGATTCCGAACAATTTATGCTTATCGAAGAATTGTATAAGCAGGTAGAAAAATTGCAATTACAACAGGAAGCTGGAATCCATAATGAAGTTATGATAAAATTTTTAGATGAACAAGTAAAAAAACTACAAACAGATGTAGAAAAACTTAAGGATAAACAAAGAGATTTTACTAACGGGAGTACTCCATAATGGAAGAGATTGTGATAGCTTTATTAATGTTTGTAAATAATGAAATTAAGGAACATCGTATCCAGCCCTCAATGTCCGAATGCCTTCGTGGCAAGCGCCACGCGGAAAGACAGTACAGCGAGACTGTTTCCTATAAATGTATAAAGTCTAAAGCAGAAACTGAAATTTATATGGGTGAAAAATCCATAAAAAAACTTATATTGAATTAATGAATAGAAAGCATTATGCTTTTTTCCTAAAAAAAAATAGAAGAAAGAACCCCATAGCCAAAGATTTAAGTGATGGACCCTATCATCAACGTGTGGTAGAAGATAAAACTAAATACAACAGGAAAACAGATGACCAACAGTGGAAAAGATATTTTTGGAAAGGGATTTAATGTGAGTGCAGAAGTTACTAATGGAAAATGCCCTATATGTGAAACTCCTTCAATTTTTGTATCCCTTCATAGAAATTTTTATAGATGTATGAATTGTGGTGGGGACACAGAACAAAAAGTTAATGGGGTAATTAGTTATATACCTATCGGTAAGGAGGGAAAGAACACTTCCATCTTAACTGGAGGCACTCGAAAAGAGAATGGCTAAAAAAGGCCTCTACGGCGTCAATAGCTATCGCGAAAGAAGCAGAAAGAAGATCGGGCGGCATAAAAAAAATATGACTAAGTCTGAAAAACGTTCATATAAGCCATATATTGGTCAGGGTCGTTCATAATATTCCTTGACATTTATCCTATAATTTCTTATATTACCCTTTAGAATGAGTAGAAAGATAACATTAAATATTACCGGAGAAAGTAAAAAACAATATCCTCTTTTAGTTTTAGAACTGAATAATATATCTAAAGCATGGAAAAGATTTGGTGTGGGTATAGAGATAAATTCATCTAACTCAGATAAAATTATTAGGTGGGGGAACAGGAGACATGATGAAAGGAATATTCAGCCAGAGATCATTGACTGAAGTAAGAGAAGAAGGAACTCCAGAGCATGACCTCTGGGTGTCTGTCTTAAGTAAAGCAGCGCATGACGCAATTTATTGTACGGATTGGAGAGAATCTCGTATAGCTATTTCATGGTTTAAGACAGGTGGATTCCATTTCAGAAAAGTGTGTGAGTATGCAGGTCGTGAACCGGCGTATGTGCACAGAGTAATGGAACTTCCTATCAAAAGAAGAGAAAAAGAAATGGAGAATGGTTAAAACATTAGTAATAATAATATTACTTTTCAATGGAACCGTAGCAAAACACACTATTGAATTTAGCCCTCCCATTGCCATCTTCGAGTGTTCGGCCATGGGTGATGCATACAGAGAAATTTTTTCAACCCATCGATGGGGCGATCAACATGGGGCTCCTAATTTTAAATTTGATGCCATGAGACAGGGATGGTATTTAAATGATGGACGAGGCACCGTTCAAGGGTACTATTGTAGTAATTAAATTGTTTCAACAGCTCTACACATATACTTCATGGCAAGTCTATTTTCATTAACATATTTATACCCCATTTTAACCATTAATCGTAAGGACTCTTTGTGGGCCCCACGTGAACACTCATACCAACTATTAAATTGTATAGGGTATTCCACGGGTGGTAAACAAGCGGGTGAACCCCCTAAAAAAGAACACACCCAGATTATTAAAATATATTTCATACTACTATTGACAGCTATTATATTATGGGATATATCCTACAGATATATGAAACCAACAGAAAGAGGTATAACACATGACAGACATTAGTCGATATAAAAATGTTTCGCTAGCCAGGGATACTTATCATAATTTAGATAAGATTCGTAAAGTCATCACTCCGCACATAATTCAAAGTCGAAGTGGGACTATTAATATTTTAGTTAATAAAGAAATAGAAAGACAAAATGGTAAAGCGAGATCCAAAGACAAACAAAAATAACATTAAGATTTGCCCACGCTGTAAAGGAAATGGTTATTTTACAGTTAAAGAAAGTGTAGATCAACCATTGGACAAAGTGGTACAATGTCCTCTGTGTGAATCAGAAGGAGAAATTAATGATCCGAGTGATGATATTATTATTGATTCTAGGGGCATGCACAGGTTGCAGTGAGCTTGCTTTACTAGCAAGCGGTGGCAGTGTAGCTATTAGTCAGAACGCTTATGCAAAAGCATACGGCGGGATAGATGTTTTAACTATTATTAAAACAGAGAAAGATATTAAAACTCATTTATATGAAAGGGTTCGACATGCTGACTGAGGTAGATATGAAAAGAATAAAGAACTACGAAGCGTTATCCGAAAAAATCAAGGATTTGCAAAAAGAAATTGAAGACGTTAAAGCGGAACTGGCTCGAGAAAAAGAGGACCGACAATACGATAACTTAGTGCACAAGCAAGAGTTAGAAAAATTATTTAAACTGGATGGAAGTGGTTGATGAGAGACATGACTCCGACCGAACGGTCTTATGTTGCAGGTATTATAGACGGTGAAGGAAGTATTGAGTTTGTACAACGCGATCGAATCCGTCATGACAGACCAGGAAAACCAGTTCATAAGGTTTGGAACATTCGTATGGAAGTTCCCCAAGTTGATGGTAGACTTATTGATTACTTGATGACGACTACGGCAGAAGGGGTCAGGGACATGAAACATTATCCAAACCAGAAAACCTGGCAAGACCAGCATCGATGGCGCGTCGGATATCGAGGCGTTTACCGAGTCCTAAAACAGATTCACAAATATTTAATTGTAAAAAAGGAAAAATCACAACTTGTTATTGATCACTATGACAAAATTTTTTCTAAAAAAGTTTTTGGAAAGGGAGGCTTTGGAGTTAAATGAATATAAAAGATAAAGTTTATCATGAAGTTTTAGAACATGTGATACGATTACTCAGTGAGAAGCACCCTATTGAAATGATTGCAGCCTGTCTAATGGTTATCTCTCAGAGACTCTACAAGACTCATTTAAGTGAGAAAGACTATAAGAAAATTATGAAAGTCGCCGCTGAAATAGAAGTTGTACCTTATGACATAAGAAAAGGAACCCTACATTAATGTATAATCCACTCCCTAAAGAACTTACACTCGGAGAATCAGAGATTCACGACATTGGACTCTTTGCTAAGAAAGATATTAAGAGAGGCCATGACTTTGGTATCTCTCATATCCAGATAGGAAAAGAATTATATAGAACTCCACTTGGAGGATTCATTAATCATTCGGATGACCCCAATTGTACTAAGAGTGTGTTTCGTATCAACAATGGGACCAGTTACAAAACGTGGAGACTCTTTGCTATTGAAGACATTGAGTCTGGAGACGAACTAACAATAACCTATACTTTTTATAAAATATGAATGAGGAGCGTTTTAAAATAGTTATTGTAGGAGGAGGTTCAGCCGGGTGGATGACAGCAGCAACGTTGGCTAAAACTTGTCCTAATAAAGATATCACACTTATTGAAAGTCCAAACACTCCAACGGTTGGTGTAGGGGAAAGCACTATTGGTCAAATTAATAATTGGCTTGGTATATTGGAGATTGAAGACGAAGATTTTATGAGAGTATGTGATGCTACTTATAAACTAAGTATTCGTTTTCAAGACTTTTATAAAAAAGGAGAATACTTTCACTACCCGTTCGGTAAACCTGACACAGGAGTAAGTGTAGTGGGAGCCAATGACTGGGTTCTTAATAGAATTAAAGAAGGGGACACGGAGCCGGCTCATACTTATGCAGAATGGTATTATAAAAATATGTTGTTAGTCAATAATAATAAAATGACTGATAATCAAGATAACAAATTTCTAGGCTTTAATTTTAAACGAGATGTGGCTTATCACTTTGATGCCATTAAATTTGGTCAATATTTAAAATCTAATCATGCTTTAAATAAAGGGGTTAAACATATTGTCGGAGATGTGACCAATACAGTCGTAGACAGTACTGGAATCAAAGAGATTATGGTGGATGGCCATAAACCTATTAGTGCGGATCTGTTTATAGATTGTACAGGATTCAAGGCTCTTCTTATAGACAAAGCTTTGAAAGAACCTTTTGAAAGCTATGAAGATATCCTGCCTAATAATTCAGCTGTTACAACTAAAGTTCCATATAAAAATCATAGAAAAGAAGTGGTGCCCTATACTAACTGTGTCGCTTATGACAATGGTTGGATTTGGGAAATTCCTTTATGGAGTAGAATTGGAACAGGTTATGTTTATTCCGATAAATATATTTCTGATGAACAGGCTATTATAGATTTTAAAGAGTACTTAAAAAAAGGTAATCATGAAATAAAAAACTCGGAGTTTAAAACTATTAAAATGAGGGTAGGTATACACCAAAGACCCTTTGTTAAAAACGTATGTGCTATTGGTCTAGCTGCAGGATTTATTGAACCCTTAGAGAGTAATGGTTTGTACACTGTCCATGAATTTCTATTACAACTCTCACGAATACTACAAAGAGATACAGTTTCTCGATTCGATAGAGATGCATTTAATTATAAATGTAAGGATATGTTTAGAAGTTTTGCTGAATTTGTCGCCATACACTTTGCCTTAACTCAAAGAGACGATACGCAATATTGGAAAGATGTTCAAGAAAGAGAATATTGTAAGGGTTTGTATACAGGGGAGCCTACTATTTACAAGGGCTTTATGGATGCATGCGATAAAAAATTTAATAAATTTTATTACGAACCTACTCCAGGAGGATTAGATTGTATTGCTCATGGTATGCACTGGTTCCCAACAGATTGGATGAGCCTTAAACATTCAAAATGTGGAGGGGATACTACCTCTATGCATTCTGGTTGGGAGCGAGGTAAAAAACAAATTTTGGATAAGATTAAAAAACAAATGAGAGTGGTTAAACAAATGCCTACGTATTATAATTTTCTAACCAATAAAATTTATTAAATATGAAAGATCCCAGAGATAAAATATTTGTTTTCATCTTCACCTTTTTAGGTTTGATGACTCTGTTATCAATTTACATGCTGGTGGTGGTTCTATGAGGACAGCTTTAGTAACCTCTTTGTCTCTGTCTATCTGGCCACGTGGCCGATGGATTCTGCTGATGATAGCTGTGAATAAATGCATGAAGGAGCAGTATTGGAAATGAAAAAGAAAACTAAAAAATTTATATTAGAATTTTTAGACTTTTGGCCTCTAACTATAGTGATACCGCTTATGCTTATTGGAATAGTACTCGGTGCTGCGTTAGGATGGGGTGGATGAAGTGGAATAAAAAATTTATATACCCGAAGTCTCAACGGTCCCTGATCGATGGAAAACGTCACTATGATATTGAACAAACAAAGTTACCAAGTGTTACAACGATCATTGGCGCAACCCAGTCGGAGGAGAAGAAGAAATCATTAGCGGATTGGAAGGCAAGACTCGGGGCTCAGGCAGCTGATAGAGTTAGAGATGTAGCAGCCCTACGCGGTACAGCCATGCACACGTATCTGGACGCTTATATTCGGGGAACAGGGCACAAGGACCTGACGTCAGTGGGCAAGGAAGCAGAACCCATGGCCAAAAAGATTATTAGTGACGGTTTAATTGACTTAAATGAAATATGGGGCAGTGAGGTTACCCTATATTACCCAGATTTGTACGCTGGTGCGACTGATGTAGTGGGAATTTATAACGGGCGCGAAAGTATAATAGACTTCAAACAAACCAACAAGCCCAAAAGAAGAGAATGGATAGAGGACTACTTCATCCAACTTGGGGCCTATGCGATGGCCCATAACTATATTTACCGTACGAAGATACAGTCTGGAATAATTCTAATGTGCTCAAAAGATGGCTTCTTTCAGAAGTTTGAAGTGTCGGATAAGGAATTTGTAGGTCATCAACATGCATTCCTTCGCAAAGTTGACGAATATTATAAAAATTGTAGCCAGAATCCAAACGCAAAAGATACAAAAAATGATCAAAAAGTATAGTAAATTAGCCATTAATTGCATTTGTACCCTATGTATACCTTTTTCTCTATAAAATAAAAATATTTTTTTTATTTTTTTTTAAAAGTGGTTACAATTGGTACAAAAGCTAGAATTGTTATATACCAACACTTATTCGCTCAAAATTGTATCTTTGGTCAGGATACAATTGGATACAAAAGATACAATTATGCAAAAAAGCAAGCAATACCAACACTTTAAGGGACGCGCGCACATGATTCACTCTTTTTAATTTATAATTTATAGGAGGGAGGGTATACATAGATATGCCAAAAAGAAAAAAGTCTAAGTACAAACACATAGTTATTAATAAGAAAAAATATTATTTCTATAAGATCCAGTGGATCGATATAACTGGCGACGCAGGTCATGCTACAGCGGAGGAATTTAATAAGTTTGAGTGCGCTACGATGATTACCTTTGCGTATGTGTATAAGAAAAATAAAAAGTTTATTTGGACCTTTAGTAGTTTTGATACGAAAGACGAAGTATTTTCAGATAGAAATGTTATGCCGATGGGATGTGTGTTGAAGTTAGAGAAGAGGGATGTCTAGTAAAGATAATTAATCTTTAGATAGTAGTTTTTTAGCTGCTATCACTTTCTCGTTCTTCTGTTTGATTGTCTTCATTCTTTCATACAGTTGATCGAGATTGAGGTCGTCAATCTTTCCGTGTCTAATAATCTTTTGATCTATATAATATCCAGCTACTTTGCCTCTGGCTATTTCAGTAGTGGCTGCAGCTGCCAGATTCCTATTGTCTTTTTTACCTCTATCTCTAATGTTTCCGAGTTCTTCTAAATGTTTTTCAAAGCTGATGCCGTATTTCTCTCTTACTTCATCTCTTAAATTGCTTATGTGGGCGCATACGAGCGGGTATTTATTTGGATTGGTCATTTTAGACCCTTCATTTGCAGCGTCAGAGTAGCCTGCCAGTCTGGCTGCTTCTGTTTTGGTAACAGGAGCGCCGTCAACTCCATAGACTATGAGTTGGGAAAACTTTATTTGCATTGGTGTTAATCTCTTTTTTGGTCCTGACATAATCTTGCGATTATATAATATTTCTTGTATAATGCAAATTAGAATGATAAATGGAAAGCACTTCAGACAAGCTTTAGATAAGTTTTTTATGAGCCCTGTTAGCGGTAACGCAAGGGTGCAAATTCAGCTTCCTAATGGCCAGATGATGGACATTAAGGAAATTAATTTGTTAGAAAATAGATTAGTTGGAGACCATGAGACTCACAGATTAGTTCTCGTAGCCGAACCAGAAAGAGCTAGGATGAATAAAATAATTGGAAAACTGTAGCTCTCTCTAGGGGTAGTTAGACCACCTATGTTAGAGCGACAACTTTGGAAGAAATTAAAAAATGAGTCTAAAAGAATTACGTGGACAAGGCTGGAAAATTGGGCTTTATTCGGCACTCCTGATCTTTTGGGCTACTCTCCTAGTGGCACCTTTTTTACAGTAGAATTAAAAGTAACCTCCCCTAAAAAACCCTATTTTGTGCGTCTATCCCCGCACCAAATATCCTTTCACATTAAGCATCCCAGAAATTCCTATGTGCTTGTTGCCTGCTCCCGGGAGCTTGGGCACTTCCGACTTTATTCGGGCTCCCGGATCCTTGAGCTTGTTGACTTAGGATTGAAGCTTGAACCCTTAGCTTGTGGCCTCGCCCCTTCCGTGACCCTGCTTGAGGGCTTGTAGGCTTGTTGCTTGAGAGCTTGCAGCCTTCGCTGCTTCCTGATCTCTGCATAATATTTCGGGTGTTTAAATTCCATTAGTGAATTCTATATTGAATTTCTTTTACATCTTTAGACCAGCACGCGCGGCAGCTGCCGCAAACATTGCCTTGTTTAGGCGCCGGGCACACGTGACCAGCTCTAGGCGTCGTCACCACGGTTGACCAGTGGTCCCAGCTTCGGCCGGGCTTCGTGTCATTCTTTGCATTGCTTAATCTTATAATTAAATTTTTTGGTATACTATCAGTATTTAATGGCAAAAATTTGCGCTCTTGAGTTGGCAGCCAGTGCAGGGTGTCAGGCGTAAGCTTGCACACTTCGAATATATTAATGAGATGTTGCACGCTCTGCAGGTCCCCGGAGTCATGCCAGCGGAAATGCTTCTTGCCTTTAATGAGTGCAACCATAGCGGGAATCCAGTCTCGATGTGTTAATGATTCCAGCCGCCTGGTTAAGGCGTCCTTAACATTGGAAAAATTGTAACGGCCCTTGAAGGCATAACAGCCATAGCACGGCGTGCCCGGGATCTGGCGCAGCTTAGCTCCAGTCTGACACGCTCTGGCCGGCAGGTTATACGAGCCCTCAGGCATCTTGCCTGGAGCTGACAGCCCTCCGGTTATTTTGTTAGCTTCTTTTTTAAACATAAATCCTATAATATCCCATGGCTTGAGACCTGTCAAGCTTGAAGGCTTGAACCCTGATTCTTTACGGGAGGGCCCACCCCTCCGGAAGCTTGATCACTAGCTTGTGAGTTCCATCTAAATTTTTTTTATCTATTTGTTTTTGAAGAGCTTGGACGCTCAGGTCCAGCTGCTCCCCGATCCAGGCAGGATTGATGGGGATGTCCCCACCAATCCGGTAAATTATTTTATATTCTAGCTCCATCAGTCCAGGACCACCATGTATTGGGCAGCAAAATATTGCTTGAACCAATCCAGACCAGCTCTGACCGTGTCCCAGTCTTCAAAGCGCTCGGCCCCGATGATGGTATCGTAAACAGCTGCGGCGTAGCCGGGCATCGTTGTCTCCTGACCGCTGAAGCGATTAGCTATAACAACTTTTTTTTCTGGATATATTTGACAATCAAATGGGACGCTCACCTGTTTACCATACCAATCGATTTTTTTCTTTTTGGGTTTTTCGAACTTCATTATTTCTCCTTTGTTAATCCCAGTATATCCCAGACGCCTGAGCCCGTCAACCTTATTATTTTTAATTATTCTTGTAACAATTTGTGATTTGACTTATCTCAGAAAATCCTATATCCTTGGCCGGTGGTTGGGGATGGCGGTTAATATATACTGGGCGGGCCCACCCGCTTGAGCGCTTGTAGCTTGAGACCTTATTATCATTTTTTATTTTTTTTATTGTTCGCAGTTACAATCTTCATTATCCAGAAACCAATCTTGGCACCCTTCACAGTAAGTCCATTCATCATCCATAATTCCTGATCCCAGATCCATCAGTAACATCGGGATCAAACCAATAGCCCAATGGATCAGGGATCAGTTGTTGTACTACGCAGGCGAGGATCTTCCTTGTAAAGATCTTAAGCCCTTTACAATCCCATTCGTGCAGAATCGCGACCTGTGTTATAGAGGTTAATATCCCTCAGCTAACAACACCTGATCAATGTTGTCTTATAATATCCCATAACTAAAGTCAAGAAAAAAATTTTCTGCTTGATGGCTTGAAATTTTTAGGGAGGGCCCACCCTAAAAAAAAGAAAAATTTTTCCTTGACTTGTTTTTTATTTCATATAATATCCCATAAAAAAAGGAGAATAAAAATGAGTAGAATAAGACTAAACCAAGAGTATCGGAATAAAGTTGCCAATAGAATGAAAGTTCACATTGAGCAAGAAGATACTCAAGAAAAAGAAAAGTTTTTTCAAGAGAGAGAAAACTTTAAAGCACACCAAGATAAAACTTGGGAACTTGCGAAAGTGTGTGTTGAAAGACAATATCCAAAAGAAGATGTTGACATGGCACATTATCTTCAAGCCAAATATCCTAATGTAAATACTATTGCGAAAGATAGTTGCTTTCATTTTGGCTACATGGGAAAACCAGAAGAAAAAGATGAAGAAGATAAGTACATCACTAAACATTTTGATTTTCGTTTAAATGGAGATTTAGATGGAGTTGATAGACAAGAAAATGAGGAAAGTTATAGACCACAAAGTAGAGATTTTGGCTATGCTTATTTTCGTGATGAACTAAAAGCACAAGACCAATGTAATCCAGATATTACTATTGAAATGGAGGGAAAAGATAACAATCCACATTGGACAAAATACCAAGACGCAAACGATAAATATCTTGGAACAACAAGTGGTAAAAATAATCTAACTTCTTATGCTGACAAATGGGATAAGGAATATGAGTTAGATTTAATTGGTCGTGAATATTGTCGTGATAGACAGATTGCAGTTTCAAGAGAGGAATTTAAAACTTTTGAAATGTGGCAACAGAAAAAAGGACAATTAATCATGGCACATTTTAAATGGATTAAATCTGTTTTGGAACAAATGAAAGAAATCAAAATGGGTTTAAAAGGTTATAGATATTTAGATGAGGCATTGGAACTTTGTTCTGAACTTGGATTAAATGTTCAAGAAGATGAAGTTATTAGATGTAATTCTACTGGTCTTGTAATCTACAATCCTAAAAATCTTGCTGAAAGGATTAAAGGAATGAAAAATAAAAATTTCAGTAGAGAGGATAAAATAAAAGCTAGAATATTGTATGAAAGGCAACAATCTGGAGTTGTAAATTAAACTTCTTGACTTGGGTGGGATTATAACATATAATCCCACTTATGTTTAATTTAATGAAAGGAAAAAGTAAAATGAACACAAAAAAAGTTTGGTTAGTAATTGAAAAAAATACTTATGGAGATAGTCAAAGTTTTTCAGTTATTAAAAATGCCGACACAATAGAAAAAGCTATGACTTTTAAAGTCTATCTTGAAAAACTTAATGATAGAGATAATCAAAGTTATTTTCTAGCAAGTGATATAGATACTGTTCTTGAATCAGTATGCACACATCATAACAAGTCAGTTGAAAATGGAAGTTATTATGAAAAACATCCAGAAGTAAAAAAACCAATTGAAGAAGAAATGCCCTTTTAATGTATAATATTATTTTATACATTGGAATATTTTTAATGGCTTTCGGATTTATTCTTTTTATAGTTTCAGAAATGAACTTAAGAAGAATAGACCGAGAGTTATTTAAACAACAGCAATTACATAAATCATTTATGAAAGCAAAAGGGAATGAAATCAAAACAAATTGAAGAATGTAAAGAACAGACAAAGATATTATTTAAAGTAGTTGACAAGTTAGAACAAAGAATTTCAACACTTGAAAAAGTTTTGCAAAGCCACGCAAAAGTAATTGGAGAAATAAGAGAGAATAAAGATGAGTGAATTAAAATTGTGTCAAGGTACTAAATGCCATACTCATAATACAAAGGACAGATTAAAAGGAGTTAAAGGAAATAAAACTTTCCAAACTAGAAGAAGAAGTTCTTTTTATTATGGCAATGGAAACTTTTGTTCTTTGTGGTGTCAGAATGATTGGTTTAATGATTTCGGAGATTTAGCAATAGACCACTTCGGAAGATTGACCGAGCCTAAACATTTAACTGAAGAAAATGCATGGAGTAAAGATTATG
>Ga0315334_10000605_pt1 | contig 21736 bp, 14 predicted proteins | sample M150034915metaG_FD_205555 | JGI IMG/M metagenome (GOLD analysis project Ga0315334, IMG submission 205555) | Ammonia-oxidizing marine archaeal communities from Monterey Bay, California, United States - M1 500m 34915 | ecosystem: Environmental > Aquatic > Marine > Intertidal zone | place: USA... | reverse complement strand
AACCACAAGCTTGCACGGCTCCTTGGAAACATAGATCAGCTCGTCCCACAATCGGTCGAGCTCGATTTTGCCCGCCTCATCGAGCATCAGTCGCTGTAAGGGTTCGTCCTCACGGTGGTAAAGCGCAATGGTCACCACCTCGTCCACCGGCACAATTCGCGGATAGCAGAGCGAGGCGGGAAACAGGTCCCGAAAATCATCCAATCCAGCAATCAATCGCTTCTCCGAATCACTGCCAGCCGCAACGATGATGGAACGTCCCGGAGAAAGTTCATTTGCCATCGGCTTGGTCATGCTGGCCGTTAGTTGAACACTGCCCCTCTCACCGTGCTCCGGTTCGAGTTCGCCGGACAATACCAGCGTTCGGCCCTCGGCCAACTCCGCCGGAATCCGCAACTCGACAATCGACGGTGCCTTCGAGATTAAATCCGCCGTAACAACCGGTTGGCCAAGCGGATGTTTTCCAAACCGCTCGTCTGGCACTATCGTTTTAAGCACGCTATCAAAACGCCTGGGCACCGAGATTTTTTGGAGGTGCTGCAACAGTATCGCATCAGGCGAGCCCGGCCCGGGGGTCTCCGCGCCTGTGGCCATTGCCTCGATGCGCTCGGCTAAACCGGCGCGCTTGGCCGCGTTCGTCTCTGCCTTCCAACTCGAGAGCAGCGAACCGGTCGGCACGGTCATCAAACCACCGGACACCTTGGTCACGTCCGCGACGTTGCCGCTGAAAAAATACCAGACTCCGGCATGACCATGACTGTCTTTCAGTGGGTTGCCACCGAGGATGTTCCCGGAAATGTCCTTGGCCACATCCCACACGCGCTTGTCACCGCTGGTCTCGGTGATAGTCATGTCGATCTGTGTCAGATCGCACGAATGATTGCCCTGCCTGGGCCCAATGGCGATCAGGATCACCTCGCCTTCCTGCACTGACACGGTTTTGGTGGTCATCCCCGACGAGCCATTCACCTCGAATTCGCCGTGCCCAAGATTGCCCACCTTCCGACTGGTCCGATGCTGCACCCACCACTCGACGCCGTTGCCGCAACTGTGCGCGTCGGCGATCTTGGCCGACACCGAAACGATGCCATCGATCGGGCTGCGCCAGCCAACCGCAACAAATGCCGTGGGTGACGGGTGCGCCACCACCGTATGCGGCCGTGCTGTGCCGGGGATACGTACTTCCGTGTCGGACGAGTTGGCCGCCACGGACGGCGTACCTTGGGTTCCCCAGCCGTTCACAAAATCATAACCACCGCTGTTCAGCATTTTCTGAGTGAACAACCCATCGATCACCACCGCTCCTCCGGGTCCAAGCGCCAGATAATCCAGCCAGGCACCGAGCGCAACGGCATCCACCTCATGCCGCTTGGCCATGGCGGCAACGTCCGGTTCGTCGCTGGTGAGCTCCGCGGCCGCAGCGAGGAACTTGGCTGTATTGTCCAGAGTCTTGCGGCGTAACTTAGCCAGGCGCTTGGCCAAGCCCGGTACATCCCGCATCGAGAGATCCGCCTTTCCTCCACCCACCAGGCGCGGATTGCGCCAACGCACAAAATCATGCTCGTTCCCATCCCCCACATCGCTGGCGGCGAGGTAAACCAACACATCGCTCCCGTCTGCCGACCGTTTGAGCTCTAAATTGAAATCCGCGGTCGTGCGTATCATGTTTTCCGGGTTCATCCACGCCGTTGGCCCGCCTGCCCTCCCGATATGACCGATCGGATCAAAGCGCCACAGAACCTCTTGCCACCGTCGAACTTCCTCCACGATCGGCATATGGTTGACATCCCTTGTCGCCCGCCAAGACTTGCGGATGTTGTTAAGCAAAAAGGAACCATCCGGGTCGCTGTTTCGATTGAGCATCACCCACAGCAGGCCGAGATACTTCGCATTCAGTCCACGCGCCTCGGCGACTGCCACAACTGACTTTTCGCCCTTGGCCAAGGCATCACGCTCCCCCAGCGTCGCGGCGAAATAATGCTCAATCGGAATACTGCCGTTGCGATTGATCACGCTCGCCTTGGCCTCTGCGGAGTCGTCCCAATTGTCACCGGCATTGCTGCCTATTTCGATGTACTTCGCATAAAACCTCTGGATTCTATTCATCAAGTCGTCAGCACGATCGCGTTCGGTGACATATTTCGAAAACCGGATGCCCTCCGGTAATAATACCGCGTGTTGAGCAACCTCCTTGCCGGCATCAAGGAATTTGCTGACGAGCGCGGGCGACATCACCAACGCATCACCGGCATTCGTAAACCCTTCACCCGCGGCACCGTCGACCGGGAACTCGCGGGTCGGATTCAGCGAGGCAACTCCGGTAAGGTCTCGGGCGGAGTAGTTGTACTCATCGTTATTTAGCCGCCGTAGAACGACCTGCCCGGGATCGCCCGCTCGGGCCTTGGCTTCCTCGAGCAGAAAAGCATGCACCCACTTTTGCAGTTTCCCGCGCTGAGCATCGCTCGGCTGATCGGATTTTTTCGGCGGCATCTGTCGACTCGAGAGCATGTCATCGACTTTGATCCAAACCTTTGTGTCGCGCCGGATATCGTCGGCCGATTGGAACGTATCGAGATCAATGTCTGCTTCTGCGTCATCGTCCGCATGACAGTCAAAACAGAATTGATCCAGTAACGGCCGAACCTCAGCTCGGTAAGCCTTGTCCAAGTCAGCCGACTGGCCAAGCGAAGAGACTACGCCAAGCGACAAACTGAAAAGTAGCATCAGCAAAAAAACTGGCCGACGGCCGAAGTAATCATAGAAGTACGGCATGACTCGCCCAAAACAGGTTACAGGCGGCATCCTTCCCCCGACCCCGCCTCCCAGTCAAGGCATCCTAACGACGCAAAGCCACGTGGCCAGCGCTTGGTCAAGCGTAGATACGCCGACAACAAACCAGGCCGAAAACCTTGAATCCCTAAATCAGCATGTCGCTGCCCGACTGGATCGGAATGGGAAGGCACGATTTTTTTTTGGGGGGGGGCTCGGCCAGCACAGGTTTTCACCGGCCCGGGGATGCCACGAACTGGCTCAGCTTTTTTCCTGTTTGCGTCTCCCATATCCTCACTTGGCCGTTATGACTACCGGCGGCGAGGAGATTGACCGCGGCCTGGTGCGCGAGTGACTGTGTCCAATCGACTGCGCCGTCAAATTCCCTCAGTACTTTTCGGCTGGCAGCGTCGTGCTGCCTCACCTTGCCGGAGTTGGCATGGCTAAAAAATTGATCACCTGACATCAATGGCCGGGCCATGGCCGGGCCAAGTCCGCCAATATCCGCAACCCTTTCGGCACCAAAACGTTTGCCGGTTGTATCCGCCGATCCAGCCTTCCAAACATGGATTTTTGCGTCACGCCCAGTGCTGTACACCTGATTTCCATCCGAGCGAAACGCCACTCCAAATACCTCCTTTTGGTGTCCACCGTAGGTGCTGATCGTTTCGCCGCTCTTGGCTTCAAAAATTTTTGCCGTTTTATCCCGGCTCGCGGAGACCAGAAATTTTCCGTCCGGACTCCACGCCAATGCCAGCACCCAGTCGGCATGGTTGTCGATTAGGCGGAGTCGGGAAAAGTCGACCGCTCTGTATAGTGTAATCCGGTTCTCGGCATCGGCCACCGCGAACATACTACCGGCATGGTTGAAGCGAACATCCAACGCGACATCGCCCGCACGATGGGCCACTGCAAGCAATTTGCCGTTGACCGGGTTGAACACACGTACTTCGCCCAGCTCGCCCGGGATACCTCCCGCAGCGGCCAGTTGTTTTCCGTTAGGACTCCAGTCCAACGCGAAAGTTCGCTGAACCATGTTTGGGATACGCCGGATCAGTTGCCCGGTAGCCGAGTTCCAGATTGTGATTTCCCGCAAACCACTGGCCGCTAATTCGCTGCCATCGGGAGAGAAGGCAAGTGCGGTAATTGGCAAGGGCCTGGGATATTTTTCTGGTGCTAAATCGTGCCGCCTCACGGGTATGATCTGCACGAGTGCTGAATTTGGATTTTCGGCATCGAACAAAGCTCCCTCTGCGATCCAGCGTCGCACCAACTCAACTTGTCTCGGCTCGAGGGGGGCGGATTTTTGCGGCATCCGATCGTCGGCATCTTCCGCAACAAGCAATTGAAGAAAAAGGCTGTCTGAAGGATTGCCGGACTGCACACGGGGTGGCTCATTCTTTGGTGCCCGCATCAGTTCTGAATAGCTGTCCAAGCGGTATTCCCCTTTTGCATCCTCGGCCCCGTGGCAACCCTGGCATTGTGCCAGCAAAAGCGGCGCGATTTCGGTCCGGAAACTTACCGGCTCCTGCTCAGTTAAAGCACACACAGTCACCGCTGCTGTAACAAGCAGCATAACCGAAAGCAATGGAGTGCCGTTACTGATTCTCGAAAACATCATTGTGAGAGCAAATCTGCGATGTCGCTTCTTTACTAGTGCTGAAAGACAAACTCGTTGGTGTTCAGGATCGCCCAGCAGACATCGGTCAGTGCCGCCGCGCGATCGCTGGCCCTGGCAATGTGCCGGAACGCGGATGTGAGCTCTCCCGTTGACGGCGGCCGGGAGAGCGCTGTCCAGTAAATTTCAGTGACAATTTCACGATCACTACTCCCGGCGGCCAGTGCCTTACGGAAGCGGTTGTTCGCGGATTCCAGTTTGCCGTGCACCAGCTTACCGCTGAGGAACTCGAGCGCCTGCGCCAGTTGCGGCTCGGTGGCGCGCTCGCAAGTGCAGACCGTGTCGCGCGAGGGCTGGCCGAAGGTCTTGAGGAAGGCGTGATTCATCTGCGGCGAGGGCAGCGCAGTGGCACGCGTGCCAGCCGGGAGCCCCTCGAAGCTCTCGGTTAAGCCGGTCACCCGGCAAACCGCGTCGAGGAGCTGCTCCGCCGAGAGCAGACGTGGCTGAAAGTGAGAGAAGAGCCGGCGGTCCTCCCCGTTGGCTGAAGTGGACCGGGAACTGGCTTGATAAGTGCGGCTATTGAGGATGACCCGTAGGAGGTGAGTGCGGTCAAAGCCATGCTCGGCGAAATCGCGTGCCATTGCGTCAAGCAGCGGACCGTTCACGGGCGGGTTCGAGTCGCGGAAATCATCCACCGGTTCGACAATACCCCGACCCATCACATAGGCCCAAATGCGGTTGGCCGCCGTACGCGCGAACCACGGATTGTCCGGGCGGGTCAACCAATCGGCGAAGACCTCTCGCCGGTCGGTTCCCTGCGGCACCACTACCTCGCCCCGGCCCGGGAGCCACGGAAGCATTGTTCGGCCGGTGCGCGGATGAGTCACCTCGCCTTCGCTGGCAGTGCTCACCAGCAATTCGCCTTTGCCTCCCTTTTTTTTGTCCACCCCGACGCGCTGAATGCGATGGAAAAAGGCACCCATGCCGTAGTAATGATCCTGCGTCCAGCGATCGAATGGGTGATTGTGGCACTTGGCGCAGGCCAGGCGGGCACCGAGAAAAAGCTGGGTCGTGGTTTCCAGTACGTCATCGCGGCTGGAGGAGGCGCGGAAGTAATTGGCCGGCGCGTTCACGAAGGTGTCGCCACTGGAAATAAGTAGCGCCTTGGCAAAACGGTCATGCGGCATGTTATCGGCCATGGCGTCCACCAGCCAACGGTGCATCGCCTGCACACCTGCGGACTGGAGCTTTGAAGGGTTGACCCTGAGTAGATCACCCCAGCGCTGTGCCCAGAAAATGGCGTGCTCAGGCCGAGCTAGCAGCGTGTCGATTAGCCGCGCGCGTTTGCCAAGTGATTCGTCGCTCAAAAAGGCCTCGGCCTCGGCGGAGGTGGGCAGCATCCCGGTGAGATCCAAATGCAGACGCCGGAGAAACTCACTGTCGGTGCATAACCCCGAGGGATTGAATTGCAACTCGCGCAGCTTGGAATGAACGAGGGTGTCAATATAGTTAGCTGTGGGAGGATCGGTCCAGTGAAAACCGGGAACCGGCTTCACAAGGGTGAAAGGCAACGCCGCCACATGTTCGAGGTAGCGGATCATGACGGCCGCCTGCCCTCGTTGCTGCCCCGTCACGCGGCCGACGGGATCAACCTTGAGAATGGCCTCGTCCGAACTGGTGAACTTTGAAAGATGGGTGATGTCGCGCCGGCTTCCATCCTCGAAACGGGCAGTAACCCGGAGTTGCTGTAAGGGCTCCGGCCAGTGCAACACGGCCGCCGTGCCCGGCGTAACCTCGATGCCCTCGCAGCGGATCGTCCCCGGCGGATCGGTCTGCGCGCCCTGTGTAATCCAATCGTGCAATATCCGATACTCGCGGCTGTTTTTCGAGAGCTTAAGTCCGCCCCGGTGTGCCAGCGCAGTGCTTGGCTTGCGCAGGATTAGACTAAGCGGCGGGTTGAAAATGTCCACACGCCGCCCCAGCAGGTCGCGGGTGAGGACGGCGTAATCGGCTGCTGCGTCGAAGGCGAATAGTGAGAGGGCAAACCCGCCCTTGCCACTGGGCGATCCGTGGCAGGTGCCAGCATTGCAGCCCTGCCGCGTCAGCACCGGCAGCACTTCGTGTTGAAACGAGACCGGCCGGGACGTGGCACGGGCGCTTGCCGCAGCCAAAAAGATCAGAAGGGTAAACCGCAAGAATGACATGGCGCTTCGCCGAAATTGAATGCCCAATGGGCGAAAGTAAAGCGGCCAGACATGGCCTTTTAGGTTGCATGACCCAGTAGTTTTGCCTCCAATTAGCTCAGTCAATACGTTGAAAGGAGTGGCCAGCGTCGCGCCCTGTTGCTCCTGATCCACCGACCATCAGGCTTATGCAGGCAGCTTCATTTCCCGAGCACCCGGGCATGTCACGGCGGGTGGCGATCCAGGCAGGGTCGATCGGACTGCTGGGACTGGGGATGAACCATCTGGCCCCGCTGCGGGCGTTGGCAGACGCCCCCCGAACTGGGCGGGCCAAGTCGGTCATCTATATTTTCCTTTCCGGCGGGCTGGCACAGCAGGACAGCTTTGACATGAAGCCTGACGCCCCCAAGGAGGTGCGTGGTGAGTTCAATCCCATTCCCACCAAGACACCGGGCATCCATATTTGCGAGCACCTACCGCTGCTGGCCAAGCGCAGTGAAACCTGGGCACTCTGCCGGTCACTGACCCACCCCTACGTTGAGCATTCCGAGGGGCACCACGTGATGCTTACCGGTCGCACACCGCTGCCGACCGGTTTCGACGGTAGTAAGCCCAAGCCAACCGACCATCCCTCCATCGCCGCGATTGCCAATGACCGGCTGCGGCCGCGCAACAACCTGCCGCCGGCCATCGTGTTGCCGGACCGGATCATTCATCGCACAGGGCGAACCATCCCCGGACAGTTTGCAGGGCAAATGGGAACACAACGCGATCCGTGGTTTCTCGAGGCTTCGCCGTTTCACTCCGAACATTACGGCGCATACCCGGACTACCTGTTTGATCATGCGAAGGGCAAACTGGAGGACGCCAACCTGAAATTCCAGGCGCCCAATCTCACCCTGCCGCAGGGACTCGGCAAAAAGCGGTTTGCAAATCGCCTGGAGCTTTTTAAGCAACTCAATCGGCAGCGCGCATTCCTGGAGACGGCGGCGGAGGTAGAACAGTTCGACCGTTACCGTCAGATGGCTGTCTCACTCCTCTCGGACCAAAAAACGCAGAAGGCATTCGACGTACTCAATATCGATGACAAGCTCCAGGAACGATATGGGAAAAACGCCTTCGGCTGGAGCCTGTTGATGGCCGCGCAACTGGTCGAGGCCGGGGTAAGCCTCGTACAGGTGAACCTCGGAAACAACGAGGCATGGGACACCCACGGCAACGCCTTTCCGAATCTAAAAAACCACCTCTTCCCGCCTACGGACAGGGCGGTGTCGGCACTGCTGGATGATCTGCAGTCGCGGGGACTCCTAGACGAAACGCTCATCGTGATGGCCGGCGAGTTCGGGCGCACACCGAAAATCTCTCTCCTGCCAAAGTCCTACAAGCTGCCCGGGCGCGACCATTGGGGGGCGGTGCAAACGGTGTTCTTCGCCGGCGGCGGCGTGCGAGGCGGCCAGGTGATCGGCGCCTCGGACAAGCTAGGTGGCTACCCGGCGGCGGATCCGCAGACGCCCGAGAACCTCGGGGCCAATATCTATCAAGCGCTGGGTATACCACCGGAAATGATGTGGCAGGACTCATCTGGCCGGCCGCACAAGGTCTATCACGGAGAACCCATCCCCGGCTTGATGGGATAGCTTTCGCCCACAAGCGAGCCAACATAAATGGGTGATAAATTGAAAGCTGAAGAGGAATGAAACACCTGCTAATCACATCAGCCGCGGCAATGTTTTTGATATGCGCAGGGCAGGCAGCCGAAGAAAATTCAACGCTAAAACTCTTTCGGCAAAGCTGTATCAAGTGCCACGGGAAAGACGGCAAGATTAAAGGGAAAGTCAATCTTCTGAAGATTCGAAGTACTGCCGATTTAACGTCAGATTTGGAACTGTTGCATGCGATCATCGAGATGCTGGACAAACGCGAAATGCCTCCGGAAAAGGAACCAGCACTGAAACCAAAGGACCGGGCATTAGCGATACAAGAGCTACGGAAATTGCTGCACGCGGCTGCCGCCACTGACAAAGAATTCGCTGCCACTCCCATCCGGCGTATGAACCGTTTTCAATACAACAACGCTGTCCAGGATTTGTTTAAGCTGAATGTCTCGGTGTTTGCATTGCCGGAACGAATGATGCGAGATCGCTCCGGTTATTTTCGTGCCGAGATGAAAAAGATGCCCGACTCGGTCACGGTTAGTAGTCGACAATTGGGCAAATCAGCGCTTATCGAGCCCCGATTGGCTGGTGTGGGGCCGTTCCCTCAGGATCTACGTGCGGAGAATAGCTTCGATAATCGTGGCGATCATCTTTCGCTCTCGCCAATGTTGATGGAGGCGTTTTTCAAACTTAGTCGCCGGATTGTGCAGAGCCCGAATTTTGATGAAAGCACCATCGGTATTTGGCAATTTTTTTTTAAACCACCCCAGAACGAGACGGATCTAGATTCTGTCATTCGAGAACGATTGCGCGGATTTTTGACAAAGGCATTTCGCCGCCCGGTAGAAGAAGGGTTACTGGAGCGTTACGCGCGGCATGTCTCTGCGCAGATGAAGTTAGGTTTAGGATTTACCGACTCTATGAAGGAAGCAGCATCGGCGGTTCTATCATCGCCGCGTTTTCTTTATCTGTACGACCAGCCGGGCTTAACCGATGGAATTGAGGAGTCAAATTGCTATGAATTAGCTTCTCGTTTGTCATTCTTTTTATGGGGAAGTATTCCGGATGACGAACTGCTACGCGTCGCCGGTAGTGGCAGGTTGTCCGAACCAAAAATGTTGGAGCAGCAGGTCAACCGCATGCTGGCAGACCCTAAACTAAAGCGATTTTGTGATAGCTTCCCTACGCAATGGTTGCAACTGGAACGCATTGTGTCGTCCTTGCCCGATGAAAAACTCTATGCAGATTTTTATTATGCAGCACCAAACTACCGCACGAGCATGGACATGATGATGGAACCCTTGCTGCTTTTTGAGGCGATCCTTATCGAGAACCGATCGATCCTGGAATTCATCGACTCCGAGTTTACCTACCGATCCGCACGCTTGCGCAACTGGTATGGCGAACAGCCAAACGGCAAAATCGGCGGACCAGTAACGATGCAATTTAAGCGTCAGCGGTTAACCGATCGCCGGCAAGGCGGCGTGATTACCACTGCGGCGGTAATGACCATGACCTCAGGTCCAGATCAAACCAAGCCCATCACGCGGGGAGCGTGGGTTTCCGCTGTGATTTTCAATGCACCGCCCGAAGCGCCACCAGCCAATGTGCCGGAACTAAGCAAGCAGGAATTAAAGGAGGGGGGATTAACCTTGCGTGAAAGGTTTGCAGCACATCGTGAACGAGCAGACTGTGCTGGTTGCCATGCCAAGATTGATCCTCTTGGTTTTGCTCTGGAGAATTTTGATCCTGTTGGCCGATGGCGCGACCGGTATGAGGATGGGCAGGAGGTGAATCCTGCCGGCGTGCTGTTCCAGAAACATAGCTTTCACGATGTGTTGGAATTCAAGGATGCTATCCTGGAAGAGAAGGATCGCTTTACCCGAGCCTTTGCCTCCCATATGCTCTCCTATGCCCTAGGGCGTAAAATTGCAGCGACCGATACTCCAGCTCTTGATCGGATTGTTTCTAATACTGTTGACACAGATTACAATATGCAAAAGTTGATTCATGAGGTGACCCAAAGTGCGCCGTTTATTAGTAAGGCCAGTGCGGCACCAATGAAGCCCTTCAAGAAGAATTAAAATCTTCACTAAAAAAATGATCAACACTTCAAGACGATCCTTTTTGCATGGAATAGGGGGTGCTGCCTTGGCATTACCTTGGCTGGAGAGCCTTGGGCAGGCGGCCCAAACTAAGGCTCCAGCTCTGCGGTGCGCATGGTTCTATGTACCCATCGGCGTAGTGCGGCGCGGCTTTTTCCCGGGCGAGGCGAATGCGGCCGTTCCCAAGTTCACCTCCAACCGCAAGGCGCTTACAAACGACGCACGAATTCCTGTCGGCCTACGGCCACTTGAGTTGACCCCAACGATGAAACCGCTTGCGAAGGTAAAAGACAAGGTCACGCTCATCACCGGTATGGATCGAGTCTTTCAATCTGGCACGGATGTACACGCACAATGTGCCTCATGCTTCCTCACCAGCGCCAGCCCGTTTTCGGTAACCCAATCGCCCTATCCTCAATCGCGCACCTTAGATCATCTGGTGGCCGACTCTATCGGTGGCAATACGCCCTTCCAAACACTTGAGTTTAGCTGCAACAGCCATAGGGACAACTTGGAATCAATTCAGTTTGATAATATTTCATGGTATGGAACCAGCCATGTGGCGCCGTCCATGCGCGACCCACGTAAGGCGTATCGTCGCTTGTTTGGCACCCAGGAAATAAGAGCCTACCGCAACATCACTGACCTCGTCCTGGAAGACGCGCGTTCATTGCAACGCGAACTGGGTTACTCGGACCAACAGAAGTTTAATGAATACTTCGATTCCATCCGGGGCATTGAGAAACAAATGGACAGGCTCGAACAAATGAAGAGCAAGCTTGCTAATGTGAAACTTGAGGAGCCGGCTGAGGCGCATTTGCCGCGTGGCGAATACATCCGACTAATGGGTGATCTTATGGTAACAGCTCTCCAAACCGGCCTGACAAACGTTGCCACTTTTATGGTTGGCCCTGAACGATGGAACACTCCCTTCCTGTACGAAACTCTATTCGACAAGCCACGCAGCCATCATGGAATGTCCCATAATCAGGGTAAATTTGTTGAAGATTTGCTGAAGCTTGACCAATTTCACATGGAGCAGTTCGCGTATCTCGCTGAAAAAATGGATAATATTGAGGAAGCCAATGGCACAACTCTTTTAGATAATATAATTTTTACCTATGGCTCCGGCCTCGGCGACGGCGCCACTCACCAATACAGCGCTTTGCCGATCATTCTGGCTGGTTCCGGTGGTGGAAAACTGATTACCGGAAAGCACCTTAACCTCTCTGTCACTTCCGGCCCCATTCCGAAAAAGGACGGCCAATTTCAAAAAACCGAAGGCGGCACCCCCTTAGCTAATCTCTGGCTGACACAAGCACAGGTTACGGGACTGAAACAGAAACGTTATGCTGACAGCACAGGCATACTGCCTGGGCTGCTTGCTTGATGCGCGCCTTCTTTAAAGTTTTTTTGGCATGGTGAAGGGGATTCTTGCCTGAACGCCACTTTGCTTGACCAAGCGCTCGTTAACAAAAGCCTCTCGATTTGCTTTCGCAACTACCGGTCAATATACTTGGGCAACGAGCCAAAGGGCCGTAATTCCTGTTTCCCAATGAAAATATTCTGTCTCGGCGCTGCCGGGAAAATCAGCCGCGAATCGGTTCTTGATCTCCTTCAATCCGATAAAATCACCCGGGTCACCATCGGGGACACCGACGAGGCCCGGGGATGCGAAGTCGTCGCTTGGTTGGAGGACGACAGGGTTGACTTTGTCAAAGCTGACGTTTTCCAGACCGACCAAACCGCTAGCATGATGCAAGATTACGATCTTGTCATGGACGGCACGCCCATCTCCATCAACCACGAGTCAACCCTGTGCATCGCGAGGGCGGGCGTGCACGGTGTGAACCTGAACGGTACCGGGCCGGAGTTCGCGTTCCATGATGCGTTCCTCGAGGCAGGCAAAACCTACGTGCCGGGATTCGGAATGACACCGGGCATCACCAACGTGATGGCCCGCTATGCGCATGATCGGCTGGAAACAGTCGAGGCCATTCGCATCAGCCACGGGGCGTTCCGACCGTTTGCCTTCTCGCCGGCGATCACTGAAACGACCCGTATCGAGTATGAGCCGGAACTAGAAAGCCGAATCGTTTTTGAGGACGGTGAGTTCAAGCAAGTTGAACCATTCGCGCGCCCGCTGGATGTGACGCTGCCAGAGCCGTTCGGGACACACACCCAGTACATCATTCCCCACGCGGAAACCCAGACGATACCGGAGTCTTTCAAGGAGAAGGGAGTCCGGCTTGTCGAGGTGCGCGGGACATGGCCGCCGGCAAACATGCAGTTGCTGCGCGCCCTCTATGACTGGGGGTTTCTAGAGAACAAAACCGTCAATGTGGATGGAGCAGAGGTGGGCGTGATGGACGTCATCGCTAGTTATCTACTGCAATCCGAACAGGGAACCAAGACGACGCTGTACGGGTATGCCCTGCACGTTGAGGTCACCGGGACGGAGGACGGCAAACTGGTTTGCTACACCCTCACAAGCACCCACCCCGCCTCTGATGGATCAGTCGCCGGCTGGGAACAACTCCGCGCCTACACACGATCGGTCGGAATCCCCATGTCCATTGCCGCCCAATTAATTCTTGATGGCCAGGCCGGCGCCGTGGGAGTCGTCGCCCCGGAGTTGGCGTTTGATCCCAAGGTAGTGTTCGCCGAACTGGAGAAACGACAGATTGCGATTCACATCGACAAACAGAGAGTCGATCCACTGACCGGCTAATGACCAACCGCACCAAGCCAGGTTTTCAAACTGTCAGACTTGGCATTGAGCAGAAAACGTTCGAGGTGCTTGATTCCGTAGGCATGGAAGTCGACATCCAGCGTTGAGATGCCGACCTGCACGTAGGACCACATCGCCTCACGTAGGTCGGACAGCACCCGCGGCAGGTGCAGTTGAGCCATTTCCGCTGTGCTCGGCTCCCTGTCCAGATAGGATTCCATCAGGGTGCGGCATCCCGCCTCGTCCATGCAGAAGTTGACCGCGCAATTCCCCAGGTCAACGTAGGGATCGCCCATGCCGGCGTATTCCCAGTCCAACAGGTAGAGCCGGTCTTGGCTCTGCAGAAAATTTGCCGCGATCAGGTCGTTGTGGCACGGAGCCGTTTGACTCGGGCAACGCTCAATCGCGTTGATGATTTTGCCTGAATATTCAAGCGCCTCGCCGAGTTGGTCGGGCAGAGTGACGTTGAACCGTCTGGCGGTTGAGATGTAATCCTCAATCACCGACGGCAAATCAAACGTGCCCGGCACCTCCGGCGCCGAGTGCAGCCGGCGAAGCAGCCTGGCCACTTCCCGGATCGTAGCGGAGTTGTTCGTTTCGATCGGAACGCCCTCCACAAAACGGGTGACGAGTATTTCATGCCCGGCGATGAAGGCCACTGGCTCCGGGGCGATGCCGATGTTCCAGGCCACCCGCGAGATCGCGTGTTCGGTTTGCCGGTTGATTCCGAACAACCCGGTGTCCTTCCCTGGCAACCGGGCGACATATTTTTCACCGCTGCCGGTCTCGATGAGGAGGTTTTGATTCGTAAGACCACCTGGAATAGGGCTGAATGTGAACGAGCCCCAGTCGGGAAATTCAGCGCCAAGCAACTCCCTGGCTTGCTCCGTTGAAATCATGCTAAACGAACCCCGCTTGGCCAAGCGCAGCGGCTAGATGTTTTCCTTTGGACCCTCGGGATCTTCCTCGGGCGGCTTCTTCGAGCCGGGGGGCGGCTCGACGATGACAATCGGCAACGGATAGCGCAGCTTCATCACTTCGTCCACGATCACCTCGACCGTGTACACGCCGGGTATCTCGAACTTGGTTCCGGCGAACACCGCGATGTTGGTCGCATGATGCGCCGGATTTTGCAGGATGAACTTGGTTTCGCACTTGCGCACAACCGTCTCCTGATCCGGCCCGATAAGTCGGATGTTCTCGTGAAACTCGCCCACGCCGGCGACCCAGCGGGTGAACACGCACAGTTTGCCGGCAACAATCGGCAGCTTAGGCACGCGGATGGCGCCGATGATGCCCAGCGCGATGAAGTTGCCGGTGACCTCCTGCCGCACGTCTTCGCACAGCACAGAGCATTGCAGGTCGGGGAGTATTCGGGAGGCTTGCATTCTGTCTGAAATCTACTGGATGTCGGAACCGGTTTGCCGCACGGCGGCGCGGACGGTGTTGCGCATGAGCATGGCGATCGTCATCGGGCCGACGCCGCCGGGGTTCGGGGTGATTTTGCCCGCGATCGGCTGCACGGCGGCGAAGTCCACGTCGCCAACAAGCCGGTAGCCCTTTTCGGCGGCGGGATCATCGACGCGATTCACGCCGACGTCGATCACCGTCGCGCCCGGCTTGACCATGTCGGCCTTGATGAACTCCGCCATGCCAATCGCCGCCACGATGATGTCCGCCCGGCGGCAATGCTCCACCACATTGCGGGTGCGCGAGTGGCAAAGGGTGACGGTGGCGTTGGCACGCCCGGACTTTTGGCAAAGGATCGCCGCCATCGGCTTTCCGACGATGTTGCCGCGGCCGAGGATGACCACCTCGGCCCCGTCGATCGACGTACCGGAGCGGATGAGCAACTCATGCACGCCGCCCGGTGTGCACGGCACGAAGCCACCGCTCTCGCCGAGCATCAGCCTGCCGGCGTTTACCGGGTGAAAACCATCAACGTCCTTCGACGGCGACACGGTGGAGAACACTTTCGTCTCGTCGATGTGGCGCGGCAGTGGTGCCTGCACGAGCACACCGTGCACGCTGGAGTCAGCGTTGAGTTTCACGAGCAACTTGAGCAATTCGGCCTCCGGTGTGTCCTCCGGCAGTACCGTCGTCTCGGAGCGAATACCCAACCTGGCGGCGGTCCGCTCCTTCATGCCGACATAAACCTTTGATGCCGAATCCTCCCCTACGCGGACGAACACAAGGCTCGGTTCAACGCCAGCCGACTTGAGCGTGGCGACACGGGACTCGGTCTCCGCGTGAACCTCCCGGGCGATCGCGCGGCCGTCTATCAGGTTATCGGCCGGCATCAGGGAAGCGTTTTGAGCGTGCGCACGTCGAGCAGCGGCAACGAGGGCCAGCGCGGATCGACGGCCTCAATCCCGGTCAGGATGACCCTGCGGTTGCGCAGCATGCTCATCAGTCGCTCGAAGGTGATGGGCTCGCCGTCCTCGCCGGCGGCAGCCTTAAGCGGCCCGGAGTCGGACGAGTAAAGGTAGTTGATGGGCCGGCCGTTGTCGTTGAGCAACTCGAACCGGCTCGGGGCTTTCGGACTGCGGAAAAAACGCCGCTTTATTTTGCCCTCGCGGGTAACGATGCGCGGCGGCGGCACCGGCAATTTCGTGTCGGTGACATCAGGAACCGTTTCCGGCTTGGCTGCCTCAGCATCCTCCGGGTTGCCCATCGGCAGTTTTTGCGCGTCGCTGGCATCGGTGCCGTCGACCACGACGACTTCCGGCTCCGGCGGCTCCGGCAAGCCCGCAGGCTCGGTTGCCCTCTCGGCTTCACCCTTGGCCTCGGTAACGTCCGCTGTCTCGGGCTTGGTTGCCTCCGGCTCCTTTGTTTCGGTCACTTCCTCGGCGACCGGCTTGGTCTCGGGGGTGGTTTCCGTCGGCTTGGCCTCGGCAATCTCTGTTGGCTCTTCCGTTTCGCTCACGTCGGTCGGCTTGGCCTCGGGCGTTTCCTCCGGCTTGGCCTCCTCGACGACTTCCCCAATATCGATGAACTTGGCCGCGATGTAGGCATGTGCACCCTCGGGGTGTTCAATCTCAATCCAGTCGCCTGCGGTGCGTTTTTCCTTCACGGCATCGCCCTTAGCCAGGCGACCCACGATGCTGAACCGCTCGCCGCCCCCGGCGCGGACATTGAGCTTGCTGACGGTCACTTTGCCCTCCTCGACGAAGCCCAAGTACACCCAGGTCTGGCCGGCGGCCGGCATGACGATCCTGAGCCAGTCGGCCGGCTCGTTCTTGCGCGGCGGGGCAACGCTCACCTTGGCCAGCACGCTCACCTTGTCGCCTTTTCGCAGCTGGGTCACGCGTTCGCCGAGCAGGCTAGCCCGAGCACGTACGTTGACGCGATCCGCCGAGACAATACCCGGCTTGGGAGGGGTGACTTCGCTGACAACATCTTTTGCACTCAAACCTGAAACGGCAACGAGCCAAGCCAGCGTCGGGATGAGGAAACGGCCAAGTGGTTTCATTGGACGCCGAGTGTGAAACGTCCCTTCACGAGTGTCAATTCCGCCGAGCAGTTCGCGGCGATTTTACGTGCGGCTTGAGACACGACTCGATCTCGGTACGGCTGAGCGTACGCCATTTGCCGGATGGCAGTTCGCCCAGTCTCACCGGCCCGACCGCCACTCGTTGCAGGCGCAACACACGGAAGCCAAGCGCTTTAAACATTCGGCGCACCTCGCGGTTCCTGCCTTCGGCCAGCACCAGTTCCGCCTCGCTCCGGGTGTTGTTCGCTGAGAGCAGCCGGACGTTCTTGGCTTTCAGGAAATCCCCCTTGTCACGCAGGCCAAGCGTAAGCTGCCTCAGCATCTCCGGCTCAAGCCGCTTGGCTAGAATCACGCGATAGGTCTTGAGCAGGCCGTGACTCGGGTGCGATACCCGCTGGCAAAACTCGCCGTCGTTGGTCAGTAGAATCAGCCCCTCGCTGTCGGCGTCCAGCCGGCCAATGGTGAAAAGATGCCCCCAGTCCGCCGGCAACAGGTCGAACACCGTCCGGCGTGCGTGCGTGTCGTGGCGAGTGCAAAGAAACTTGGGAGGCTTGTTGAGCGCGACGAAGCGCTTGGCCAAGGGCTTGATCGGCCGGCCGGCGAGCGCCACTTTGTTCCTGGCGGGATCAACCTTTGTGCCAAGTAGCCGGACGATCTGGCCATCGACAGTGACGCGGCCAGCTAGAATCAGCCTCTCTCCTTCACGGCGAGAAGCCACTCCGGCCTCGGAGAGGAATTTTTGGAGGCGTATCGTCACCGCCGGGAAAGAATGTGCGGTGGGGACAAGGCCTGGCAAGCCTTGGAACCGGGGGCGATTATTCCTCCGGCTTGGTTTTTTTCAGGCCGGTGATGCGGTCGCCCTCCTTGAGTTCACCGCGTTTGCGGAGCAGTTCCACCCGCTCGTAACGGGTGAGCACAGTGCGCTTGGCTTCAGCGGCACCACCGACTTTCAAGCTAGGATGTTGTGACATTTTTCTTAAGAAACAAACGATTCGGCGTCTCTCCGCGGGGAAGCGGGCGGAGGAAACTACCACACCTCATCCCGATTGCAACCGGATATTTTGCAACAAATGTCGGCTTTTATCCGTCTGCTACAAAAGGCAAGCTTGACCAAGCGCTGCTTCCGTCGTGACGTTATTTTTCAAAAAAACCAGCCTTAACCTACTTGGCTTAGCTGCCGCCCTACCCTTGGCTCACGCAGAGGCAATGGATATCCGCTCAGTCAAGCCGGACCTGACGATCCCCAAGTTGGAGACAGGCCAACCAGATGCCGGCAAGCGAGTGAAGCAAACCATACCCGACTACGAGCAGACTGGCGTTTACCATGTCACCTATCTGCCGACTGATTGGGTAAAAGGCAAACGCTACCCGGTACTCATCGAATATGCCGGGAACAACTACCGCGGAGCCTACGGTGATATTAGCACTGGCCGACCCGAGGGCAGCAATATGGGTTACGGAATCTCCGGCGGACGCGGCTTCATTTGGGTCTGCCTGCCATACCTCAACGCTACCGGAGACGACATTGCCCTCACTTGGTGGGGTGACTCCAAAAATCGCACCGCGCGGCCGACGTTGGATTACTGCAACAAAGCCGTCCCGTGGATTTGTGAAAAATACGGAGGCGACACCGACCGCGTCATCCTCTGCGGATTCTCACGCGGTGCCATCGCCTGCAACTACCTCGGATTGCACAACGACGAAACCGCCAAACTCTGGCGAGCCTTCGTTCCGTACAGCCACTACGACGGCGTCGCCACTTGGCCTTACCCGGCCTCGGACCGCAATTCCGCCCTCACCCGACTGGAGCGCTTGGCCAAGCGCCCGCAATTCATCTGCCACGAAGTCACCAACTCTCAACTCAATCTCGCGGCGACAAAAAAATGGATCGAATCCACCCGCATCAAGGCAAACCTCACCTTCGCCAAAACCGGCTTCCGCAACCACAATGACGCATGGCTTCTCCGCACCAGTCCAGCTCGCAAATCTCTCCGTGCATGGCTGAAACGGGTTTTACAATAGGCACTTCCCCTTCCCTCCAATTCCGCAGGTTGTCGCCCATCCGCTTGGCCAAGCGCTCAATTGAGCTCGCCGGGGGGGATTTCGTTCAAGGTGTAGTAACCAACCGGGTGCAGTATCGGTAAACCCATGACCGAGCGGACGCCTTTGGCGCGCAACTCGTGAACGTGCCCGTGGATGAGCTTGTCCAAGGTCAGGCGTACTGTTTTCGAACCGGTGACTTCTACACCCACGATCTTCGGGGTCAGCTTATCCACGACCGGGCTGCCGTAATCCGAGCGGTAAATGTAGGTGTAGGCGCTCATGCTGTATGAGGCGGGGTTGCCGGCGCTTACAGCATCCAGCTCGTGGGTGAAGGTCAACTCGAAGCCATCCGGCTTGGCGCGCATCTCGTGTATCTCGAACGGCACCTTGCCCTTCCAGGTGACGCGATCGAGCGCGAAACGTCTGCCACCACGGGCGCCCCAGCCGCGGTCGGTGCCACCGACAAAGAGGGTGCCGTTGGGATGCATATAGGAGCTAATGTTCCCGGAGCCGAAGCCTTTCAAAAACGAGAACGCAGCCCCCTGGTAAACGCCGTTCACCTTCTCGAGAAATGCCCGGTTGACCACCGAAAAAGTCTGGTCGCAGACAAGCAACTGGTTCTTGAAAGCGCCGAACTTGCCATTACTATCGTAGGAGAATCCGGAGGTGGAGTTGCCCAGTATCCCGTGCGGAAAGACGATCGCCGAGGGCACCAGCTCGGGAATCTTTGGCCGCTCGGCCACCCAGCGGCTGTTGGTCTTGGGTTCGGTAGGGCGCTTACCCATCGACGCCTTCGCGGCGGGAGTGTCATACCAGCTAAAGCCCCCAGGGTGGCCTTGGAACGACCCGTGCGAGAGCGGCTTGAGCGAGCTGGAGCCGTTCCACGGCCCTTGGTTGTCCGCATAGAATGCTTCCCCTAAGTGGTTCAAGCCAATGCCACCTGGCGAGCGAATTCCGCTGGAGGTTGGAATAAGTTCGCCTTCCTTCGTTACGCGTAAGGCCCAGCCACGATAGTCGATCTGGCTGGAAAAAGATCCAGTGAGACAAAGTACAATCCACATATCGCCATTGGGGTCTGGCCTTGTCCCAAAGGCGTACTCATGGTAGTCGCCGGTAATACCCCAACCGTCGTTGACCGTCTCGAAAATGTCGGCACGGTCATCCCCGTCAGTGTCCTTCATGCGGGTGAGCTCACAACGCTGCGTGCAGTAGAGCCAACCATCTGTAAAGGCAAGGTTGAGCGGTTCGTGCAGGCCCTCGGCATACAGTGTCCATTTGATTTTTTCCGGCGCACCGAACGGGTCGGACAGGACGTAGACGTTACCTCGGCGGCCGCAGATGGCCAGCTTTCCGCTGGGGAGCATCTCGATCCCACTGGTTTCGACCACGACACCGTCCGGCATCGGTATGGCGTCGATCTGGTAGTAGTCAGACTCGACCGGGTCGGCGGCGCGGAAGCTGGCCGATTGGCCAAGGGCGAACCCGGCCAGCAGTGCGAAGCGTGTTAGTTGATTCATCATCTTAGAGTCTCCTTTGTTTCCGGGGTTACAGATTCCACTCGTAATGCTGTTTGAGAGTCGCTTGGCCGTCGACGTTTAACTTGATGAGCAGCTCCTTGCGTCCGCTGTTCTCGCGAACCACCGGCTTGGCCTCCAGTTCCGGGAAGCTGACGCGCAGCATCGTGCCACCGATGTTATAGCCGCCGTTTTGCTCGGTGATCGAGTCACCGACAGCAGCAAGATACCACACCTCGCCCTTTCCTCGTATGCGAAGCCGGCGAGTGATGGACGGTAGCGCGCCGGCGTTCGGCTCGGCGTAGTCGGCCACCTGCAGGCTCTCTCCTATCTTGTATCCGAAGGTCGGGCGACGCTGTTCCCCAACGAGAAAGTAGCCTCGGAACTTGAGGCCCTTGGCGCGAGTGTCGCGACCCTCGGCCCTTGGCCAGACGGCGTCCGCGCTGTCGAGCTGGGCGAACGGTTGGTCGCGTGTGAGGCTGATCAGGTAGTGGCCGGACGGTCGCTGAAACCCCTGGCCGCGTCCGTTCCAGTGACGGGCCGCGTCCATGAATGCGCCATGCCACAGCATTGCGATCTGCATGGTGTTGGCATCAAAACAGAGATTCACTTTTTCAGGATAGCCGACGCCAATGCCGCGCGGGCTAGCACCCTCGATGAAGTTGCGATAGATGCGCGCCTCCTTGGTAATCTCAATCGGATTGCCGGTCGGGAAGGCCGGCCCTCTGCGCTGCGGCTTGATGGTCTGCTTGGCTAACTGGAGGCGCTTGATACCCGGGCCGGACATGTCAAGCGCTAGTCTCTCCTCGCCACCCTTCTCAAAATATTCCAACTTTAGTTTGGCGGCTCCAGGCTCAAGGTTAATCTTACCTTTCTTGGCTCGCATACCGTGAACTCCGTCGTTGTCCACCACCAAATTGCCGTTTATGTACAGGCGCGTGCCATCGTCGGAACCCAGGTTGAACGTATAGTCGCCCTTCTTGGCTATCTCGATATCGCCCTCGAATACGACACCAAAGTTATCGCCGACGCCGGCCACACCGGGATCCGCCGTGCCGCTCTTGGCATTGCCTTTCTTGAAAGGCTTCAGCTTTGAGAAGTCCGGCAACTTATTCCAACTGCCCTTGTAGGCGGCGAAAGTGAAGTTGTTGATTTTACCCTTGGCGATGAGACCGGCGGGGTCCTCCGTGCTGCCACCCTCGCTGAGCGAATGCACATAGGCGATGAGCGCCTTCATCTCCTCGTCGTTCACGGCGGGCGGCGGCGGCATTGGCGCGGCGGCCTCCTTGGACACCTTGTCCATCGGCTTAAGGATAGACTCGGTGAAATAGGCCTCGTCGAACGTGACCGTGGCTTCCGGGCCGCCGTAACCGAGGGTCACGGTACGTTTTTTGCCCCAAAAACCGCCCATGAACTTCGGCGCCTTCATGGCAATCCCAGCCGGGGCCGGCACGTTTTCGTCTACCTGATGGCAGGTGAAACAGATTTTTGTCTGAAAGAGCGCCTTTCCTTGGGCGATCAACTTCGTGTCATCCGCGCCTTGGGCAGGCAACAACAACCCCACCGCCGACAGGCCGATGACACACAACGACTGGCCTCGCTTGATCCTCTGCATGCGTGGGGCA
>Ga0315334_10000604_pt1 | contig 21781 bp, 18 predicted proteins | sample M150034915metaG_FD_205555 | JGI IMG/M metagenome (GOLD analysis project Ga0315334, IMG submission 205555) | Ammonia-oxidizing marine archaeal communities from Monterey Bay, California, United States - M1 500m 34915 | ecosystem: Environmental > Aquatic > Marine > Intertidal zone | place: USA... | reverse complement strand
TCCCAGGAATGCGAGTGTGCTCATAGTGCGACCCTAGCCACCAACGGTCCCGGCGATCCTGCGACGGGAATCAGACGGCCTCGGCGGTCCGGGTTACAGCTTGGCGCTCGAGAGCTCGCTGGCGACGGATGCGACGGCGCTCCCGTTCACTCATCCCGCCCCAGATGCCGAACTTCTCGCCGTTCAGGAGGGCGTACTCCAGGCAGTCCTGCTGTACGACGCAGCCCCGGCACACCTCCTTCGCCTCCCGGGTGCTGGCCCCGCGCTCGGGGAAGAACAGGTCGGGATCCACGCCGAGGCAGTTCGACGAATCCTTCCAGGTCGTGTCCAGATCGGGTTTCGCGATGATCCCCATCGTGCTCATCCGCCTTTCGCCGGTCGATCGACCGGACGTTCCGGTCGCCGGGGCCAGTCTCGGTCCCCCGGAGGAGTTACTTCTATGGAATTACACCACTGTGATTCCCTGAATTGCAAGGGGAAACCGAGATTTCCCCATCTCGAGGGGATCAGCGGCGGGACCGCACCGTCCGTCGCTGCTCGACGAAGTCCACCAGGACGTAGTCGCCGAGCTCCCGGTTGTCGGTCAAGAAGGCCCGACCACCGTTCAACCGAGTGACCTGCTCGATGAACCGGGCCAGGTGGGGCGTGGCGTCCAACATGAACACGTTGATCCTGATGTCGTCGCGGGTGCAGCGCCGGACCTCCCGCAGGGTGCGGTCCACCGTCTCGGCGGTCGGCGGATAGCTGAACAGGGGTCGGCCGTCGTCGGTCAGATGGGCCGTGGGCTCTCCGTCGGTGACCATGATGATCTGCCGGTTGCCGGGCTGGCCGGCCAGCATCCGACGGGCCAAGGAGAAACCGTGCTGCATGTTCGTGCCGTACACGTAGTCCCATGAGACCTCGGGGAGGCGCTCGGGTCGGATCTCGCGGGCCATCTCGCTGAACGTCACCACGCCCAGGTAGTCGCGCGGGTACTGACTGGCCATGAGTTGGTGCAACGCCATGGCCGTCTTCTTGGCCGGCAGGAAGTTGCCCCGCATGGGCATCGACAGGGACAGGTCCAACATGAGCACGGTGGCCGCCTGCACCTCGGTCTCGGTGCGCTCGATGGAGAAGTCGTCCACGCCGAGCGACACCGGGATACCCGGACCATTCCTGGCCACCGCGTTGCGAACCGTGGCCTCGATGTCCAGGTCGAACGGATCGCCGTACTCCCAGGGCCTGGTCGTGTACTCCCGCTCGTGGCCAACACCGTCGTGGCTCTGGTCGTGGCGTCCGACCCGGTCACGGCTGAGCCGGCGGTACAGGTCGCCGAGGGCGTTCTGGCCCAATCGCCGGATGGCCCGTGGCGTGAGCTGCAGACGACCCTCGGTCCGTTCGACCAGCCCGGCGTCGGTCAACAGCCCAGTTAGGTCAGCCAGTTGGTCGAGGCTGTCGGCCGCCTCGTCGTCGAGCAGGTCGCGCACCCGGTCGATGTCCACCTCGGCCAGAGCCCCCGGTGAGGTGGCACCGCGCAGCATCTGTTCGAGCCGGTCCAGGTCGGCCAGCTCCCCCATGGTCGCCATGGCCTCGTCCATCCCGATGGGTTGGTCACCAGTGAACTCCCGGGCCTCCTCCCACCCCATCCGGGGGAAGAGGTCCCGGAGGGCGTCGCCCAGCTGGCTGACCTGCCACTGAAGGTCCAACCCCAGATCGGGGTCCTCCAGCAGTTGGTCGGAGAGTTCCCGGAGTTGGGCCTGCTGTTCAGACGACATCGAGTTCATGACCTGAGCCATGGCGGCCATGCGTCGGGCCATCACCTCCAGCAACTCGTCGAGGGTCCGCGGGGCCTCGGGGAAGAAGTCGCCGAACCGCTCCATGAACCCGGCGAACGCCCGGGCCTCGTCGACCGGGTCGACTCCCCGGCGACGGGCGTCGAGCAACGCATTGAGCTCGGCCAGCATCTCGGTCAGCCGGGCCCGGTCCTCGGGCGTGGTCTTCCCGACGACATCGGTGACCTGATCTACGAACTGCTGGGTGAGCCGGTCACGCAGCGTCTCGAGGAGTTCCTCGAACAGTCGGCGGGCCTCGTCGGACACGAACTCGTGGGCCTGGAGGCCCCGGACCCGGCCGGCCAGGTTCTCGTGCTCCAGGAGGTCGAGGTCGTCCCGGGCCGCCCGGTGTCGGGAATCCAGCGAGGGATCGTCCGATCCGTCCAGTGCGGCCCGTTCGGTCTGGATCACCTCGCGCAGCGCCTCGTCAACCTCGGCGAACACCCCTCCCAGGTCGTCGTGTTCCAGGCGTTCACGGCGGGCCTCGCTGAGGCGCTCCAGGATCTCCCGCAATCCCTGCAGGCGCTGCCCGTCCACCTCGAGGCCCTGCTGGAGCATCCGACGTAGCGCGGCCTCGGGATCGCCGTGCTCGATCAGCTCGTCGCCCATGACCCGTAGAAGGGCATCGGCGTCCAGGTCGGGAACCAACTGGGTGCCGTCCCAACGGGAGTAGGTGGCACGACGCGCCATGGACCCCGACCGCCGTCGACGCGGCCAACGCACCGTCACGGAACCTGTCCCGGATTCGGATCCTCCACCGACCGGACCGTAGCGTCGACGCTACGGCAGGTCCCACGACCGGCCCGACCCGCCGATCGCCGGGTCGACGACACCACGAGACCACGGGAGCCACCATGCCCATCAACCCAGACGCCGTCGGATCAGTCGGCCAGCCGACCGAGATCTCTTGGAACTCCAAGCAGAGCCTGCTGTACGCCCTAGGCATCGGAGCCGGCGTGGCCGACCCGACGGGCTTCGAACTGGAGTTCACCACCGAGAACTCCGACGGGATCGCCCAGCGGGCCTTCCCGACCCAGGGCGTGATCATGGGCAGCGGTGGCACGCCCGACTTCGGCAGCTTCAACCCGGTCTTCCTGCTGCACGCCGAGCAGTCCATCACCTGTCACCGGGAGATCCCCGTCGAGGGCACCGGCATCGCCACCGGGAAGGTCGGCCCGATCTGGGACAAGGGCAAGGCGGCGCTCGTCTACCTCGAGACCGACGTGACCGACGCCGACGGCGAACCGCTGTGGTCCACCAGTGCCGGCCTGTTCCTAGGCGGCGAAGGGGGTTGGGGCGGCGACCGTGGCCCGTCGACCGACTGGGCGGCACCCGAGCGCGACGCCGACCACGTCGTTTCCTACGCCACCCGGGCCGACCAGGCCCTGCTGTACCGCCTCAGCGGCGACCGCAACCCGCTGCACTCCGACCCGACGTTCGCCTCGGCCGCTGGCTTCGACAGGCCGATCCTCCACGGCCTGTGCACCTACGGCTTCACCGGTCGGGCCCTGCTCCACGCCGTCTGCGGATCGGACCCGGCCCGCTTCGCCAGCATGGGTGGACGGTTCAAGTCGCCGGTCATGCCCGGCGAGGTGCTCGACGTGCACGCCTGGGAGGTCGACGACGCCAACGTGTTGTTCCAGTCCCGGGTCGGCGACCGCGTGGTGTTCGATTCCGGCGTGATGACGCGACGCGGCTGAGCGCCCTCCGGCGGATACACGAGCCACCAGCGCAGCGGCACCCAACCATGGCGAGCGCCGGTCCGACCGACACCGACCCCGACGGTCTCCGGCCATGAGCCTGCCCGCCGACTTTCTGTGGGGGGTCACCGACTCGTCGCTGTCCGTCGAGGGGGTGGCCCCGGCCGCCGACTGGTCGCGCTGGGAACATGACGAGCGGGTTCCCTCATCGGGCGACGGCGCCGGGTTCGCCAGCGACCACGTCGACGACCTCCGGCTGGCCGCTGCGTTGGGATTCACCGACATCCGCGTCACCGTGGAATGGGCCCGGCTCGAACCCCGACCCGGGGTGGTCGACGCCGATGCGCTGGACCGGACCCGAGAGGTGCTGACCGCCGCGCGAGGTGCCGGACTGCGACCGTGGATCACCTTGGTCCACGGCACCCTTCCCGGCTGGTTCGCCGACGATGAACGCGGTTTCGCCGAACCGGCCAGCCGGAGCGGCTGGTGGTCCCGCCACGTGGATCGCACGGCGGAGGCCCTGGAGGACCTGACCGCCGGATGGGTCCCCATCGAAGATCCGATCGGCTCGGCGGTGCGGGGCCACCTGTTGGGCGTCCGCCCTCCCGGTCGGACCGACCCGGAGGCTGCCCGGGCCGCCGTGGAGGGCGCCCTGGAGGCGACCTTCGAAGCGTGGCGCCTGCTGCGCAGCGGTGATGCCCCGGTCATGGGCGTGTTCTCCGCCCCGTCTCTCTTCGCCACGAATCCCTCGACCGATGGCGGCCGGGATCAGGCTGGCCAGCAGGCCCGGGAACGGGCCCGTGAACACGCCCTCCACTGGGAACGGGTGCTATGGGATCCGTGGTTGCGTGCCCTGTCCGACGGCGAGGTGGTCTGGCCGTGGCGGGCACCGGTGGACCGTCCCGACCTAGCTGGCGCCTTCGACCTGGTGGGCCTGGTGGGCGACCACCCGGTGGCCGTGGACGCCGACGGCACCCCGGGCCCGTATCCGTCGGGGGCCCGGGTGGACGCCACACAGAGTGCGCCCCTTCCCGAGGAGGTCGGCGTGATGCTCCGACGGGTCCATGACCGGCTCGACGGCCGGGACCTCGTGGTGGCCGGATGGGGCGTGTCCACGACCGACGACGACTGGCGAGATGAACTGCTGCGGGACGTCGTCGCCCAGGTCGAGTCGGCGGCCGACGACGGCGTGCCGGTCGTCGGGCTGTTCCACGACGCCCTGCTGGACGGTTACGCCACCGCGGGCTGGGGGACGGTGCCCGGGTTCGCCGGACCCCGTGGGCTGGTGACACGGGACCGCCAGCTGAAGGAGAGCGGACGCTGGCTCTCCGAGCGAATCACCGGCCGCCCGGCCCCCGCATCGCTCTCCTAGGACTCGCCGGCCCCCATCTGGCCGTCTCGGGGCTGGCCACCACCGGCCTGGCCACCACCGGCCTGGCCGCCTCGGGAGAGGTACCGCGACCGAGGGCCCGAAGTCTCCTTGTTCAACCGTCGGGACAGGTGCAGGCCCTCCAGCACCAGCTCGACGGCACTGGCCAACAGCGCGGGGTCCGTAGTCTCGCGGCTGGCCACCGATCCGTGATCTGACGACTCGTCGCCCAGCACCGCAGTGGCCGCGGTGGCCAGGGCCGGGATCTCGTTCACCACCTCGGCATAGGCCCCGGCACCCAGATCCTCGCCGGTTGACACCCCCTCGTGGGCGTCGAACGCCTCGACCACCCCGCGGTGCAGTTCTCCGGGCACCAGATCCCGGAACACCGACAGCACGGCGACCTGAACGATGCGAGCCAGGATCTCACCGTCACGGTCCTCGTCCATGCTGTCCACCTCTACCTTGCCGGCCATGGCCGATGGCAACGCATCGAGGTCCGACACCCGGGGGACGGCCACCGACTCGCCGGCCCGGACCGCCCGTCGTACCGCGCTGGCCGCCAACGCCTCCTGACAGGCCACCGACATTCGCACCGAGACCCCGGATCGCTGATTCAGGTGCGGGCTGCGGCGGGCCTCCTGGGACATGGTGGCCACCACCCGGGTCATGAAGTCCGGCACCACCACCTCGACGCCGTCGACCGTGGGGATGACCGCCTCCTGGACCACGATGTCCATCTCCACGTCGACGTCCAACGGATAGTGGGTCCGGATCTGGGACCCGAACCGGTCCTTGAGCGGGGTGATGATGCGACCACGGTTGGTGTAGTCCTCCGGATTGGCCGAGGCGAACAGCACCACGTCCAACGGCAGGCGCACCCGGTGGCCACGGATCTGCACGTCGCGTTCCTCGAGCACGTTCAGCAGGCCGACCTGGATCCGCTCGGCCAGGTCGGGCAGTTCGTTGATGGCGAACAGGCCCCGGTTGGTGCGGGGTACCAAGCCGTAGTGGATGGTCAGCTCATCGGACAGATAGCGGCCCTCGGCCACCCTGATGGGATCGACCTCGCCGATGAGGTCGGCGATGGAGGTGTCCGGCGTCGCCAGCTTCTCGCCGTACCGGTCGTCACGGTGCACCCAGTCCACTGGCGTGTCGTCGCCCAACTCGGCCACCAGGTCCCGACCGTGGCGCGATACCGGCGCGTACGGATCGTCGTTGATCTCGGACCCGGCCACGATCGGCATCCACTCATCCAGCAGGCCCGTCAGGCCGCGGATGAGGCGCGTCTTGGCCTGGCCGCGCTCGCCCAGGAAGATCACGTCGTGCCCGGCCAACAGGGCGTTCTCCAACTGGGGCAGCACGGTGTCGTCGTAGCCGAGAACCTCGGCGAACAGTGGCTCACCAGCACGGATGCGGGCCACCGCGTTGCGGCGCAGCTCGGCGGCCACCGGAACCGATTCCCAGCCCACGGCCCGCAGTTCACCGATGGTCTCTGGCCGGGTCATGGCGGCACCATAGTCAGCGCGCCCGGATCAGGATCCTGCCGGGCGTAGCGTCTGGACATGGTGCATCGGCACATGGAGCACCCCGGGGCCCTGCCCGGACCATGGCGGGCCGTCGAGGCCGACGAGACGCTCCGACGAGACTTCCCACTCGAGGACCTCGACGACGGGGACTGGCCGGAGATCACCGTGCCCGGCGCCTGGCGGAGCACCCCGGCGTTCGCCGGGTCCGACGGGCCGCTGCTGTACCGCACCCGGTTCACCACTCCGCCCCCCGACGACGACCGGCGGACGTTCCTGGAGTTCGCGGGCGTCACATTCCAGGGCGACGTATGGCTGGACGGCTCGTACCTCGGCCCCACCGAAGGCTCGTTCATCCCCCACCTGCTGGAGGCCACCGCGGCCGCCCGGGCCCGGACCGACCACCTGCTGGCCGTAGAGGCCACCTGCTCGCCCATCGGCAACCCGGACGAGAAACGGACCCTCACCGGGACCACGCAGGGCGGCCGCGGCATCCCGTCGTGGAACCCCGGCGGCATCGGACGACCGGTCCGGCTGCGCGAGACCGGCCCGATCCCCCTGCTGCACGTCCGGGTGTTGTGTACCCGAGCCACCGAGGCCGTCGCCACCCTGGCCTTACGGGCCGTGGTCCACACCGACCGACCTAGGGCCGCGGTGTTCCACACCCGGGTGCTGGGCATCGACCACCGCCACCGCCAGCCGTTGGCCGGTGGCGAGAACCGGGTCGAGTGGTCGGTCCGGGTCCCCCGCCCACCGCTGTGGTGGCCCGCCGAGATGGGCGACCAACCGCTGCACGACGTGGATCTGGAGGTGACCACCGAGGACGGTCGAGTCAGCGACCGGGTGGTGCGGCGCACCGGGTTCCGATCGGTCCGGATGCGCGACCACGTGTGGTCAATCAATGGGGAACGGCTCTTCCTCCGGGGGGCGGTCGTGCCCCCGATGGACCGCGACCTCTCCCGGGTGACCGCCCGGTCGGCGGCTGCCGACCTGTCCCTGGCCCGCGACGCGGGGCTGAACCTGCTCCGAATGATCGGGCACGTGTCGGCCCCCGACCTGTACGCCGAGGCCGACCGGACGGGGATGCTGCTGTGGCAGGACCTGCCCCTGACCGGCGGCTACCACCGGGGGGTCCGCGGCCAGGCGGCCCGCCAGGCCCGCGACGTGGTCGACCTCCTGGGACACCACCCGTCGGTGGTGGTGTGGTGCGGGCACGACGCCCCCGATCCGGTGGACCGGACCCGGGCCGTGCCCCGCCAGATGGACCAGCAAGTCCCGACCTGGAATCGGACGGTGCTGGACCGCACGGTGCGACGCGCCCTCGAACAGGCCGATCCGTCACGTCCCGTGATCAGCCACTCTGGGGTGCTCCCCAATCCACCCCGGATCGACGACGCCGCCGGCCACCTCTGGTTCGGGTGGTACAGCGGCCGCCGCGGTGACCTCGCCGGATACGTGGACCGGGTGGGCCGGGCCGGTCGTTTCGTATCGGCCTTCGGTGCCCAGTCGGTGCCCGAGGAGTCGCCGGCCCTGACCGACGGGACGCTGGACCCCGACTCGTGGCCCGCCATCGACGTCGACCGCCTGGTCAACGACCACGGCGCGGAGGCCGACGTGCTGCTCCGCCGCTTCCCACCCGCCGATCGGTCGGGACCCGGGGAATGGGCGGCCGACACCCGCCGGCACCAGGACCGCCTGCTCCGTATCCAGATCGAGGCCCTGCGTCGACGCAAGTACCGGCCCACCGGGGGGTTCGCCCTGGACCGGCTGCTCGACGGGGCACCGGCCATCTCGGGGTCCTTGGTCGACCACCGCCGGGTGGCCAAGCCGGCGTTCGCCACGGTGGCCGCGGCATGCGCACCAACCATCGTGGTGGCCGACCCGCCGCTGGAGTCCATCGCCCCCCGATCGACGCTCCGGACCCGGGTGCTCGTGGTGCACGATGGCCGGCAGCCGGTGACGCACTGTCGGGTCGACGCCCGACTCCTGATCGGCTCCGACGGACCGGTCGTCGAGCGGTCGTGGGGCGGCCCCCTTGAGGCTGATTCGGTCACGTTGATCGGAACCCTCGAGCTCCCCCTCGAGGGGGCCACCGGCCCGGTGGCCCTTGACCTGACCTTGACCCTCGACGATGACCTACCGGTCACCAGCCGGTACGAAGGCCGCATCGGCGCCGACTGACCGGTGGCCGCTACCCTCCAGCGGGTAGTCGCCCCACCCCGCTGCACGACGGGGCCGCACCCGGGGGCGCCGTACGAGGAGGGAACAATGGCCCAGACCGCCGAGCAGCGGTACCGCGTGGCACCGGTCCGACCACGTGGTCGTCAGTGGCCGTTTCCACTGAACCTGTACCAGAGCGCGGTGGGTCGCAAGTGGATCATGGCCGTCACCGGCATCGGCCTCATCGGATTCGTGCTGGTCCACATGATCGGCAACCTGCACCTGTACGAGGGCCCGGCCCGGATGCACACCTACGCCGAGTCGCTTCGGACCATCGGTGGCGGTCTGATGCCCAAGGGTGCCGTCCTGTGGCTGATGCGGGGCGGCCTGCTGTCCATGTTCGTCCTGCACCTCCACTCGGCCATCACCCTCAGCCGGATGAGCGGCAACGCCAGCGATAAGGCCGGCGTGGTCAGCGGGGCCAAGAAGTACGAGGGCGGCCGGGACCACATCGCCGCCACTTTCGCCAGCCGCACCATGCGTTGGACCGGACCGATCATCGCCCTGTTCATCCTGTACCACCTGGCCGACCTGACGTGGGGCTGGTGGCTGGGCGACGACTTCGTGGCCGGTGATCCGTACCACAACGTGGCGACGTCACTCGGGGCCCTGCCGGTGGCCATCCTCTACGTGGTGGCCAACGTGGCCCTCGCGTGGCACATCTACCACGGGGCCTGGTCGATGTTCCAGAGCCTCGGCGTGAACAACCCCCGCTACAACCACCTGCGGCGCACGCTGGCCACCGGCCTAGCCGGGCTGATCCTGATCGGGAACCTGAGCTTCCCGGTCCTCACCCAGGCCGGCCTGGTCGACGAGGACGGGCGCGCCTGCCCGGCCGACGCTGCCGAGGTCCTCGAGTGCCTGGCCGACCAGGCGTCGGACCACTAGGCGACGGATCGGCAGGAGACACCATGAGCAACGCAACCCCGCCTGACCAGGCCAGGACGAGCCCGACCCCGGACAGCCCTGTTCTGACCAACCCTGTTCTGAATAGCAAGGTCCCTACCGGCGACGTGGCCGAAATGTGGGAGAACCACAAGTTCTCCATGAAGCTGGTCAGCCCCAACAACAAGCGCAAGTTCGACGTGATCGTGGTCGGCACCGGTCTGGCTGGTGCCTCGGCGGCCGCCTCGCTCGGTGAGCTGGGCTACCGGGTGAAGGCCTTCACCTTCCACGACAGCCCCCGGCGTGCCCACTCGATCGCCGCTCAGGGCGGCATCAACGCGGCGAAGAACTACCCGAACGACGGAGACTCGGTCCACCGGCTGTTCTACGACACCATCAAGGGCGGCGACTATCGGTCCCGGGAAGCCAACGTCCACCGCCTGGCCGAAGTCTCGGTCAACATCATCGACCAGGCCACCGCCCAGGGCGTGCCGTTCGCCCGCGACTACGGCGGACTGCTCGACAACCGTTCGTTCGGCGGCGCCCAAGTGTCGCGGACCTTCTTCGCCCGGGGCCAGACCGGCCAGCAACTGCTCATCGGCGCATACTCGGCTCTGATGCGCCAGGTGGCCGCCGGCACCGTCGGGCTCCACAGCCGCTCCGAACTGCTGGATATCGTCAAGAAGGACGGTCGGGCGTGCGGCATCGTCACCCGGGACCTGGTCTCCGGCGAGGTCACGCCCCACTCGGCGCACGCCGTGGTGCTGGCCACCGGCGGCTACGGCAACGTCTACTTCCTGTCCACCAACGCGATGATGTGCAACGTCACCGCGGCGTGGCGGGCCCACAAGAAGGGCGCCTTTTTCGCCAACCCGTGTTACACACAGATCCACCCGACCTGCATCCCGGTCAGCGACGACTTCCAGTCCAAGCTCACCCTGATGTCCGAGTCGCTGCGAAACGACGGCCGCATCTGGGTGCCAGACGCAAACGACGACGCCCGCCTGGCCGCCGACATCCCCGAGGCCGAGCGCGACTACTACCTGGAACGCAAGTACCCGGCCTTCGGCAACCTGGTGCCGCGCGACGTGGCGTCGCGCAACGCCAAGACGGTGTGCGACGAGGGTCGCGGCGTGGGCCCATTGAAGAACGGCGTGTTCCTTGACTTCCAAGCGGCCATCGCCCGCGACGGCGTGGACGCCATCTCGGCCAAGTACGGGAACCTGTTCGACATGTACCACCGGATCACCGGTGAGAACCCCTACGAGCAGCCGATGCGTATCTACCCGGCCATCCACTACACGATGGGCGGGCTCTGGGTGGACTACCACCTGATGACCACGGTCCCCGGCCTGTACTCGATCGGCGAGGCCAACTTCTCGGACCACGGCGCCAACCGCCTCGGTGCGAGCGCCCTCATGCAGGGCCTGGCCGACGGCTACTTCGTGCTGCCGTACACCATCGGCGACGACCTGGCTGGCCTGCTCGGCCAGTCCGCGGTGCCCACCGACGACCCGGTGTTCACCCAGGCCATCGCCGGGGTGACCGACGAGCAGGACCGCTGGTTGTCCATCAACGGGACGCAGTCGGTCGACCACTACCACCGGGAGCTGGGACGCATCGTCTGGAAGTACATCGGCATGGCCCGCAACTCCGCTGGCCTCACCCGGGCGCTGTCGGAGATCCCCGCCCTGCGCGAGGAGTTCCACTCCAACGTGCGGGTGCTGGGCAGTGCGGACACCCTCAACCAGTCCCTGGAGAAGGCCGGCCGGGTGGCCGACTTCTTCGACCTGGCCGAGCTGATGGCCCGCGACGCCCTGGAGCGGGAGGAGTCGTGCGGTGGCCACTTCCGCGACGAGCACCAGACCGCCGAGGGCGAGGCCCAGCGGGACGACGAGAACTTCGCCCATGTGGCGGCCTGGGAGTGGAACGGCGAGAGCACGGCCCAGACCCGCCACCGCGAGGAACTGAACTTCGAGAACGTGGCGCTGGCACAGCGCTCCTACAAGTAGTCCCGGGCCGGACAGGGACACCGGACAGGGACCAGAGAGGAACAGGGGAGCACGGCATGTCTTCAGGAATGGGCGAGATCATCAACATCACCCTCAAGGTGTGGCGTCAGGACGGACCCGGCGAAGCCGGTCGGTTCGACGTCCACCAGCAGGCCATCAGCTCCGACGCCTCGTTCCTCGAGATGCTCGACCAGCTCAACGAGCAGCTCAACGACGCCGGTGCCGAGCCGGTGGCCTTCGAGAGCGACTGCCGGGAGGGCATCTGCGGCACCTGCGGCGTGATGATCAATGGGCGGGCCCACGGCCCGCAGAAGGCCACGGCCACCTGCCAGCTGCACATGCGGGAGTTCCGCGACGGCGACGAGATCGTCGTCGAGCCCTTCCGGGCCGCTGGCTTCCCGGTGATCCGAGACCTGGCCGTGGACCGCTCGCCGCTGGACCGCATCATCGAGGCCGGGGGTTATATCTCTGTCAACACCGGTGCGGCCTCTGACGCCAACCTCACCCCGGTGCCCAAGGTGGCCGCTGACATGGCGTTCGACGCCGCGGCATGCATCGGATGCGGTGCCTGCGTGGCGGCGTGTCCGAACTCGGCCGCCCAGTTGTTCACGTCGGCCAAGATCGGCCACCTCGGGCTCCTGCCCCAGGGCCAGGCCGAACGGTGGAGCCGGACCGAGGCCATGGTCGAGACCATGGAGGAGTTCTTCGGCTCGTGCACCAACCACGGTGAGTGCTCCGAGGCGTGCCCGAAGGAGATCTCTCTGGACTTCATCGCCTTCATGAACCGGGACTACGTCAAGGCCAAGGTCAAGAACCGGGCCCTGGCCGGCCAGCACTGAGCCGACTCCCCGGACTACGCGACCGGGAGGACGACCTGACGCTGGGCGCCCCGTCCGGGAGCCCAGATCATCGCCGCCCGATGGATCCCCGAAAGCCTGTTCGACGGATCTCAAATCGAGATGGCTCATCCGGTTGACAGACCGCCGCTTCGGCGCGACGGTAGGTGTGCCGCCCGATTCCGCGGCCCACCCGGCGCTCCACTAACCGGAGCCCCGGGCGACCCGTCGGATCGGGAGGTGGACGGACACGGCCACGACCACGAGCGACGGGAGGAGATCACATGCGATCTGAACCTGCCCTCTGGTCGGATTCAGCCCCACCGATCGCCCCTCTCGGAGCATCGTCGGGCTGGCCGTGCCGGTCGCCGCCCGACGGGTGAGTTCGAGGCCCGCCGACCGAGCCGGTCCCCTCACGCTCTCGCGACCGAAGCCCTGCTGGGCCACGGAGAACGTTGACGCGCGACGACTCGAAACCGGGTCCGACGATGGCGGCGCCCTTCCACCCGCCGGAAGGGCGTCGCCTTCGCGTCCAGGGTCCGATGACCCACCACCTGCCTGTCGGCCCTCTGCCGACCGGGGACCAGAAGTTGGTCAGGTGGTCCGCGTCAGATGTTCCCGGAGGCGGTCCACCAGGTCGGGCACCAGGCCGTCGGGCAGCTCATGGCCGAGGTCCTCGACCAGCCACAGATCAGCGCCCGGGATCCCCTCGGCGAGCGCCAGGGCATGGTCGACACTGAACACCGGATCGGCCGTGCCGTGCACGACGAGCGTGGGTACTCCGATGTCGTCCAGACGATCCAAGCGCGACGGTGAGGCGCCCACCGCGGCACCGTGACCCGACTCCGGATACCAGCACCGGGCCACCTCGGCCACCGCGGTGCGGATCCGGGACGCCGTCGGTTCGGCGAACCGGGTCCCGGCGAACATCTCGTCCTGTTCCACGATCCACGCCGCCCGATCGGTCTCGACATGAGGCGGCCCGGCGAACAGGCGCTCGGTCATGCGGTCCAACAACCAGTCCTCGGCCACCGGGAGCCGCTCGTCACCCAGACCGGGCGTCGAGCAGACCAGCGTCAGGGTGGCCACCCGCTCCGCGTGGTCCAGAGCCAGAACCTGGCCGACCATGCCGCCCATCGACCGACCGATGACGTGCGCACGGTCGATCCCGTGGGCATCCATCACGGTCAGGGCGTCGTCGGCCAGGGCGTCCAGCGTGTAGCCGACATCGACCGGCACCTTGGTCGACAGGCCACTGTCCCGATGGTCGTATCGGACCACCCGGTGGCCGAGGGCCACCAGGGGCTCGATGAGCGTCGGCGTCCACCGCGTGCAGTGGGCGTCGGCACCCGACACCAGCAGGATGGGCAGGACGACGGACAGCGGATCCCCCTGGTCGGTGGAATCCCCGGAACCGGCATCGGAGCGAGCGGGCTCGAAGCACTCCGAGAAGATCTCGACGTCAAACGGGGTCGGCTCTGGCACGGCGCCGAGGGTACCCGTGCCCTCTGGGGGCGGGGCTAGCGTCGCCGCCGTGCCCAGCCACCAGGATCACGACGTCTCCCAGGGGCCGCACCGCCACCCGGTCAAGGTGCGGTTCTACGAACTGGACCCCTACGGCCACCTGAACCACAGCGTCTACGTGCAGTTGTTCGAGACAGGACGCGTCGAGTTGCTCGACGAGGCCGACCTGGGACTGCACGATCTGGAGGGCGAAGGCTTCCGCTTCGTGGTCACCCAGATCGCCACGAGGTTCCTGGCCTCCGCGGTGGGCGGTGACGCCCTGATCGTGGAGACCGAGGTACTGGAGATCCGACGGGCCTCGTCACGGTGGGGCCAGCGGATCCTGCGGGTCGATTCCGGGGCCGGGACCGAACAGGTGCTGGCCACCCAGGAGGTGGTTGCCGCAGTCACCGGGACCAACGGACGGCCCACCCGCTTCCCGACGTCCATGGTCGCTCGCCTCGAGCCGTACCTGGCTGCCGAACCGTCGTCTGCCACCACGACATGACCGGCCACCGCAGAGCCGGGTGGCACCAGACGCTGGGGCTGGTCGGCCGGGGAGCCGCCATGGGTGCCGCCGACGTGGTGCCCGGGGTCTCCGGGGGCACCGTCGCCCTCCTGACCGGGATCTACGACCGCCTCATCGGCAGCGTCCACGACGGAGCCCGGGTCCTCGGCCGGCTCGTCCGAGGTGATCTCCGGGGAGCGGTCCGACAGTTGATCCGGGTTGACTGGGGGTTCCTCGTCCCCCTCCTGATCGGCCTGTTGGGAGCCGTGGTGCTCCTCGCCGGGGTGATCGAGGACACCCTCGTCGATCACCCCGAACCCATGGCCGGACTGTTCCTCGGGCTGGTGGCCGCCTCGGTGGTGGTCGCCCGACGCGGCGTGGCGTGGACCGGCGTACGGCTGGTCGCCGCGGGGATCGTCGGCGTCGCCCTGTTCGTGGCCCTGGGCTGGCAGGGCACCCCGGTAGCCGACCCGTCGGCGCCGGCCCTGTTCGCGGCGGGCGCCGTGGCCATCTGCGCCATGGTTCTGCCAGGCATCTCCGGATCGTTCCTGCTGCTCATGCTGGGCATGTACGCCGCGGTGATCGACATCATCGACGAGCGACACCTGGCCGACGCCGCTGTGTTCGGGCTGGGCGCGATCCTCGGCCTGGCCTGCTTCTCCACCCTGCTGGCCCGCCTGTTGGCCGAACGATCCGACGACGTGCTGGCCGTCATGGTGGGCCTACTGCTGGGTTCGATCCGGGTGCTGTGGCCATGGCCCCACGGCGTGGGGGTGGTGAGCCGCCACGCCGACCACGTGGTGGGAGGCACCGGTCTGGGTTGGCCCGACACGACGGGCGGTCTAGTGGTACCCACCGTCCTGGCCGTGGTGGCCGTGGCCGTGGTGCTGGGCGTGGAACGTCTGACTCGTCGGTGGACCAACCTCTGACCGGGTACCGGGCTCAGCCGTAGAGCGGGAAGAGATCGGCGTCGGAATCCCCAATCGGCGGATCGCCCTCGGCGGTGACCAACGGGTAGAGGTCGTCGGGCGTGTCGCGTGGACACGTCCAGTCGATCTCGTCGGCCACCCCGGCCAGCTCGGCGAACGGACGCAGGAAAGTGAAGTAGACGTAGGCACCGCAGGCGATCCGCTGGTCACGGTCCATGGCCACGATGTCGCGGTAGTGCCGCTTCTGGGCCGCCCGGGCAGCCGCGGCCACCCGGTCGAGGTCGTCATCGGTCAGCCGTCGGAGGGATCCGTCCGACTCCCCGCCCTCTGGCCCATCGGATGCCGCCCCGTCGGTGGTCCACAGCCCGAAGCCCACCAGGTGGTCGAGGTAGTCCTCGGGGGACGACACCGTGGTGCCGAAGTCGGTGATCGACACGTCCACCCCGTCGTCCAGCACGAAGGCGGCCGTCAGGTTGGAGAAGGGAACGGCGTCGGCCACCCCGGACCACGCGAAATCGCTGCGTCCCAGACGGAAGTAGTCGCGCACCACGAGCGTGCGTCCGTCGTCCAGGGGGTATGGGCCGGTGTCACCGTGTCCCACCCGGGTGTCGAAGTAGAGCAGGAACAGGTGGTTGATGATAGTGGCGTTGGCCCGGCGGATCCGGTCCCGGCGCTCGTCGTCGACCGGCGTCGTGCCGGCGGCCAGGGCCTCGATCGTCCCGACTTCCAACACGTCAAGACGGTCGCCGACCTCGGCCGCGTGGAGGTGGTGGCCTCCGCGGTAGGCCCGCGAGGTCCGGGCCCAGAAGTCCAGCACGGTGTCGGTCCGGGCCAGACCGGCCGGGCCGGCGTCGATCGACGGCTCAACCATGTTCATGACGTTGCGGCCGATCAGGAAGAAGTTGGCCACCCCCCACAGGAACACCGAGTCGGCCTGACAACCGGGTCGACGGGCCATGGCCCCGATCTCCTCGGGTGACCGGGCGGCGATGACGACCTCGACGGCCGCCGGGTAGCGCAGGAAGGCCTCGATGCACGAGACCGTCACGTACTGGGTCACCGGGATGAGCTGGGAGGCGTACGCCGTGCGCTCGGTCACCAGACGCCGAGTGATCGGATTGATGATCCCGATGCGTTCGTTGACCCGGTCCCGGACCAGCGGGTCAGTCTCCGGGGCGCTCACGGGGCCGGTATCCGGACCACACCGTCGTCGCCCGTGGCATCCAACTCCACCACCGTCCCGGCGGCCGGCTCGGCTGCGCCCCCGACTGCGCCCACGGCTTCGCTGGCCGCAGCGAAGTCGAAGGCGATCACCCCGGGGATCCGGTATTCCCGACTGATGATCCCGATGTGGCTGCGGATGGTCCCGCCTGTGCACACCACTCCGGCCAGCTCGTCGAAGATGGGGCCCAGGAAGGTGGCGCCGGCATCTCGCACCACGGCCACCACGCCCTCGGCGCCCGCGTCCCCGTCCATCAACGAGAGGACGTCCTCGGGGCCCTCGAGGCGGAGCCACCGCCCGTGCACCGTCCCGAAGTCGAAGGTCTTCTGGCCTCGGCCCACTTCCCCAGTGTCGGTCATCGGCACGGGACCGTAGCCGTGACGACCCGGTCACCGGCACCCGGCCGACGGGCACCGGCTCATGGCCCTCTCCTAGGCTCCGACGGATGGTCGAGCCGCTCACCGACGCCTGGATCGAGGCACTCGCCGAGGCAGCCCTCGGTCGGGCCGTGTCCACCGGAATCACCCTCGTCCTGGAATACCGGGTGGTCGACGGCCCCACGTGGTACATGACGGTCGCCGACGGCCGGGTTCGGGTGGACGCCGGACCGGCCGAGGCGGCCGACGTGTCGTTCCACGCCGGACGGGCCACCGCGCTCGCCATGGCCGACGGGTCGCTAGACCCGCTCCGAGCGGTGATCGACGGCGACCTGATCCTGCACGGCGACCCTCGCACGCTGGTCGCTGCCGGCCACGTGCTCGACGACCTCGGCGACCTGTTCGCCAGTTGCTGAAGCGGATCGGCTGAATAGGCCGGCCCCGGGTTCGACCTAGATCAGGCCGAGACCCCGGACCATCTCGCGCTCGAACTCCAGTTCGGCCACCGAAGCGTCCATCCGAGCCCGGGAGAACCCGTCGATCTCCAGACCCTGCACGACCGACCACCGGCCGTCGGCACAGGTGGCGGGCAGGCCACAGAGCAGGCCGTCGGGCACGCCGTAGCTCCCGTCGGACGGCACGCCCATGCTCACCCAGTCACCCTCGCCGGTGCCCAGCGCCCAGTCGCGCACGTGGTCGATGGCCGCGTTGGCCGCTGACGCGGCGCTGGACGCGCCCCGGGCCTCGATGATGGCCGCACCACGCTGCTGCACGGTGGGGATGAACTCCCCCTCCAGCCACGCCTGGTCGTCGATGGCGACCGCCGCGGACTCACCCCGGACCTCACAGTGGAACAGGTCCGGGTACTGGGTGGCCGAGTGGTTGCCCCAGATGGTCATCCGGGACACGTCGGTCACCAGGACGCCGGCCTTCTGGGCCACCTGGGTAATGGCCCGGTTGTGGTCGAGACGCATCATGGCCGTGAAACGCTCGTCGGGAACGTCCGGGGCGCTGTTCATGGCGATGAGGCAGTTGGTGTTGGCCGGGTTGCCGACCACCAGAACCCTCAGGTCGTCGGACGCGTGGTCGTTCAGCGCCCGGCCCTGCACGGTGAAGATAGCCCCGTTGGCCTCCAGGAGGTCCTGGCGTTCCATACCCGCACTCCGGGGTCGGGAACCGACCAGCAGGGCCACGTCGGCACCCTCGAAGGCGGTGCCCGGATCGTCGCTCAGCACCATGTCGGTCAGCAGCGGGAAGGCGCAGTCGTCCAGTTCCATGGCCACACCGTCCAGCGCCCCCATGGCGGGCGGGATCTCCAGCATCTGCAGGATGATCGGCTGGTCGGGACCCAGCAGGTCACCGCTGGCGATTCGGAAGACGAGGCTGTAGCCGATCTGACCGGCGGCGCCGGTGACGGCGACTCGAACGGGGGTGGCGCTCACGGTGGGCTCCTGTTTCTGAGGAAGATGCCGGGCAAGGTGCCCGGACCTGCCGGGGACGCTCGTCCCCGCAGGGGTACCGAGTCCGAGGATACCGATCGGTCCCCGGGCAGTCCCCACCGCGGCCGGGTGACACGCGACTCAGCCCGGCTGGCTGTCCGGGTGGAGGTCCGGGTGGAGGTCCGGCTAGCTGTCCGGGTGGTGGGAAGGCCATCCGGGCGGGAGCAGGAACACCTCGGCGAGGCGGGTGAAGTGGGCCAGGAACTCGGGCGGGAGTACCGGACGATTGCCGTCCTCGGGTCGGACCTGGCTGGCGTAGGCGGCGATACCGGCCCGCTTCCTGTGCAGCAGGTCGGCTGCCGGGTCTCCGTCCAGGTCCAGATCCAGGTCGAACCGGGCCGCCCGGTGGAACGGGATCCTCGGATCACCGGGATCGTCCCAGTTCCACGACCACACCGGGAACGAGACCAGCGGGACTCCGGCCTCGGCAGCAACGGTGGCCGCCACCCGTCCGCACGCATCGTGGTCGGGATGGCCGTCGTGATCCCACGGGGCCAGGCAGACGGCGGCACCGTCCAGCAGTGGTGCCAAGCCTGCGACAAGGGCGGCGCCCCAACCGTCAGGATCGGCATCGGCGCCGAAGTCGGGCAGCGACAACCTCGTCCGGGTGACCTCGATCCCCGCCGCGGCGTAGGCCGTCGAGGTCTCGGCCAGACGTCGCGCCACCAACCCGCGTCGTCCGGCATCGGACAGGTGCGGGTGGGACATCTCGCCGTCGGTGGCCGCCACCACCCGGATCTCGATGCCGGCATCGGACGCCGCGGCCAGCGTGGCCCCGGCGGCCAACAGCTCGTCGTCAGGGTGGGGGGCCACGACGACGATCGGCCCGGCCGGAGGCCAGGCGGTGACCTCGGAGAGACCGGCCACCACCTCGTCCCACTCGGCGGCCTCTCGACCCGCCACCGGATCGATCGGACCGAGCGGTGCCACCATCAGGTCAGGTGCCGGGTGCCACCCAGCCACGAGGCGTACAACCCGGCGTAGATGCCGCCCCTATCCACCAGCTCGGCGTGAGACCCGGACTCGGCGATCCGTCCGTCGTCGAACACCAGGACCAGGTCCGAACGCTCGGCGGTCGACAGTCGATGGGCCACGCTGACCGTGGTCCGCCCGGCGGCCAGGCGCTCGAGGGCCCGCTCCAGGGCGGTCTCGGTCTCGGGATCGACGGCCGAGGTGGCCTCGTCGAGCACCAGCAGGCCGGGATCGGCCAGCTGCGCCCGGGCCAGGGCCACCAGTTGGCGCTCGCCCACCGAGAGCCCCTCGCCCCGCTCACCAACCCGGGTGTGGATTCCGCCTACCAGACCGGCCACCCAGGCCGTCAACCCGAGGGCGTCCACTGCGTCGGCCACGTCGGCGTCGGTGGCACCCACCCGTCCGTAGCCGATGTTGGTGGCGACGGACGTGTCGAACAGGAAGCCGTCCTGGGGCACCATCCGGATGGAGCGACGACGGTCGTCCGGTGACGCATCGCGGAGGTCCACCCCACCGACCAACACCCGACCCCCGGTGGGGTCGGCCAGGCGCGTCAACAAACGGGCGAACGTGGTCTTTCCCGAGCCCGTCTCGCCGACCACGGCCACCGACGTTCCGGCTGCGATGTCCACGTCGATCCCGTGGAGAACCGGGCCGCCCGTCCGGTAGCGGAACTCGGCCGCCTCGACCCGCAGGGCCAACGCCCCGGTGGGCAGAAGTACCGGCGTGACCGGGTCGACCAGGTCGACCTCGGTGTCCAGCACGTCGAGGATCTTCCACCATCCAGCCAGCGCGGTCTGGGTCTGGTCGAGCACCTCGCCCAACTCGCTGATCGGGGCCACCAGCAGGTTGCACAGGAAGATGAAGGCCACCAACTGGCCAGAACTCACGCTCCACGCGTCACCCCACCACACGCCGGCGCCGATCACCGCGGCAATGGCCGTCACCCCGAACACGTCGCTCAACGGCAGGATCAACGAGAAGTACCGGGCGGCCACCATCTGCTGGTCGAACTGCTCGTCGATGGCCGCCCGAACCCGACGCCGCATGGGCTCGCGGTGGCCGTAGGCCCGAACCACCTCGACACCGTGGACCGATTCGGACACCACGGCGAGGGTGTCCGACACCCGGGTTCGCAACTCCTCGTAGGCCGACAGCTGGCGGGACTGCATCCATCGCAGGATGGGCACCAACGGCAGGTGGAGCACCAGGACCACCACGGTCAACTGCCACGAGTAGACGACCATGATGATGAGAACGGTCACGATCTGGACCGAGTCGATGATCCAGGCGATGGCTCCCCACTGGGCGAACTGGGTGAGGGTCTCGACGTCGCTGGTCACCCGGGCGGTGAGCACGCCCTTCCTCGACGCCGTGTGCTCGGCGAGGCTCAGCCGATGCAGGTGCTCGAACGTGCGGACCCGTAGGCCGAGCAGGACGTTCTCGGCGGTCCGGACGAGACGGAAGTAGGTGATCTTCCCAAGTTGGATACTGGCCACCACCAGCACCATGGCCCCCCCGCACAGGACGACCACCCGACCCATGCGAACCCCTTCGGTGGTGATCGAGAGGTCAATCACGGCCTGGATGAGCAGGGGGATGAGCAGCTTGCCGCCGGCCACCGACATGGCCATGACGACGGTCTGGGGAAGGCCCACTCGCAACTCGGGGGAGGCCGCCATGCCGCGTCGCAGCACCGACAGGGCGCTGATGCCCTCGATCCGGCGGGGATCGGCGTCGCTCACGGCCTGTCTCCCGTCTCTCGATCGGCTGGCCACGCGCCGGTCAATGACGGGCCGGCCGCCAGTTCGTAGGCCCGGGCCAGGGCGGCATAAGCCTCGACCTCGAGAAGCTCCTCATGGGTTCCCGAAGCCGCGATCCGGCCGCCGTCTAGGAACAGCACCCGGTCGGCCAGCCGGATGGTGGCCAGCCGGTGAGCCACCACTAGCAGGGTCGGCAGTGCCCCCGAGGATGGACCGGACCCCGCGTCGGTGAGGCCGACGGGTCGGCGCAGGGCGGCCAGGATCCCCGCCTCGACCACCGGGTCGATGGCCGACGTGGCGTCATCCAGAACCAGCACGGCGGGGCAACGCAGCAGGGCCCGGGCGATGGCCAGGCGCTGGCGCTGGCCTCCGGACAGGGTCACCCCCCGCTCTCCGACCACCGTTTCCAGGCCCTCGGGCAGGCCGGCCACGAAGTCGGTGGCCACCGCGGCGTCCAGGGCGGCGGCCAACTCGTCGTCACCCACGTCGCGCCCCAGCAACAGGTTGGACCGCACCGTGTCGGCGAACAGGAACGTCTCCTGGAGGACGGTGGCCACCGAGGCGGCCACTCCCTCGGGACCTAACGTCAGCGTCGTCTCCCCACCGACGCGGACCTCGCCGGTGGTGGGTGGCACGAGTCCGGCCAGCA
>Ga0315334_10000603_pt1 | contig 21839 bp, 19 predicted proteins | sample M150034915metaG_FD_205555 | JGI IMG/M metagenome (GOLD analysis project Ga0315334, IMG submission 205555) | Ammonia-oxidizing marine archaeal communities from Monterey Bay, California, United States - M1 500m 34915 | ecosystem: Environmental > Aquatic > Marine > Intertidal zone | place: USA... | reverse complement strand
ATTGGCAGCACTTAATTTTATAATTGAAAATGGAGGTGAGGCATGGAAAAAAATTGGAACCGAAAAATCATCCGGAACAAAATTGGTTTGTCTCGATAGTTTTTTCAATAATCCCGGATTATATGAGCTTGAAATGGGAACCCCATTATCTGTAATTATAAATGAGCTTGGGGGTGGATTTAAAACCCCGGTAAAGGCAATGCAAATAGGTGGTCCTTTGGGCGGGTTGGTTCCTGTTTCCAAAATTGATTTGCTGACCCTGGATTTTGAATCGTTTGCACAAAATGGGTTTTTATTGGGTCACGCATCAATAATATGTATTCCTGAAACCTTCCCAATAATAAACTTTCTGGAACATTTGTTTGATTTTGCGGCTTACGAAAGTTGCGGGAAATGTTTCCCGTGTAGATTAGGGACAAAGCGGGGGCACGAATTATTGCAAAAAGCAAATACTTCAAATTACAAAATAAGCAGACCCTTGTTTGAAGACTTACTGGAAACACTTCAGGAAGGGTCGTTATGTGCACATGGTGGTGGTATTCCATTACCGGTTAAAAATGCACTGCATTACTTTGAGGATGAGCTGAAAAATTATTTCGAATAAAGGATGATATACTATACGATTGCTTAATCCAAATACATAATTATTAAAACAGCGGAAAAAGGAAAGTGCCGAGTATTCCTTTATCTTTAATCGAGTACACTTGATTGTAATATGAAAAATACAGCATTTATAAACAACACAGAATATGCGTTTGATGAAGGCGAAACAATATTAAAATTTGTTCACCGAATTGAACAACAAAATATAATTCCCACATTATGCGATGCTCCGAACCTTGATCCATTTGGTTCATGCAGGGTGTGCAGCGTTGAGGTTGCTCTTGAAAAAAACGGAAAAGCAAAAACAATGGCTGCCTGTCATACCCCTGTTGCTCCGGGCCAATACATTTATCCGAGCACAGAGGCCATCAAAAAATTGAGGAAGAACATCATTGAGCTGGTTCTTACAGACCACCCGCTAGATTGTCTTACCTGCGAGGTTAATGGTAACTGTGAATTACAAACGGTCGCCGCATCCGTAGGGATTAGAGAGGTCCGGTATCCTGAAGGCGAAAATCATTTGGATAAAGCTAAGGACCTCAGTCATCCATATATGACATCAGATCTATCTAAGTGCATTAACTGCTACCGTTGTGTTCGTGCCTGCGATGAGGTTCAGGGTGAATTTATTTTGAGTATGGCCGGAAGGGGGTTTGATACTAAAATAATTAAGGGCACAGACTCTTCTTTCATGGAGTCGGATTGTGTTAGTTGTGGCGCTTGCTCTCAGGCATGCCCGACTTCAGCTATCTCGGATATTTTCCAATCAAAAGCAATTGGCGCAACGGAAAAGACACGTACCGTTTGTACGTATTGTGGGGTAGGGTGTAATCTGGAGGTTGCCACCAACAATGGTGAAATTTTAAGTATACAGGCCCCATATGATGCGGAAGCAAATGGTGGTCACACTTGTCTGAAGGGGCGTTATGCATTTAAATTTTACAATCACCCGGACAGACTTCGAACTCCTTTAATAAAGCGGAATGGTAAATTTGAAGAGGCGTCATGGGATGAAGCATACGACCATATAGTGAGCGAGCTCAATAGAATTAAAGCAGACAATGGACCGGATGCAATCGCCGGAATTTCTTCTGCACGAACACCTAATGAAGAAAATTACCTGATGCAAAAGTTCATTCGGGCTGTTGTGGGCACGAACAATATCGATTGCTGTGCCAGAGTATGTCACTCACCCACCGCATTGGGAATGCAACGTTCATTTGGTACCGGTGCAGCAACCAATTCAATTGAAGATATTGAACATGCTCAGTTCATTCTTATTATTGGTGCCAACCCTACAGATGCGCATCCGGTTACCGGTGCAAAAATAAAACAGCGGATGATGAAGGGAGTTCCAAGTATTGTTATCGATCCGCGCAAAATTGAAGTGGCAAAATATGCCACATTTCATTTACAGTTAACCCCTGGGACAAACGTTGCTTTATTAAATATGATGCTGTATTACATCATAACTGAAAATGCCGAAGATGCCTCTTTTATTGACAATCGAACAGAGGGATATGAAGAATTTAAGTCCGAGATCCTAAAATTAGACATGGATGATCTGGCAAAAGTAACAGGCGTAGATAAAACCTTGGTGAAAGAAGCGGCACTTGCGTATGCGGCTTCTTCAGCAGCTATGGAATTTCACGGTTTAGGAGTAACAGAACATCTTCAGGGAACATTTACAGTTCAGTTAATCGCAGACCTTGTTATGATAACCGGAAACATTGGTAAGAAAGGTGCGGGACTGAATCCACTTCGCGGGCAGAATAATGTACAAGGAGCTGCAGATATGGGGGCACAGCCGCATCAGGGCGCCGGATATATGGATGTCACCGATCCTGAAATCAACAATAAGTATAATACATTTTATGGCTCAGATGAGGTCCCATTACATATTGGATATAAGATTCCCGAAATGTTTGACGCGGCAATAGCCGGGGACCTGAAGGCTTTATGGATCATTGGTGAAGACGTAGTTCAGACAGATCCAAACACAAACAAAGTAAGAAAAGCCATGGATCAATTGGAATTGCTGGTTGTTCAGGAGCTTTTCATGACGGAAACCGCCAAGCACGCCACAGTTGTTCTTCCCGGGGCATCGTTTCTCGAAAAAGAAGGGACATTTACAAATGGGGAGCGCCGAATTCAACGCGTAAACAAAGTGGTGGAGCCAATTAAAGGATCCAAATCAGACGGTCAGATCATTGTTGATGTCATGAACAGGATGGGCTACGAGCAAGAGGATTACACCGCGGCCGGCGTTTTGGAAGAAATCTCTCAGATCGTTCCATTCTTTAAAGGCGTAAAATGGGAAGAGCTTGGAGATAACGGAAAGCAGTGGCCCGTATTGGAAGATGGCTCTGATACGCAAATGCTGCATATAGAAGAATTCCAACGCGGAAAGGGTAAATTTCAGTACCACGATTACAAAAAATCCAATGAGGTGGAAAGGCACGAAAAGGATTTTCCTTATATCATAACGACCAATCGTGAGCTGGAACATTACAATTGTGGGGCAATGACGCGCAGAACTGGAAATGTCGACATTTTAACCGAAGACGTATTATTGATCCATCCTGAAGATGCACGTAAAGAACGTATTTCGGACGGTGATTTTGTTTGTGTGGAAAGCCCCAGAGGAAAAGTGGACATTAAAGCTGTGCTTACAGATGAAATGAAACCGGGCATCTTGAGCTCAACGTTTCATTTTCCAGAGGTAATGCTAAACATAATTACTTCGGATGAGCACTGTACAGAGGCGATGTGTCCTGAATACAAAGTGGTAAGCTGTAGGATTCGAAAAAGCAAAGGAAAGGCTAAGATTTTGGCGCAAGAAATGGATGAAGAGCGCGTTTCCTGATTGATTTTAATTAGTGCAACTAATTAAAGGCTCAAAACCAGTAATTCCATACCATCACAATATATATAACATATAAGAATTATCTTTGTGCTGAAGACCATTGAATTATGTTTACAGGAATCATTGAACAGCTGGGTGTTGTGAAAAGTATAGAGAAGGAAAGTGAAAATGTTCATTTCACTATTTTCTCATCGTTTACCAATTCGCTTAAAATAGACCAAAGTGTGGCCCACAACGGCTGTTGCTTAACGGTTGTTGCTATTGATGGTGATGCTTATGTGGTTACTGCAATTAAGGAAACTCTTAATAAAACCAACCTTATCGACTGGAAAGAGGGAACCAAGGTCAATCTCGAGCGCTGCACGCTCATGAATGGGCGTTTGGACGGGCATATCGTTCAGGGCCATGTGGATACCACGGCAGCCTGCATCGATATAGAAGATCAAGACGGGAGCTGGAAGTTCACTTTCGAGTATACATCTCACGATGTCACAGTCGAAAAAGGCTCGGTAACTGTTAATGGGGTAAGCCTGACGGTAGTGGATTCAAAGGATAAGCAGTTTTCTGTTTGCATTATTCCATTCACCTTTGAAAACACGAATTTTCATGAATTGAGTGCTGGCCAAACTGTTAATGTTGAATTTGATATTGTAGGGAAATACGTCTCTAAACTGTTAAATGTAAATTGATCAACGGTTTCTGCATTACATCCACTTCTTGGATACCCTTTTTGTGACTTTTTTCCGCAAGCGTTTCAATACGGTTTGCCGATCACTAATGTTGCCACATTTTACTATATCACCATATACAAATTTCCCTTCTCTATAAAATTTGAATTCAAAGCTAATCGAGACAATATCCATTCTATAAAGGTCAAATAATCCCCCAAGCGTTACCGCAGACTTGAAATCATCCTGTTTTTTGGAAACCTTGAATTTTCTATCGTAACCTCTAACCGTTGCCAAAACATATGTATCGATACCTTGAGCCGCCATTAATTTAGTCACGGAGTCAGATGCAAGAATCTCAGAGTCCGCTCCAAGCTTTAAAATGTTTAAAGATGGCACCGTTTTTATTCCATTAGAAGAAAGGATTTCTGTGAGATTTATCTCCAATGAGTACCGATCCTCAGGATTGTCCAATTGAGCAATCACGAGTGCATTAGAAAGGTTCAGAGGCTGTTGTTTTTGGCCAAATGAAATAGCGGTTAAACCAATCATACATGTTACTACCAGTCTTTTGGTCATGTTCTAAAATATTTCTTTTGCGATCGCCTTAACGTTGTCTGAATTAGACATTGTATAGAAGTGAACGCATGGTACATTTGCCTCTTTGAGCTCTCTTGTTTGCTCAATACCCCACTCAATACCCACCTGTTTCACCCCGGCATTATCCTTACATTTCAGAAGCTCTTTGGATAATTCCTCCGGATAGTCGATATTAAAAAATTTAGGGAGGAACGAAATGTGATTTATCGTCTTGATGGGTTTCAATCCCGGAATTATAGGAACCGTTATACCAATCTTTCTGCAAGCTGCAACAAATTCAAAATACTTGCTGTTGTCAAAAAACATTTGCGTTACAATATACTCAGCACCGGCGTCTACCTTTGCTTTCAGATACTCCAGATCCGTTGAAAGATTCATTGCTTCAAAATGCTTTTCCGGATATCCCGCAGCTCCAACACAAAAATCCGTTGACTCAAGATTTACATCTTCAACCATATATTCCCCGTTGTTCAATCTACCAATTTGCTTTATGAGTTCAACAGCATGCTTATGCCCGTATTTATGTGGTTTGAAGTTCGCCTCGGTTTTAATGGAATCTCCACGCAGTGCCAGAACATTATCGATTCCTAAAAATTGCAGGTCAATCAGCGCATTTTCCGTCTCTTCTTTACTGAATCCCCCGCAAATTAAATGAGGAACCGCATCAACATTATACTTATTCATGATCGCCGCACAAATCCCAACCGTTCCCGGCCGTTTGCGAATCGCTATTTTTTCAAGTAAACCATTTTCTCTCTCTTTGTAAATAAATTCCTCACGATGATAGGTAACGTTGACAAACTTCGGGTTAAATTCCATTAATGGGTCGATTCCATCAAAAATAGATTGAATACTTTTTCCTTTTAGGGGGGGTAATATCTCAAACGAAAACAGTGTTTCGTTTGAAGTATTTAAATGTTCTGTTACTTTCATAATTCAACTGAATGGCTCCAAAGATATTAATATTGTGCGCTTGAGTGAGCCCATTTCAATTATTTAAAATACAATTCGGCATATTTCAGATCATCCTGACTTGTAATTTTTATGTTCTCCACGTTTCCCTCCACTGTGCTAATCTCAAACCCTGCCTGTTCTACTAACCCGGCATCGTCCGTTATCCCAATATGAAAAGGCTGTTTATATGCCTGCTCCAGCACCTCGCGTTTAAAAACCTGCGGCGTTTGAACCAGCAAGTACTCTGATCTGTCAACAATTTCAGTATGTGCGCCAGTTTTTTTGCGCAGGCTTTCGTAAACGGGTGCTACCGGTATTACTGCATCCTTCTTTTTGCTCTGATCCAGACAGTTGCGGAGTGTTTCATCGCTTACCATCGGGCGAACCCCATCGTGCACCAGAACATAATCTCCCGAGCAAAAGTCAAGTGCATTTTTTATTGAGTGGTATCGTTGCTCTCCTCCAGAAACAATTCGATGCGGAATCTTAAAATCGTGCTGCAACCTTAGCTCTTCCCAATGTTGTATCCAATCCTGAGGAAGGGTTAAAATTAATTGAAAGGATGCGTTAAAGTGGTAAAATAATTCGATGGTGTACATCAAAATTGGTTTTTCCTTAACCAGCATAAACTGCTTAGGCAAAGATGAGCTCATTCTCTTACCCATTCCCCCAGCAGTTATTATCACACTAAATTTTGCCATTTGGTTAAAGTTATAAGAATTCCACAAAAAAGGCCAACTTAAAAGTCAGCCTTAGTATAATTTGAAGAGGGTATTGCCTTTACTTTAATTGTTCTGGATTATTTTCAGCCTTCATGTTGAACTGTCTTTGCTTGTTCAACCAAAAGAAGAGCCCAAAAAATCCGAGGGCTAATAATGTGTAATTAAACAAATTCCCAATGAGCTCAAAGATTTGAAATGTCCATTGAAATAAATCTCCTAAATCGAAAAAAAACTCCGTTAGTGCCATATGTTGCTTTATTAACTATCACAAAGAAAATCATTTTTTTATATAATGCAATGTCTCCTTGATAATAGTTGCTTTTTCAATTCGTTTAGTCCATCACCTTCTCAACAATTTGAGTTAATTCAATAAAATCATCAACAGCCAATGCCTCAGGTCTGAGGGCCAACAACTCATGCTCAACTCCTTTTCCTTTAATGAGTTGCTTTATGGAATTTCTTATTGTCTTGCGGCGTTGATTGAAGCTCATTTTTATTATCCTGACAAACAGGCTTTCATCACACGGTAAGCGCTCTCGTTCATTTCTTCGGCAACGAATAACACCAGACTTAACTTTCGGTGGGGGGGTAAATACATGTTCATCTACTGTAAAACAATATTCAATATCATAGTACGTTTGTAGCAGTACGCTCAAAATACCGTATTTCTTGGTGCCTGGTTTTTCTGCAATCCGTTGCGCAACTTCCTTTTGGAACATACCCATAATTTCAGGGATTTGGTTTCTGTATTCAAGACATTTGAACAATATTTGTGTTGAAATGTTATACGGGAAATTCCCCACCACAGAAAAATCACCTTCACCCATTAGTTGCTTCAAATCGGCTTTTAAAAAGTCTGCCTCTATAATTTTATCGCTCTGCTCGGGGAAACACTTATTCAAATGCTCTATGCTTTCTGTATCTATTTCCATGAGCCACACATCCAGCTTTTCTTTGAGTAAAAACTCGGTTAATGCTCCCATGCCCGGCCCGACTTCTAGAACTCTAGTACATCCTCTGTGGGAAGAATATTGCCTCGCTATTTTCTCACTGATATTTCGATCATTTAAAAAATGCTGCCCAAGGTGCTTTTTAGCGCGAATACTCATGGCTTAAACTCTTGTATTACGGTTAGCAAGGTTCGAAACGCTGCAAATTTGCCCTTATATTTCTTCGTGTGTTCCTGCTGCAATTCCGATGCATGCTTTTTTTCGTACTCTGAAAATTTCTCTTTTGAAGGGCTCAAATAAGTTATTGCAAATGTAATGCCCCCCTCTTCTTCACCATGAACCCGAGAAATTCTGGCCTCGTTAAAACATCCTGTTGCCATTACATCCGGAATGTGTTTTGCATTCATCCAGCCCAGCCATTCTTGATGGATGTGCTTGTCAATACTAACTGTTACATTATATAATATCATATTTCGAAATTAAAAAATACTCTTGAACGATTTTCATTGACGAAGCATTTACTAAAATTGAGTCTAGTATGCTTCAAGGGAACCATTTATATCGATCAAGTTAAAATACCCCCCCTTGTTTCCACTTAACATTAATTTTATTTTTCCATTTGAACCATTAATAACCTTATATACGGTATTAATTGACTCTTTGTAGCTATAATCCGTTTGGCAAAAATGATATTTATATTCATCCGAAGGCACTTCAATTGCATTCGCATTTTGGGGAAGTGTATAATTTTGATAGGCGTTACCCGCAACCGCCGTAATCGTATTGTATTTGTCTATTTGAAAGGTCTTTGTTTGCCCCATTTTTATGAGCATTGAGTGAATTTCTCCGCCCGTTTTGTTTTCGGAAACAAACAAAACAACATCGTATTCAGATTCATTTTTGATCATCCCCTCAATTTGCCCCTTCTTGAAAGTCAAATCTTCAACCCCTGGCAATCTTTTATATTTGATTTCAGAAAGACACGAATCTTTTATTCTCCTATCCTGTATTTCTGCGTCTAATATAAGGTCGTGATATACCCTCTCCATGGTTTCGTTTTCAAATTCTTTTCTTATCGTTAAAGACGAATTGCCACCGAAAATAGGCAATCCCTGATCTACAAATTGATCTTCCAGGTTTCGGTTTACATTCATTATCTGTATGAGTGAATCGATCTTTCTTCGCTCTTCTATTGTGAATTTTTTAAATGAGGCATTAGTTACAAACTCGGTGTTCTCAACTTCACTGAACGGTTTGTAATAAATAACATAAAGCACGCCCCCAAGAACAATAACGGTGAATAAGCTAAGCAACACATTGTTCCAGCGGAACGGTGTTGTTCCAACCCCCTGATTTTTCACGACCAGTTTTCCCTCTCTCAATTCTTGTCTTAAATCGGTTATTCTATACTTGTGTTCGTTATTCAAGAGAACTAATTCCATGCGTTTAAGGATCCAGTTTGCAAATCGAGAAGTACAGCCCCTCGAACGAATGACCCCTAAAATACCATCGACATAGGCAAGCTTCAGGTAATACGATTCTCTCGACAGGGCGTTCACACAGCCTATATATTCATCCGAACAAGCCGGCTTTATCAAATCAATGAGGTCTTGTTCTTTTTCTATGTTTTTTGCCTCGTTTTTTATTTTCTCAAGAGTTTTACGAATTCCCTCGAATAGTTGATTCTCAACAGTAGCTCTATTTTCATTGTCCAGTAATTTGACAAAAGAAAAAGCCTGAAATAAAATCGCAGCACTTTGCTTGCCAGTATAGCTCAGTAGTTTTTCTGTTAGATAGGGTGTTAAAAATCTTTTATACCGATCGGCATATTGATGCATTAAATGTTGTTGATCATCTTCAAAAAAGGAAACGGGACCATCACACAAAAATTTACTTAATACTGTGTTTTGCGCGACCCACCCGAAAAAAACAACATTCATCGGATCTCTTACACTTGAAACAAATTGTGCAAACTCAACATCATTGATTTTTTCTTTCTCAAGAATTTTCTGCGCCGTCTCAGTATTGAGGGTTTTTATGAATGCGTCTATTCCATCTTCGCTTAACAAATCCGAAAATGATTGATAAAGGTCTTGAAACAATTGAATTGGGATAAACCTTGGCATCTGCTGAAGTTATGAATTATAAAATTATGTAATTTGAGAATATTATTATAACTTTCCCATTAAATCTCTATTACATGAAGTATTCTCTGTTACTTATTTCTCTGTTTTATTGTGCCTCAACTTTTGCCCAAACCTGGAGTGATGATGTTGCTCAAATTTCCTACGACAAGTGTACCAAGTGCCATAATCCCCTCGGCGTCGGTCCTTTTCCTTTAACAACATTCGCTGAGGCCAGCCCAATGGCAGCGATGATCGATGCGGTAGTTTCGCAAGGTAAAATGCCCCCATGGCCGCCAAACAACAATTACCAATCGTATGCACATGACAGATCACTTTCTGCTTCTGAGAAAACAACAATATTGGATTGGATCGTAAATGGTGCTCCTGAGGGAAACCCAGCCAATACGCCGCCACCACCCGTTTTTCAAACAGGTGCTGTTTTAGGAAACGGGGATCTTGAGATTCAAATCCCAACTTATATGAGTAAAGCAACAGCCATTTCCGACGATTATGTTTGTTTTGCGCTGCCCTCAAATTTAGCAACGGATCGGACGATCAGGGCGATTGAAGTCATTCCGGGTAATCCCGCAATAGTACACCATGCATTGGTGTACATAGACCCGAATAGTAACGGCTCGGTAACGGACACTATAGGTGGTGATTGTTCATCGCCTTCATCGCCTACAACGAAATTCTTGATGGGATATACTCCCGGCAGTACACCAATGGTATTGCCATCCTCAAGCCCATTAAAGATGGGTATTCCCATGACAGCAAACTCGCAAGTAGTCATTACCATGCACTATCCTGAAGGTAGCTATGGGGAATACGATAGTACTAAGGTGATTTTTCACTTTTATCCTCCGGGTGAGACCGGAATTAGGGAAGTATCACTCTTGTTGACACTTGAAAATTGGACCTTCTCGTTACCGCCCAACCAAATTACGAATGTTTCCGACACGTACCTTTCACCGGGAGGAGTTCCAATCAACTACTCTCTTATAAGTGTGTTCCCGCACATGCATCTTTTAGGAAAGAGCATGAAGATATACGGGATAACCACCACTTCGGACACCTTAAAATTAATTGACATCCCTGAATGGGATTTTGAATGGCAGGGCTTTTACTACTATAAATATCTTCAAAAGGCCGAAACAGGAACGGTATTGCATGCCGATGCTGTCTTTGATAATACCACAGGCAACCCGAATAATCCAAATAATCCTCCTATTACAGTAGGGCCGGGATTGAATACTTCAGATGAAATGATGCTCGCGTTCATGCAGTTTATGCCTTATTTGGCTGGTGATGAAAATTATAATATGGACAGCTTGTTGAATCTGAGTACTGCTTCGATAATCGAGGAAGAATTCGGCGAAGGGTTGTTTCAAATTTACCCCAATCCCTTCAGGAGTGAATTAAACATTTATTCTAAAAATTTCACTCCCGGTGATGTAGTTTCCGTATTCCTGTACAACAGTCAGGGAAATTTAATTAGAAAATTAGCGGATAATTTCGTGCTCAAACAACAAGAGCTTCACCTCATCTGGGACGGGAAAAACGAATCAGGAGAAACCGTTTCTTCGGGGCTGTACTTTCTGTCTCTAAACGTGAACGGTGAACTTTCGCATCAACGTATAATTAAACGTTAACGCAGAAACTCTATAGCACGAAGGACATCTTGATCTGAGGTGTTCGTAATCTTGTAGAATCCTTGTTCTACCCATAACTGTCTGGCTATTTCTGCCTTCAATAGATTAGAAATCCGTTTCTTACTGTATTGCTGGTCTTTTAAATTGGCAGCAATATTATTGTGTTTTAATGCAAAGTCAAAGAATTGGTCTAAAAGCACGTCTGAAACGTCAAATGATCTGCCAAAATACGCTGGGGATTTCCATTTCTTCCGTTTGTTTTGAACAAAATCAAATGCAAATGTCTGAAATACGGATGAATAACGAAGCTCGCTCAGGTACCAGCTGGAACCGGATGTGTCAAAGGGGACAAAAATATCAGGCATTATGCCTCCCCCACCATATACCACCTTACCCTTTGGCGTAATGAACTTTAATGAATCGACAAATAACGAAGAATCAACTTTATACATTTCTCCATTATCGTATCGTTCCCTTTGATCTTCGTAATAGGCTTTAACATCATCCGTATACGCCTTTTGAATGCACCTCCCTGTTGGTGTATAATAGCGCGCTATTGTTAGTCTTAAATTACTGCCGTCTCGAAGCAGCCTGTCTTCCTGTACTAGCCCTTTACCAAAAGATCTTCTTCCCATAATTGTTCCTCGGTCATTATCCTGTATCGCACCGGCTAATATTTCAGATGCCGAAGCACTATTCGTGTTAATTAAAATAACAAGCTCTATGTTTTCAAGTGTCCCGATTGATGTCGCCTTATACGTATAAGTGGGAGAATGAACGCCTCGGGTTTCTACAATTGGAACATTTTCAGGTAAAAATTCATCTGCAATATCTGTGGCTCCCGTTAAAACACCACCCCCGTTGTTTCTTAGGTCGAGGATCATTTTTTTCAACCCTTGGGCCCTTAAGCTTTCTGCAGCCCTTTTAAATTCGGCAGATGTTGCCACAGAAAACTGGTTGATCTTCACATATCCTATTTCGTTGTTGATCATATAAGAAGCGACGACTGATTGAACCGGAATCGATCCGCGCACAACCGTTTTTTTGATTTTTTTCCCGTTCCTTAATAGTCTTATATTAACTTCTGTTCCCTCTACGCCTTTCAGCAGATCCATTACCTTATCATTGGTGATCTTGATTCCGGCAACCTTTTTTCCATCTACCTCCAGAATTTTATCACCAGACTCCAATCCAGCAAGAAGTGAGGGGGAAAACGGAATAACATTCGTGATACAAACGGTATCTCTGATGATGAAAAATCGAATTCCAACTCCACCAAACTTTCCATGAATGGACTCATTCATTTTTTTTAACTCTTCTGCAGGAATATAGCTACTGTGCGGATCCAATCGGTGTAACATGTCTACTATTGTAGACTCAAATACAGCATCCCCATCAACAGAATCCACGTAACATCTGTCTAAAATATCCATGATGTCCTGTATTTTCTGGTAGCGAGATTCTTCATCTGTAACGATTAATTCCTTTTTGGATGAAAGTGAGTTTCCTAAAAATAATCCAATGGTAATACTTATCGCCATTAAGATGGGAATCAAATAATTGTTGTTCTTACTTTCCATCGAACGGATTTTCAATTTGCTCTGTTTCTATTCCGGCTTCTTCAAGAAAATTCAACCCGCTTATGTCCTTGTACGCATCTGCATATACAACTCTCTTAATTCCAGATTGAACAACTAGCTTGCTGCATTCTTTACACGGTGAGAGAGTCAGATAAAGTGTTGCTTCCTGGCAATTGTGTGTAGATTTTGCCACCTTGAGTATTGCATTTGCCTCTGCATGTAGGACATACCAATGGGTTTCTCCATTTTCCGACTCACAGCAATTATCAAACCCACTTGGTGTTCCATTGAATCCATCAGAAATGATCATGCCATCCTTAACAATAATTGCCCCTACCTGTTTTCTGTCACAATGAGATAGCTCCGCCCATGTTTTGGCCATTCTCAAATAAGCCATATCATATCTGCGTTGCTTTTTCTTATCGTTCATGATTTGTTAAAAGTCAAATGTAACATTTAATGCCCTCCTTAGGGGCAATAACTTATTCTGATTATGTTATTTTGTGAATTTATATCCCACCCCCCTAATTGAATGAAAATGACGTGGATTTTTGGGCTCCCCTTCGAAAATTTTCCGAAAATTCAAAATATAATTATCTATTGTCCTTGTGGTCGGAAACTGATCCTTTCCCCACACCTTATCTAAAATTTCTGCCCGTGATATAACCTCCCCCTCTTTGCGCCAAAAAAGGCGAATGAGTGAAACCTCTTTCTTCGATAGATTAATACTCTGATTCGTTGCTAGATCCTTCACAGCATATGTCTTAAAATTAACCTCACAATTCCCCACCATCACTATTTCATCCAGCTCTTTTTTACTATGATCGATCAATATTGAAACCCGAAGCAATAATTCTTCCAGATCAAATGGTTTCGGTAAGTAGTCGTTTCCTCCGGCCTTCAGGCCAGCAATTCGATCCGCAGTGGTTCCTTTGGCAGACAGAAATAAGACCGGTGTGTTTGAACGCATTCTTATCTTTCTGCATAAATCAATGCCATTTACTCCGGGCAACATTACATCGAGAATAACAAGGTCAAAATTAAAGTCCGATTCAATTAAAGCAAGAGCCCGGATTCCATGGCCGATCAACGTAACATCATACCCTTCTAATTCCAGGTTTAAACGAATCATCTCCGCAAGACTATTTTCGTCTTCAACAACACAAATTTTCAGCATTACAAAATACTTTTAGTATTAAAAATAGCGATTCAATTTAGTTTTTAACTATTCCGGCACAAAATGCGTTGAGACCGGTTGAAAACTGCACCTTATTTTTTGACTGATAATAACGTGAATACTATAAAATTTGAACTACTTTTGTTTTTCTTTTATTTAGATAAAAATGTGCCCGAAATGACCGGTAGAAAACAAATTAAATCCGCTTTAGTTTCAGTTTTTGATAAATCTGGATTAGAGCCAATTCTGTATGAACTTCACAATAATAATGTTGTTATTTATTCCACGGGGGGAACTCAAGCATTCATTGAGGGATTGGACATTCCCGTGCAACGAATTGAGGATTTGACATCGTATCCATCTATTTTAGGGGGGCGCGTAAAAACGCTACACCCAAAGGTTTTCGGGGGTATTCTGACACGAAGGGATTTAGATAGTGACCAGGAACAAATTGCAGAATTTGAAATTCCAGAGATCGACCTTGTAATTGTCGATTTATATCCTTTTGAAGAAACTGCTTCCAGCGATGCCGACCACTCAGAAATTATTGAAAAAATAGATGTCGGAGGTATATCACTAATTCGTGCAGCGGCCAAAAATTACAAGGATGTTGTGGTTGTTCCTTCTAAAAACGAGTACCCCTCATTTCTTGAGATAATTAAAAATAATGGGACAACTACCTCTTTAGGAGAACGAAAGGATCTGGCAAGAGACGCATTCAATGTGTCGTCGCATTATGATACTCATATTTTTAGATATTTCAATAATGGCAAAAAAGAGGTCTTTAAACAAAGTATTAACGAATCAACCTTTCTTCGCTATGGTGAAAACCCGCACCAAAAAGGAATATTCCACGGAAATCTGGATTCGTTAATTGAAAAATTGCACGGAAAAGATCTGTCTTATAATAATTTATTGGATATCGATGCCGCCATTAATCTAATGTTGGAATTTAAAGATGAGGGGCCAACATTTGCCATTCTGAAACACAATAATGCCTGTGGAATAGCTTCACGAAGCACGATCCATAAGGCATATGTTGATGCCCTGGCAGGTGATCCGGTAAGTGCCTTTGGGGGAATTTTAATTAGCAATTGTATCATTGATGAACCGACGGCAAATGAAATAAATACGCTATTCTGCGAGGTGGTCATAGCCCCGGAATATTCAACAAACGCTTTAGAGGTTTTAAAGAGCAAAAAAAACCGCATCTTATTAATTCAAAAAGAATTCGATTTGCCCAAACGACAATTTCGGACTCTTTTGAATGGTGTTTTGGAACAGGATAAAGACATCCGGTCCGAATCTGTTTCGGATCTGGAAACACAAACCGATTCAAAACCGACGGATCAAGAAATTGAAGACCTCCTGTTTGCGAATAAATTAGTGAAGCACACCAAATCGAATACCATTGTTATTGCCAAGAACAAACAATTACTTGCAAGCGGGACCGGTCAAACTTCTCGAGTTGATGCTTTAAAACAGGCAATACACAAAGCGCAATCCTTTAATTTTAATTTAAGTGGCGCAGTAATGGCTTCAGATGCTTTTTTTCCATTTCCCGACTGTGTGGAAATTGCAGGAAATGTTGGTATTTCCTCCGTAATTCAGCCAGGTGGTTCTATTAAGGATCAGCTTTCGATCGACTATTGCAACGAGCACAAAATTTCGATGGTTTTTACCGGTAACAGACATTTTAAACATTAATGGCTATTTGTTTTAATTTTTTAGTCTAAAAAATTCAATTTCAGATAGAAATAAACTATTATTACAAAACTTCTAGAAGCGCATAACAGAAAATGGGATTATTTAGCTTTTTAACACAGGAAATTGCGATTGATTTAGGAACTGCGAACACCCTTATTATTATGAACGATAAGGTTGTTGTAGATGAGCCTTCGATCGTTGCCAAGGACATACAAACCGGGAAAATAGTTGCCATTGGTAAACGTGCACAACAAATGCACGGGAAAACACACAAGCTTATAGAAACTGTACGCCCATTGCGGGATGGAGTAATTGCTGATTTTCAGGCGGCCGAACAAATGATTCGTGGAATGATAAAAATGATCGGAACAGGGTCGCGTTTATTCAACCCATCCTTGAGAATGGTTATTTGTATTCCATCCGGCATAACTGAGGTGGAAAAAAGAGCCGTTCGGGATTCTGCCGAACACGCCGGAGCAAAAGAAGTTTACCTGATACATGAACCCATGGCTGCCGCAATAGGCATTGGAATTGATGTTGAAGAACCAATGGGGAACATGATCATCGATGTCGGTGGGGGCACTTCAGAAATTGCGGTAATTGCACTTGGTGGAATTGTCTGTGATAAGTCGATCCGCGTTGCGGGGGATGATTTCACAAAGGACATTGAAGAATATATGCGCCGGCAACACAATATTTTGGTTGGTGAAAGAACCGCTGAGGACATAAAAATTAATGTGGGAGCCGCATTGCTAGAATTGGAGAATCCTCCAGATGACTGGGCTGTTCAGGGTCGGGACTTAATGACGGGCATCCCTAAAGAAATAATTATTTCCTACACTGAAGTGGCACACGCACTGGACAAAACGATATCAAAAATAGAAGAAGCAATTTTAAGTGCATTGGAAATGACGCCGCCAGAATTATCTGCTGATATATACAAAACAGGGATCTATCTTGCAGGAGGTGGCTCAATGCTAAGAGGATTAGATAAGCGAATCTCTATGAAGACCAAGCTGCCGGTTCATATTGCGGAAGATCCGCTTAGGGCAGTTGCTCGAGGGACAAGTATTGCGTTGAAGAATATCAATCGCTTTCAGTTCTTGATTCGTGACTAAACAATGCGAGGCCATTTTTTTGAGAGATTTTACACTAGTGACATATGCGTAATTTTCTTGCCTTTATTAGACGTTTCCGGGTGCTACTTGTTTTTGCATTATTGCAGGGTGTTGCGCTTAGCTTATATTTCACATTTGTAAGTTTCCCCCGATCTCAGTATTTAACAACCGCTTCTTATTTTTCTGGAGCTATTTTTGAATTTAGAAATGGGATAACCAAACACCTTAAGCTTAGCGATAACAATACCTGGCTCCAAAATGAAAATATTAGATTAATGGAACAGCTACCGGTAAGCTTTATAAAAATAGAATCGGGTAAAGTTTCGATCAATGATACGGTCCACAGACAGCAGTACGACTATATGCCTGCTACTGTAATCAATTCCACTCATGACAAGAGAAACAATTACTTCACACTCAATGTTGGCAAACAACAGGGTGTTGAAAGGGGAATGGGTGTTTTTTCGAGTTCGGGTGTAGTTGGCGTTATTCACAACACCAGCAATCACTTTTCGGTCGTTAAATCGTGTCTTACTGAAAATATCAATATTGATATAATCATCGAAAAAACAGGTCAATTTGGCCTTTTAAAATGGGATGGAAAAGATGCCAGAAGAGGGACCATGTACGGTGTTTCTAACGACACTAAGGTTTTAAAATGGTCAAATGTTGTTACAAGAGGCGGGGGCGGTATTTTCCCGAGAGGGTTGAATGTTGGAAAGGTGGAACGAACTAAAGTAGTTGAAGGAAAGCCCCTCTGGGATATTACCATCCTTTATTCTGAAAATTATACTGCCATTCAGCGCGTTTATATAATTAAGAACTTGCTCAAAGAAGAACAATATGAATTAGAAAATTTAATCCCTGTAGATCAAGAAAAATGAACTTATTTATAACACATGCCCTCCGCTTCATCATTTTTCTGTTAGCCCAGGTATTGGTCTTAAATCAAATAGAAATAGGATTGGGAATACAGCTTATAATCTACCCTCTTTTTATTTTGCTTCTTCCTGTAGAATTAAAGACCATTCCACTAATGTTAATTGCTTTTGTGTTTGGCTTGTTCATTGATGCTTTTTCGAATACATATGGCTTACACACCTCTGCTCTTTTAATCTTTGCATACATGCGCCCGTTGGTCTTTAAACTCTTCGCTCCTCGGGATGGGTACGACATTTTACTGGAAACAAATGTTTTTAACATGGGTTATAGGTGGTACTTTAAAACTTTTGGCATCCTCCTGTTACTGCATCATTTTTGGTTCTTCATGTTTGAAATGTTCAAGTTAAATGAGCTTGTCTTTGTAATTCAAAAAACGTTTATAAGCGTGCCATTGTCCATTTTTCTGTGCCTCTTTTTGCAATATCTGTTTATCAAAAAAACAGACCAGCCATGAGGTTTGAGAATCGAAAATATGTCTTCGTTGTTATTTTTACCCTCATCGGAATAATCTATTCATTCAAATTATTTTACATGCAGGTTGTTGACGACACATGGAAGCTTCGGGCACAACAAATTGCTGAAAAAAGACGGGAAATAACACCCCCAAGAGCCGTGGTTTTTGACCGAAATGGAAAAAAAATAATTTCGAATAAAACATATTACAACCTTATGATGGTTGAAAAAAACATAGTCGATCTGGATACTGCAGCATTTGCCAAATTAATCGGCTGGACTGTTAAAGATGTGCGAAATCGATTTGCTGAAATAATAAAGGGGGAAGGAAAGTATTACAATAAACACTCTGGGAAAACAACTTCGAATTATCAATCCATAAGAGCCTATCCATTCATTAAAGAGCTCACCGCCGAAGAAACATCGAGAATTGCACCCCATCTCGAGAACTTCATCGGATTTTATGAGGAGGTCTCAAGCATGAGGAGCTACCCCTATTCAAATGGGGCAAATATTCTGGGATATCTCTCCGAGGTTACGCAACAAGAAATAGATAAAGATAAATTCTATAAGCCTGGAAGCCGAATCGGGCGCGCTGGTATTGAGCGTTATTATGAAGCTCAATTCCGAGGTGAAAAAGGAGTGCGCTACATTGTTAATTCCGCGTTGAATAATACTGTGAGTTCGTTTGAAGACGGAAAATACGACACCATTGCTGTGCAGGCAGCTGCCATTCACTTAGGATTAGATGTGGAATTACAGGCATACGGGGAACAACTTCTGAAAAACAAAAAAGGCTGTATCGTTGCCATAGAGCCAAGTACGGGTGAAATATTAGCGCTTGTTTCTTCCCCTAATTACGATCCAAATTTATTAGTTGGCAATAGGAAAATCCGTAAAAACTATCCCAAACTCCTCAACAACCCGGATAAACCACTATTTCCAAGACCTCTGGCTTCTGAGTATATGCCGGGATCAACGTTCAAATTGCTTCAATCACTAATAGGGCTGCAAGAACAGGTTATCACGGAAGAATCTGGGTTTCCATGCAATAAGAGTATCGTTGGATGCCACAATCATCCTTCAGCGCAAACTGTCACTCAGGCAGTTCAAATGTCTTGTAATCCTTACTTTTATGCAGTTACAAGACGGATAATTCAGCAAGGGAAAAAAAGAAGCAGTTTTGAAGATGCAGAAATAGGGCTTGGAATTTGGGCAAATTACATGCACAGCTTTGGCCTCGGCAAACGACTTGATACGGATATTACGGGTTTACGATCAGGGCTCATTCCGAATCCTGCGTATTACGATAAATGGTACGGGCATCATGCCTGGAAGTTTTCCACTATTCGTTCTATTTCAATCGGTCAGGGAGAAGTTCAGCTCACCCCTTTACAGCTGGCAAATGTTGCTGCCATAATGGCGAACAGGGGGTGGTATTTTACACCACATTTTGTTAAATCAATTGGAGTTTCCGGGCCTCTACCAAAGTACAAAACAATGAATAAAACACTTGTCGATCGCAAGCATTTTTCACCTGTGGTTGAAGGCATGAGGCGCGTTGTTCACGAGCCAGGGGGCACGGCACGTCTGGCGAGAATAGCGGGCATCACTGTTTGTGGTAAAACGGGTACAGTGGAGAACTATATAGGAAGGGTTAAACAAAAAAATCATTCTGTCTTCATTGCTTTTGCCCCAATGGAAAATCCGAAAATTGCCATTTCCGTATTTATTGAAAATGCCGGTGGTGGAGGTGGAACATGGGCCGCTCCAACGGCTAGTTTAATGATTGAAAAATACCTAATGGGGGTTGTGAAAAGTTTGGAAAAAGAGAAACGCATAATGGAAGCGGTATTGATAAAAAAGAAATGAGGAAAAATCAATCTTTAACAGCTAATGTTGACTGGCCATTGTTTGCTGTTTACATTGCCCTGTTGATCATGGGATTAGCGACTGTATATTCGGTAGCATTTGATGCCGACCATCCTAATATTTTTGATTTTTCGCAAAAATACGGAAAACAGGTTGTGTGGCTGGGTATTTCACTTTTCCTTGGTTTGCTTGTTTTTCTGATCGATTCGGATATATACAGAAAGTTCGCGGTTCCGATCTATTTGTTTGTTTTGTCATTGTTGGTCATTGTTCTATTCATGCCCGAAGTAAATGGAGCCAGAGCATGGCTGGGAATTGGCACCATGGGAATTCAACCTGCTGAATTTGCCAAAATAGGAACAGCAATCATGCTCGCAAGGTATCTTGGCTCCTCAAATCTTAAGCTACAGCTACGAAAAACCGTTTTCGTTTCTAATGCAATAATTCTTTTGCCAATGGGGTTAATCTTAATGCAACCTGATGCAGGGACATTTGTCGTATTTACTGCATTTTTATTCGTTCTTTATCGCGAAGGCGTCTCCTACGATCCGATCATATTGCCTGTTTTAAACCTATTGCCAATACCTGCGCTCAATTTTAAAAGCACGTGGATCGGAATCCATTTTATTCCAATTCTTTTTATCGTTATCTTTTTAAGTGTCACCACGCTATTGTTGAGCAACGAGATAATAACACTCGATATGTTTCCCGGCACTGAAATTCCAGGTTATTGGGGGCTGCTGTTCTTTTTAGCCATTCTCGCCTTATTTGGTTACTTCATTATGCGTGTCATTTTCGTTAAAAGAGATAAGAAAAGGGCTGTATCAATTGCAATAATTGGATTTATTCTGGCTACATTGCTCACTTCGGCCGTTAATTATTCCTTTCAAAAGCTTCCGGGACATCAAAAAGAAAGAATAGAATTGGTTCTCGGATTAAGGCAAGATCCAGATGGTGACGATTATAACAGAAATCGTGCAATGGCAGCTGTAGGCTCAGGGGGGCTTTTAGGGAAGGGGTATAGAAATGCCTCCGTATCAAGCGTTCGCACCAATCACGTTCCAGAGAGCGAAACCGATTTTATCTTCTGTCCCTTTGCAGAAGAATGGGGTTTTGTGGGGTCGTTTATTCTTGTTGGGCTCTATCTTTTTATGATCTTAAGAATAGTTTTTATTGCCGAAAGACAAAAGGCGGCTTTTAATCGAATTTATGCTTATGCTGTGGCCATGATCCTTTTTTATCATTTTACCATTAACATTGGAATGAGTATCGAATTCGCTCCGGTTATTGGTATTCCATTGCCCCTTTTTAGTTATGGTGGTTCATCAATGATGTCTTTTTCAATCATGCTGTTTATTTTGCTCAAACTTGACAGTCAAAGAAAAGATGTCTTGAATTGATTTAAGAAAGATTAACACCTTCATTCTATCTTGTATTTTACATCTTCGCTGTTTAATTTAACATGCTCACCATCGATATAAATAAAAGACGGTGCTTTTTCTTATTTTTATGCCAAGATTCACGTGATGAAGAAAAATAAAGAGAAACTTCAATTCAACCGAAGAACAAAACGTGTTTTAAATGTTCTTCTCTGGCTGGGAGCCTTCGCCCCTGTTTTCGGTGTTATTATCCTTTTTTCCGTTCAATCTGAAGAAGAAATGCCATCAATGGAAATGCTCGAAAATCCTCCAGAGCTTCTCGCTTCAATCGTTTTCTCTGATGATGGTAAAACAGAATTAGGTAGATATTGGAGCATAAATCGAACAAGTGTGGAATACAGCGAGATTTCCCCCTATGTGATTGATGCCCTTATCGCTACAGAAGACGAACGTTTTATCGGGCATCCCGG
>Ga0315334_10000602_pt1 | contig 21849 bp, 19 predicted proteins | sample M150034915metaG_FD_205555 | JGI IMG/M metagenome (GOLD analysis project Ga0315334, IMG submission 205555) | Ammonia-oxidizing marine archaeal communities from Monterey Bay, California, United States - M1 500m 34915 | ecosystem: Environmental > Aquatic > Marine > Intertidal zone | place: USA... | reverse complement strand
CAGAGGGATATGACGGCATTCATGGCTAAGGTCGCGCCACGAGTCAACGGGAGAACCTGATATGGGCGAAGGCGGTAGTGGTAGACGATCCAGTGTGGCCCCGGGCAGGCCGGGCTCCGCAATCTATCCCACCAACCCGCTCGGCGAGCAGCATGAGGGCATCGCTACGGGTCGCGACGTGGAGTGGGAGCCGTTGGTGGATTTCCGCCGAATGGACGTCTCCGAGAACACCATTCACGGTGCCATCGCGTGGGCACACGGCACAGAGATTGTGCACTCATTCGGAGGGAACGTTCTGGTTTACGGGCGTTCGATGATGAAACCACTGATGATGAAGACGTTTCGAGAAGCTCTCGCTGATGAGGGCCTGAGCAGTGAGCAGTTAGCCATCTCCTGCTCCTCGCACAACGGTGACACCGAGCACGTCGCTGCCGCTCAGTCGCTACTGTCGGAATCTGAGTGGGGCCTGATGCAGTGCCCGCTCGACGTTCCTCTCATCCAGTTCGGCCGTCAAGTGAGGAGGCCTCGCCGCTGGTTCCACACCTGCTCGGGGGAGCATGCTGCCATGCTGAAGGCGCTTCGTCGCATGGGCATAAATCGAGCCGGATACACTCTGCCTAGCTCCCCTTGGTTCCCGATGTACCTAGACGTGCTTCGAAGGATGATGGGTACTCCCGATTGGAGTCCTCAGAGAGTAGCCAAGGACGGATGCGGGCTGCCCACAGTGTCCAATACCGTCGATGAGTTGGCAGTCTTATTCGCCGGTTTGGTGAAAGAGAAAGACGAGGATTGGATATGGGAGGCGATGAACGGACACCCGGATTTGATTGGAGGTTTCAACCGCTTGGATTCCACCTGTTTGAAGGCCGGAGAGGGGCGGTTAATCGCCAAGGAGGGCGCTGATGGTCTGCTTGGCCTGTCGATAGTTCATCCAGACTGGCCGAACGGGCTAGGAATAGTTGTCAAGATAGCGCATGGCTGGAACAGTCAAGCCACCTGGTATGTAGCTCGCGCGGTGCTTGGCGTGTTGGGCATCAGCCTGCGCAATCCGTATCCGCTGCATCGGCAGAAGGCATTCATTGTGCCGAGAATAGTGCCGCCTCAGTACCTCGAGGATCTTGAGAGTGTAGTCACATGGGACGAGTGGGATCCAGACCGTGACAGGTTTACTATGAACTGGAAAGAGTACACTGCGGGGATGACTCGTCCCGACCCATTTGCGAATGAAGGCTCGGAGGATTCCTGAATGGGGGACCTTCGCAACTACATCGGAGGGGAGTTTGTCGGCCACTCGGGCGGGCAGTGGCTTGACAACTATGAGCCTGCCACCGGATCTCAGATCTGCCGAGTACCACTGTCTAATACTTCTGACGTGGATACCGCAGTCGCTGCAGCTCGATCCGCCCAGCCATCCTGGGGCGCTCTGAATCACTCCGAGAGGGCTGGATGGCTGGACCTCATTGCGGACTCACTAGAGGAACGTTACGAAGAGGTAGCAGCTCTAGAGAGCCGTGACACCGGCAAGCCGATCTCCCTGGCACGAGCCGTAGATGCGCATCGATCCGTGTCCAACTTCCGGTTCTTCGCAGGAATGCTGCGGGAGCACGAGCAGGAGATTTTCGAGATGGCGGGCGCAACCAACTACGTCATCCACAAGCCTGTTGGCGTGGGTGCGCTGATTACCCCTTGGAATTTGCCACTCTACCTGCTCTCTTGGAAGGTTGCACCAGCCATAGGGATGGGGAACGCAGTAATCTGTAAACCCAGCGAGCTCACGCCAATGACTGCAGACCTGCTGATGCAAGTCATCGACGAGGTGGGTCTTCCCGCCGGAGTAGTCAATCTGGTGCACGGTGATGGGGCAGGATCTGGGGCTCCACTAGTAGCCCACTCGGACGTTGATTTGGTCTCGTTCACCGGTGGGACCACTACGGGAGAGAAGGTCGCGACGTCGGCCGCTCCCTCTTTCAAGAAACTCAGCCTCGAACTCGGTGGAAAGAATGCGAGCGTAGTGTTCGCGGACTGTGACATTGAATCAACTGTTGCGGGAGTCGTGCGAGCGGGTTTCCTGAACCAAGGCCAAATCTGCCTATGTGGCTCTAGGATTTTGGTTGAGTACTCAATCTACGAAGATTTTCGCGGCCGTCTTGTCGATGCCGTCGAGGCAATGAGAGTGGGCGATCCGTCAGACGAGGCCACCGATCTAGGGGCGTTGATTACCAGACAGCACCTCGAGAAGGTCCAAGGTTACGTCGAGCTGGCGAAGCAGGAGGGAGGTATCCTACTGACTGGTGGTACGCCGTGCATGCCCAAAGGCTTCGAGAAGGGTAACTGGATGGCACCTACTATCATAGAGGGTCTGAGTCCGGACTCGCGCTGCTCGACAGAGGAGATTTTCGGTCCTGTGGTCACACTCCACCCATTCAGAAGTGAAGACGAAGCAGTGGTAATCGCCAACAACACTCGCTACGGACTGGCAGGAAGCGTTTGGACCGATGACCTCGAGAAGGGCAAGCGAATCTCCGAGTCCATCGAGACGGGGATGGTGTGGGTCAACACATGGCTGCACCGGGACCTTCGAGTTCCCTTCGGCGGAGTCAAGGACAGCGGTGTCGGCCGCGAGGGCGGGAAATGGAGTCTGGGCTTCTTCTCGGAGGCCATGAACGTCTGCGTCAAACATGATTGACTCAGCAAGAGTGAAGGTCCTCTCTTTACGGATTCGAAAGGATGCCGCCCGCGGGGATAGTCGGACTGGGTGCTTACGTCCCTCCGAAGGTGATGACCAATGACGACTGGGCAGCGATTGTAGAAACGAGTGATGAATGGATTACAGCCAAGACTGGAATCAAGGAGCGTAGGATAGCCGGACCGGATACCTGTACCAGCGATCTAGCAGTGATTGCTTGTCGACAAGCGATGGATGAGGCGGAAGTTTCCCCTGATGATATCGACATGCTGATTCTGGCAACGAGCAGCCCCGATGTTCCCCTGTCCTCCACTGCGGGCATCACTCAGCATAAGCTCGGGTGCGAAACAGCAGCAGCATTCGACATCAATGCTGTTTGCGCGGGTTGGATCCACGCGCTCGACATTGGTTCCCGCTTCGTCGGTACTTCGGGCTACAACAATGTGCTTGTGGTTGGTGCGGAGGTCTACAGTCGTATTCTGAACTGGAAGGACAGGACGACCTGTGTTCTGTTTGGTGACGGGGCTGGAGCTGTCGTCCTACAGAATGTTGAGGAGAATAGGGGTGTACTTGGTAGCTGGATGATGTCAGATGGAGGGGGGGCGGGGGTCATCGAGATTCCTGCAGGGGGGGTGCGCACCCCCATTCCATCCGATGGTTTTGAGGAGGGCGCACAGTACTTCCACATGGACGGAAGGGCAGTCTGGAGATTTGCCATCGAGGCGTTTCCTCAAGCAGTCAGGGGTGTTTTGGAGCGTGTGGACCGGAGCCTCTCGGAAGTCGACTTGATAGTTCCACACCAAGCAAATCTCAGAATAGTCGAGGCAGGTATGGAGAAACTCGGCCTGCCCATGGACAAGACGTTTACCAACCTACAGAAGTACGGCAACACCGCCGGTGCGAGCGTCCCAATAGCGCTTCGTGAGGCCCGCGACGAAGGGCTTGTCAAACCCGGTGATCTCGTAGTTACAGTTGCTTTTGGTGGAGGGTTAGCATGGGGTGCCAACGCGATAATCTGGTGAATCACAATAGGGACAACAACGATATTCAAAGACCGATAAGATTGGAGTATGCAGCCCCCTCTAGACCTATCAGATGGCCGATGGGGGAAGATAGTCTATCCCTCGGCTAGCCCATTTGAGATTCATCACATCCTGTGTAAGATGGACGAGGCACCCGAGCACCCAGTGTTCGGCTCGCTGCTAGTGCCGGAGAATCCTCCTGACGGACCTATGCCCTGTATTGTCGCTGTGCATGGCAGCCTCAACTGGCGCGGTCACCACCACGAGCACATAGTACGCTGGCTCGATGCGGGGATGTGCGTCTTCAGAGTCCACACCTTCGACTCGAGACGGGTCTATTCCATTGTGGAGGATCAAATGCAGGTCACTCATGCCATGATGCTGGTCGACTGCTACCAGGCCCTACGTATGCTGGCGACCCATCCCTCCATAGATGCCAGCAAGATAGGGCTGGCTGGGTGGAGCCTTGGTGGAACCGTCGCTCTTTATGGGGCCTGGGAGCCAGTTGCCGAGGCGCTGGCCCCTGAAGGAGATAGGTTCTCAGCCCACCTTTCCTTCTATCCCGCAGCCCACATGCGCACAGAGGTGCAGAGGTGGACGGACAAATCGATCCTCGTGCTCCACGGTAGTGAAGATGACTGGGTCCCGCTGAAACTGCTGGAGGGACTCGTCGAGGACCTCCGGCCGCATGGTGTCGATATCACCGTTCACGTCTACGAGGGGGCGCCACACTCCTTCGACTCCGTCGAGCCACTGAATCTCGAGGCCAAGGCTATTCGACTGGACGATCACAGGACTTTGACCATAGACTCCAACGGAGATATGTGGGGCGAACTAGAGCCGGGGATTTCGATGCCCTTCAACGAGCCTGAAGACAGATTGGCTGCTTTCCGGGTGGTAGGGAATCTTGGAGCCCACAAGGGTGTAGACTGGGAAGCCCGCAAGCACTCTCTTGAGTACGGTGCCAAGTTCTTGCGTGATAATCTCGCCAATTAAGCGAGTTGTTTCACTCTACTTTGACGACGTTGATTGCGTTGGGACCCTTATCACTTTCACCGACTTCGTAAGTTACTGCATCACCCTCACGAATCGTTCCTGTGACCTCGGTCTTGTGAACAAAGAGGTCATCGCCCTCCTCTTGTTCGATAAATCCGTATCCTTTGCTAAAATTGAACCACTTCACTGTTCCTTGCGCCATTGCCCTCCCGCCCGGCGAGGGATATTTGATGTTGCCCCCTACAGAAGTCTCATCCAACAGGTTCCCCGCCCTCCCCCAAGAAGGCGAGTCGATGTAGTCCCTCAGTCTTGATGAGGTGCTCGACTACCTCCTCGGGAACGGTCTGAGATAGTACCGTGAGGATCGCGTAGTCGTTCGATATAGTCGACATCATCTGGGCAGTGGCTCTGATTCTCCAACCCTCGTAGCTTTCACGATTATCGAGCTCTCCGAGTATAACCTTCCATCCAGCGGACTCGTAGAGTTCCGCAGAATTCAGGTCTGTGGTGTAGAAGGCCCCCGCCCCTCCATGGTATCTCTCTGCGTGAGAGACCCAGTTAGGTGGATCATCAATGTCTGGAATAGTGACAATCTCGGCAGATATTCGCCGATTTTCTAGCCAAGCCTCCAGCATGGATTTTCTCTCCTCTGCTGTCCATGGGTTCAGCATCGACTCAGGGCGGTTGGAGGATCCTATGGCTATGATTAGTGGTAGATCTCTGGAATTCGAAAATCGCCATTGCTCCGCGGCCTCGATCATCAGAGTATGTCCTCTGTGAACGGGCTGGAAGCGCCCAAGAACGACCACTCCAGGTCCTGGCGCGGACTCGGGGGGCTCGGGATAAATGGGCAGTCCGGTCATAGCACGGCCCCCATAGCTTCGGGCATTGTAGTTCCGCCCAGATACCACTCATCGGGCTCGAGATACTCTCGTCCGATGAGAAGTGGGCAGCCCAATTTCCTCGATTGTTCAAGCAAGGAGTACAGGGACTTACTCAATGACCTATGCGACTCCATGGTTGGCAGGATCCGGGAGTCCTTGGAAGGATCCATCGTCTCCCCCAGACTCTCCCTGCGATTCATCCAATCAAGGATTACTGATTCTGAGTAAGCCGCCCTATCAGTTTTCGAGAGTGCTTCTGTGAACTCCCCCCATACTCTTGGTCGTACGAATTCATCGTCGCTGGAAATAGTCCTGCCTAGAATTGGTTCCACGTACAGGAAGAGTCGTGCGTCCCAACAGCGCCACTGGGCTATGGAACACCACCTTGCAAGAATGATTCCAAACTCGCAAACGGATTGTGAATGCTGTACAGAAGGTGTTTCCGCAAGAGAGACGTGATCTGAGTTATCAACCAATTCGAGGAAGTCACCTTCTAGGTCAACTTCAAAGTCCCGGTGAAATTTTGGATCGGCCTCGGGCCTAATGCTTCGTAGAGACTGATCTTCCATTCCCGAGGCTATGTCTCCTATTGTCATCCTCAACAGGCTTTCGAATGCCGGCAGGTCGACTAGACAGAGAATGACGTCGGCCATGATGCTCATGACCTGCATGTGTCCAAATAACCCTCGCTTGGCAGAATCTCACTCTGTGGCGCCACCGTATTCAAGAACGTAGGGCTTGGCGGCATAGTAAGCAGGGCGATGCTGGAACTGGTTGGGATTCTTGTGGCGACTATTGATGAACAAATCAAGTCCCTCGAGGAGGAGATTTCTAAGACCAAGTACAACAAGGCCACACAGGGCCACATTGGCAAGCTCAAGGCAAAGATCGCCGCGCTGAGGCAACGCAAGGAGAAGGCCCAAGCCCATTCAAGGTCCAGCGGCGGCGCAAAGGGCTTCGAGGTAAAGAAGTCAGGGGACGCCTCAGTTTCCCTGGTTGGTTTCCCAAGCGTAGGAAAGTCAAGCCTAATCTCACAGTTGACAGGGGTCGCGTCTAATGCTGGGGACTTTGCTTTCACCACGCTGACGTGCATCCCAGGGGTGATGGATCACCGTGGTGCTAAGATACAGATTCTGGACCTTCCCGGACTAATCAAAGGAGCCTCTGAAGGCAAAGGTAGGGGTAGGGAGATACTCAACGTAATTCGTGGTTCTGACATGGTTCTATTCGTGATTGATCCCTTCCAGAAGTCTCACTTCGATATCCTGAACCAAGAGTTGTGGAATGCTGGCATGAGACTTAATCAGACCCCTCCGCAGGTTTTCATAACAAGAACTAGGAGGGGGGGTATCGAAGTGCGCTCTACCTTGGAGCAGACTCACCTTACAGACGAGGAAATTAAATCCATTGTAAGGAGCTTTGGCATAGTCTCTGCGACTGTGACTCTCAGAACAGACGTAACAGATGATCACATAGTCGATACGCTCGCAGGTAATAGGTTGTACAACAACTCAGTAATCGTAGTCAACAAGATTGACCTCGCAACCAAGGAGGACATGTCTCGAGCCCACGATGGGTTACCTGAAGATTGGCCTGTCCTCAACGTCTCAGCCAAGACCGCTGAGGGCATAGATCAGATGAAGGATTTCATATTCGACAACCTGAGATTCATGTCGATTTACCTGAAACCGCAGGGGCAGGAGGCAGACCTCGTTGAGCCACTGATTGTCAAGGACACATCGACTATACGAGATGTTTGCGCAAAACTACATCGGGATTTCCTACGGAAGTTCCGTTTCGCGAGGGTGAAGGGCCCCAGTGCCAAGTTCGATTGGCAGAGGGTTGGGATGGACCACCTACTGAAGGACGGTGACCTACTGACAGTAATTCTGAGGAAGTCTTAGTGCCGATGCGATGTATTCACCAATGAGATGCCTATCCTGAGTCATGGAGGAAGGGGTCATGGGGATTCTACGACGGGACGATGTTCAGGGGATGCTGCAACATCTGGAGATGCGTGGCAGGACCTACATCGCGGTTTTCGCACTAGGATTCCTTGCCGGTTACCCGGCAGCTGAGGTGATTATCGAGTGGTTTATAGAATCCGATGGGTATGTTCCAGAAGGAGTAGTAGTAATAATCCTCCAACCACTTGAGGTGATTCTACTACAACTCAGGATTGCGGGTCAAATCGGTCTTGGGCTGATGGTGCTTGCTGTGGTAATGGACCTGTCTTGGAACGGAAGATCAATCATCTCCGAGGGCGCAAGGAATGTGACTTGGAGGGTAGGATTTGTCAAGACTGTCTCGGTACTGTTCACGACGTTGGTGCTCGGAGCGTTGGGTCTGGCATACGCGCATACCGTGCTCATTCCATTCCTGCTTCAGTACCTCTCAGAGGATGCTGCTGCGTCTGGTTTGCAGTCGACTTGGCAGCTTCAATCTTGGATTGGTTTCATTACCGGTCTGTACTTCTCATCTGCGGTCGGCTTCCAAGTCCCGGTTGTTGTTGTGGTTCTGCTCAGATCGGAGCTCATAGAGCGGAGCGTTATAGTCGAGAATAGGGGCGTACTATGGTTCACAGCTCTCTTCTTGGGGGCCCTGATATCTCCACCAGATCCGATCTCACTATTCCTAGTGGGGGGACCGATGCTGGTTCTCCTCGAATTGGCGTTGATATACGACAAAGCATCCTCTGGATGATTAATTCAGTCTTCAATGCGTGCCTCGACCTCTTGGCTTTCTTCTGAGAATTCTGATATCGTCATCTGCTCATCTGGAGCCAGTGATGCAGCCAACTCGGCGCTCGTCAATCCCATCTTGCCAGCCTCGTTTCGGAACCATACTCTGACCTTCCTGAACTCGACCTCTGGACAGCCGAAGTACTCGGCAAATCTCCTAGTGGTTGTGAGTCGCCGGGTGAGTCCGTCACGTCGCCGGTCAACCAGCCCCATGCTGGACAGGTCTCTGACGTGGTCGTACGCCCTCTGTCCCAGCATGTCAACAAGTTGCGACTGCGCCATTGGCTGGTGGTAGGCTATCAAGGCGGCAGCTGGTAGGAGTCGTTGTGGTATGTCGGCCCTGAATGTCTCAGGAAGATGCGTTGAGAGCTCTGGCTTGACCTCGAAGATCCAGCGGCCAGAAACCTCGGTGATCTGGAGGGCGCACACTTCTCTCTCGCTGATGGACTTTCTAAGGTTAGAGAGTGCCACGTGGATTTCTCCCTTGGGCTTCTCGAGCATCTCGGATAACTCTGCCAAGGACATTGAACGTCCGGCTCCGAACAGAATTGCCTCCAGTACAGTAGAAAGTTCAGGCTCAGACAGATTGGATCCCCCCTATCTCAGATTTAGGGTGGAGCTGCTCAGTAAGTATATCATAGTCTCTGGAATCACCCCAAAGATCCTTCAGGACTATTCTGCCATTTCTACCTCCTTCCTGCTTGAGTCTGATGTACCCCCTGTTAGTGAGGAACAGTGTAGAGACGAGGGCAGACACTTGGGCCTCGGCCCTCGCCTCATCCTCACTGACACCTACCTCTAATGATGACTGGTTGAGTTCGTCCACGATGTCATCGAGTCCGGCTGTCATATCACTCTCAGTATGAGTCTTCAGCGCCTGCCAAGTCCTTCTGAGATCTCCCTCGAGGTCCTCGACGTGTAGGCTGCCGCTGAATCTTGCCCTGGCCTTTTCATGGGCCTCTCGCCTCTCTTTGGCTATCTTCTCCCTCAGTCTCTGCTCCTCTGATAACCTGCCAGCATCCTTCAAACCGAGCAGGAGTTCCCCTAATGTCACGGGCCTGCTCTCGTCACGATGAATTCTACCTTCGAACATTGAAGGAAGAATCTCGTCGGCTGCCCCAGATAATACTCCGACAGAGAAGTTGTAGTCGACATCGTCGAACTCGGACTCCCAGCCGCCGTCGAAATCCCAGATCTCATCCTCCTCGAATTCCAATGCTCTCTCTTGGCGCTCAAGCAGAGTAGACGCTTGGCTGCGAAGTATCGACCACGCCATCCTAATCAACCTGCCACAAGTAGGTAAGTCGATGTTATCGGCCTCCTTGATTCGCTGGTTGAACATCTCTGTGAAACTGGATAGATCTACGTCCCAAGGGTCGAGGTCACTCGACTGGAACGTCTGGAAAACCAACGCGACTGAGCGGTCGAAAGGCTGTATTAGGTACTGGTGCTCTGCCTCCTCGAGAGTCGAGAGCTCCATTAGACGGTCGAGAAATTTGCTAGTTTCTAAGTCAGGTTCCCCGTTCAGAAGACGTATGACGACATCGTCACGCATCTGCTCGCCAAACACCATCTAAAGTTCCTCCCGATCAACTTCGATGGAAATTGCCTCGTCCTCTTTCTTGATCTTGGGGGGCTCAGCCTTTTCACGCTCCTCGATGTCCTCATTTACGTCCTCGGTTCGATCCCTAAGCGCCTGTAGGTCGCCTTCCTCGGGTTCTTCTTCGGTTTCCTCTCCCTCAATGACTTCGACCCCTGCCCTTTCAGCCAATCCGCCGAGGCTCTTCGGAGGAGATAGTGGCTCTGGAGTTTTTTGCATGTTCTCCGGGGATGGCAACTCGGGCATTGCCAGCTTTTCTGCGTCGGCTGCTGCCCTAGCGCTCTCCTCCGCCTCGATCTCATCGCTCATGTCGAGCGCAGCGGCCCGGTCGAAGTCAGTTATTCTCTGGCTGCATCCATCGCCAGCGTGAGTAATCCCTATGTGGTGGTCTGCGAGAGTCAGGCTTACCTTTCTCAGTGTCACCATGATGAACTGCGCCATCTTGCTACGCATCCGGCAGAGTGTGGCTATGCGTTCGGAGTTGAATGGGTCTAGATTCTGATCCACCTCATCGAAGTAGTAGAACGGACTGGGTTCGTAGTCCTGGATAGCGAAGATCATCGCGAGGGCTGCCATTGACTTTTCGCCCCCTGACAGGGCTGACCTGCGAGTGTTCTGGCTCTTGCCTGGTGGAACACAAGCCATCTCCAGTCCGCCCTCAAACGGGTTGTCTTTGTTCTCGAGTTTCAGTGAGCCCTTGCCAGTAGGTTGTAGGATCGCGTAGACTCTGCTGAAGTTGTTGTTTACGTGCTCAAACACCGTAAGTAAGCGGGTCTTGCGCTCATCCTCCAATTGATCGGCTATTTTCGCTAGTTGGTCGCGGCGTTCGCGAAGCAACTTACCGTCTTCAATTAGGTCAGAAATACGAGCCGCTGCTGTGTCGTATTGCTCGATTGCCAGCATGTTGACGTTTCCGAGGGCGGCAAGGCGGCGTTCGAGCCCCTGCACGCTCTTCTCCGCCTCGGCGACTGTTGGCAGATGTGTGTCGGCAGGCGGGATTGGGATTCCCGCTGCTTCCAACTCGGAGGCTATCTCCTCCAATGCCTCACGCTTCTGCTTGATTTGTACGTTCAACTCCTCCAAACGAGTGAAAATGGTCTGCTTCTCCTGCGAGAGCCTTTCTAGGTGTGCCTTCAGGCTGGCCCTCTCCTCCACAATCTCGTCACGCCGGTCGTTGAGCAGTTTCTGCTCCTCGTCGAACTGGGAGGCTTGGGATCTGAGATCTCCGAGATGAGACTCAGATGACTTCACTGAGCCCCTTAGTTCCTCGATGAACTTCTCCGCCTGTGAGATTATATCTTGCTGACTGCTGATTTGTCTGTCAAGTTCCTTCACCCTATCCTTTAGGAGGGACAGTTGTTGTTTCGCCGTAGATATGGATGCCTCTGACATCACACGGGTACGTTCTGCTTCGGTGCGTGTGCGCTCGGCCTCTCTCAGTTGTTCTGAAAGATGATCCGGGGTGTGACTCTGTAGAGTTTCGGCCGCTTTATTTCTCACAGCGGAGGATTTTTCAAAATCTGAGAGAGCTGTTTCGCACTCTTCAGCGAGTCGCCACTTCTCGGCCTCGCACCCCTCAAACTCCTTGGTCGCGGCCTTGAGTTTATTTCTGAGTTCGTCGACGGTCTTTTGGGTCCGCTCAAGATCGGCCTTCCAGTTCCTCACGCGAACAGAATGGCCGTCGTTGTCGAGGCCATGAATGTGGTCTCTTAGAGTCTGTTGGCTACGTCGCAGTTCCCTGAGAGCCGAATCTACGGTGGTGAATAGTAGATCTGCTTCCTGAACAGCCATCTCCAGACGCTTAATCCCCGAGCCCCCTGCGCCGGAACCATCGAACCGGGGACGGTCCTTCTTGGAAAAAGAGCCTCCCGTCATGGCGCCAGAACTCTCAATTACTGAGCCATCCAAAGTCACCATTCTCACCCCCCCCATGTTCTCACGCGCTACGCTCATCGATTCGACGAGGAGGGTGTTACGTCCCGCGTACCTGACCGCCGTCTCGACTTCCTGATCATATTCCAACAGGTCATGGACGAAACCGATGACTCCAGGGTTCCTTGCGACAAGCAGGGTACGACCTTGTGGTCGAGATACGGAGAGTTTGTTCAGAGGAAGGAAGGTTGCCCTGCCACCTCCGTTCTTCCGCAACCAAGCTATGCACTTCGATGCGACATGGTCGGAAGTCACCACGATGCTACGCAGGCCACCACCGAAGGAGAAGGAGAGCGCTTCCTCGTGTGCTGGGTCCTTGGGAGTTGCTAGTTCGCCGAGGGTTCCTAGGATTCCGTGAATCTCTCCGCTCTCTCTCAGTCTGGACAGCGCTGCTAGAGTGAGGGCCGAACCGGGTGTGCTGGATCTAGTCTCTTGACGGGCCCTTGCCTTAGCAAGAGTCAATTCTGCGTTCCTGAGCTTGGACTCAGTCCTGTCTCGGTCGTCGACCAAACCACTCTCTTGCTTTTGCAAGTTCATCAACTCCTTCGCAAGCGACCCCCTGTCCTCGTTCGGGCTAGATTCCTGTAGGTCCTCCCCTACAAGCTCCTGATCGTCACGCTCTAGTTCGGCACCCTCGAAAGCCTGTTCTAGGTCGGCCAATTTCTCGGAGGCAATCTGGGACCTCTGTTCCGCTCGATCGTGCTCCAGCTTTGCGCTAGAGTAGGCTTCTCTGGCGGCTTGCTCCGATTCGGTCGCTTTACCTAGCACCCGATTCAAATCCCTGCCGTGCTTATCGCCAGACTCAATTGCTTTGCGGGCCTCCTTCTCGTCTGCTGCTGCCCTCTTCAGCAAGGACTTCGAGTCCTTCACGGTCTTCTGTAAATCAGAGAGGCTCTCCTTAGCTGCTTCTCTTGCCTTGTCGGCGCTCTCCCTCTCTCGCTCGGACACCTCGATCTCTGCATTTGCCCTTTTAGCGGCTCCATTGTGATCGCCTATTCGGTCTCCTGCGGTCTCTATGTCGATCTCGTGTTGTCTGATTTGGTCAATGATCTTCTTTGCATCGCCTACAAGTACGCTGTCCAAGTCTTTGGCGACCTGTACTAACTCCTTATCGAAATCGTCGAGGTGTTTGCTTCCCTCATTGGCCTCAGCAGTGAGTTCGTTTGAGCGCTCAGTGTAATTAGAGCGCTCCTCTCCTAACAGGCTCACATCTTCCCGGCGGTTTCTGTGCTTTGATTGCTCTAGGGTTAGTCTAGCGAGGTTGGCCTCGTCCTTGAGATCCTTGAACTTGAGTGCCTGCTCGCGCTCCTTCTCCAAGTCCTTCAGGCGCTTCGTCTGGTCCGCCTCGAAGATATCTATCGTCTCAATACTGTTCTCAACGTGCTTTCGCTGTGTGTTGGCCTTTCTAATCTCGCCATCATAGGCGGTCACGCCGGCCACTTGCTCGATTACTCCGCGGCGCCTGTGAGGGGTCATGGTCGCGAGATTAGTGACGTCACCCTGAAGGACAATGTTGTATCCATCGCCCCGCAGACCCGCTTCAGCGAGTATCCTCCTCATCTCGGTAGCAGAGGATGGGTTGCCGTTAACCCTGAATGAAGAGACTGGGTCCCCCTTACGAGTAAGGCGTACCGATCTTGTGAATGAGACCTCGTCAGCATCGGACCTCAGTCTCCTGCGCCCCCCTACTTCTGAGGTGTTGCTGAATACCAGAGTCGCGGACATGTGCTTGGCTGGCCTCCCCGTCTTACCGCCGTTGAAGATGAGTTCTGACACGTTTGAAGCCCTGAGTGTCTTGGTGGACTTGGGACCAAGGACGAATTGAACCGCATCTCCGCAGTTTGACTTGCCGCTCCCGTTGGGCCCTGTGATGGCGGTGAATCCCTTTTCCAGGGGAATACTGATTTCTCCTCCGAACGACTTGAAGTTTTCAAGTTCAATCCTAATTAGATGCATCCCCTCACCTTAGTGTCAGGCGATAATTCGCCGACAACATCTTCAGTCGTTCCATTTGAGGTTATGAACGTTGAGGCAGTCACACGTTTACGAAAACCGATTAGACAAGTTATCATAATTCGCCGAGCGCCTCTATCTAGGCTGAATTTTCATAGGACGAATTACATGTTCCGGCGGAACTTTCCCCCGGTCTCGAAAAGGGCTTGAGTGACTTGTCCGACTGAGCAGTGCTCGACAATCTCCATCATGACTTCGAACAGATTTCCCCCTTCTCGGGCGACCTGCTTGAGCTTAGCGAGACCCGCTTCGGACTCGTTGGCATACGTCTTCTTGAACGTCCTGTTTCTATCGATGACTTTTCGCTTCTCGGTCTCGTCTGACCTAGTCACCTCGATGTCGAATTCCTCAGCAAACATCGCCGTTGCATCGGAATCGATGAAGGTGTTGACCCCTACGATCGGAGTCTCCCCCGTATGCTTGCGGTGCTCGTACTCCATACCTTCCTCCTGAATGCGATTGCGCTGGTAGTTTACCTCTAGTGCTCCCAAGGCACCACCGCGTCTGTGCATGTCCTCGAATATCCTCAGTACCTCTTCCTCCACTGAGTCGGTCAGCCACTCGGCTATGAAGGACCCCTGTAAGGAGTTCTCGTTCTTCAACCAGCCATACTCCTTAGATAGAATCAATTGGATAGCAATGGCGTCGCGTACTGTATCCTCGGTCGGAATTCCGAATGCCTCGTCACGACTGTTGGTGTGCAGAGAGTTTGCGTTGTCTGAAAGGGCGTACAGGGCCTGCAGGGTTGTTCGGTAATCGTTCCACGTGAATTCCTGCGAGTGGAGAGAACGGCCACTGGACTGAATGTGGTACTTCAACTTCTGACCCCTCTCTCCGACGTCATAGAGATCCCTCATTGCGATCGCCCAAATCCTACGTGAGACTCTTCCTATGACGGCGTACTCCGGGTCCATTCCGTTCGAGAAGAACCACGAAAAGTTTCGCAGGAACTTATTGGGATCTAAGCCGCGAGCCTTGAACAACTCGACGTAAGTAAGGCCGTTTGAAAGTGTGAGAGCGGCCTGAGAAATGGGGTTGGCACCGGCCTCGTCGATGTGATATCCAGATATAGAGACGAAGTAGTGGTTCCGTAGGTCGTTATCGACGTAATACTCGGCAACGTCAGCCATCATGCGAAGTGCTGTATCTAGGTTGAATACCAGCGTGTTCTGACCCATTGCTTCCTTCAGCTGGTCGGCTTGGACAGTTCCCCTGACGGTACTCAGGGTTCGGGATTTGATTTCGGACTGTTCCTCTTCCGAAGGTGGCCTTCCGTGCTCTTTCTCGAACTTCCTAGTCTGCTGGCGGATTGCCACGGTGAAGAATGCGGCCAGATGCCACCAATAGTTACCGTTGATTGTCTTCGATACGCTGGTGTTGGAAGCGCACAAGTCGAAGCCCTCGAAGAGCCTATCCATCTCGTCGACGGTGCTAATGCTTACTCCGGACTCGCAGACCTTGCCGAATATGTCCAATTGCTCAACCGGATCGTGTCCATATAGGCTTGGAGAATCGAATGCTACTGAGAGTCGATTGAAGGGCTGTCCCTCTGAGAGAAACTTGTAGCGCTTGTTGGTTCGCTCTGCACTTCCCTCGCCCGCAAACATACGGACCGGCAACTCATCCTCTCGCCTGAAAGGGAAAACGCCGCCAGTGAACGGGAAGACTCCTGGGGCGTTCTCCCTGCGAATCCACTCGAGTCTGGTCCCCCAGTCTTCGGTACGAGGGAGGGCTACTCGGGGGACATCCAAGCCAGAAAGTGTTCTAGTGGAGGTTTTCACCGGGATCTCCTTGCCACGAACGGTATAACTCGCAGTGCCAGAGAGATAGTCCTCGGCCATGGAATCGAAGTCGGCCAGAGACTTCCATGCGGATTTCGGCACCTCGGACCTTGTCTTCTTGGCCTCCTCATCAAGGTCGGAAGCAGTTTCGGTCTTGCCGGAATCTCGCATCTTCTCGGCTGCCGCCTCGAGCTGCTGTACCAGCCTGACTTTAGATACGACCTCAATAGATCTGGAGTGGTAGCCTCGTACAGCGGCAGAGACTTCAGCGAGGTATCCTTGCCTCTCAGGAGGAATGGGGGGTGAGCGGAATGGCAGTCTGTCCGGGCCCAACTTGGCTTCGGAAGCTAAGAAGTCGGTCTCGTAGCGCTTGTTCAGAGAGCCGCAGAGGCGTTCCCACAACTGATCGACCCCCGCGTCGGCGAACTGGCTAGCTATTGTCGGGACCACGGGCAAGGAGTTGTCGTCGGCGTCCCATGCCTCGCGATTACGCTTGAACTGCTTGCGGATCTCGTTCAGAGCGTCTTCGGCCCCTGGGCGGTCGAACTTGTTCAGAACCACGATGTCGGCTGAATCCAACATCTCCAGCTTCTCCAACTGGCTCGGTGCGCCGTACTCTCTAGTGGTTACATATAGGGAGATGTTCGCGACCTCCGTGATTGCGTCATCGGCCTGACCTATACCGCTAGTCTCCACGAGGATGAGGTCGAATCCAACTGCTTTGCACGCCTCTATAGCTCGGCCGATACAATCGGAAATCTCGCGGCCGCTCTCACGAGTTGCGAACGAACGCATAAACAAATGACTGTTTGTCAGTGAGTTCATCCTTATTCGATCGCCAAGCAGCGCCCCACCTGTTCGCTTCCTAGTTGGATCAGTGGCCAGCAGCGCCACTCTCTTTCCAGGATTGTCTCTCTGTATCCTTAGCATCAGTTCGTCCAAGAGGCTGGATTTCCCTGCTCCACCGGTTCCAGTCACCCCGACTACAGGGCAGCCTCTGTCTGGATCTGTCGAGCGGACTCGATCAAGGGTATCCGAGAAGACGCTCTCATCTGCGTTCTCGGCGAGAGTTAGCAGGCGGGAAATCGCACCGTGGTCGGCAGCAGTAATGGGAGCGGTAATCGATTCGAAGCGGTCTGAATCTAGTAAGTCGATTCTGCAAGCCTCATCCATGGCATCACGTACCATACCGACTAGGCCCATCTCCCTGCCGTCGTCGGGAGAGTAGATTCTGGCAATCCCCTTTTCGCGGAGGTGCGAGCTCTCATGCGGCAAGATAGTACCGCCGCCGCCGCCGAATAGGAAGACGTGTCCGAAACCGGCTGACTCTAGAATCTCCTTGGTATGTGTGAACATCTCGACTGCGCCGCCTTGGTAAGAGGTGATGGCGATGGCATGAGCATCCTCTTGTATCGCTGCCATAGCTACCTCCTCGGCACCTCTGTCATGACCCAAATGGATGACCTCGCATCCCTGACTCTGCAGAATCCTCCGGAAGATGCCGATTGCTGCGTCGTGTCCGTCAAAGATGGCGGCTGCCGTCACCACGCGAAGGGGCATTACTCCGCCTGAGGGCCTACTGAGACTCTCAGAAGGGACATCCTCGGCACCACTCACCATGATTCTCCGACCACACAGACCCACAAGAATGCGTTGCCGATGAAAAATAGGGATTAATTTCCGTCTGGGGCATCATTCAAGGCATCGGGCGACTCCGTTGAGGGGGTGACACTGAAGTGCTGCCTTACAGGATCACCTGAGGGTTGGCTTTGCAGTTCCCATATTGGATTGAAATTGGCTCCACGAGCATACACCCGCACCTACTTTTCGAAGTATTGGGATACTTGGCTGGCATCTCCCTGACTATCTGGGTGTCTTCCACTGGACGTGATTCGGTTAGACCTGAGCAGCGTCACCCGTTAATTGTAGCAGGCCTCATTGGAGCACTGATTGGTGCGAAAATACTCGCTTGGGCACAGCATCCACAAACCACGCTGTTAGCCGTCACGGATGAGCCGGTGCTCCTCTTCGGGGGCAAGACGATTGTAGGTGGTCTGCTAGGGGGTATGGCAGGCATCGAGCTTGCCAAGAAGATGCTGGGAATCGAGAAGAGAACCGGTGACGCCCTAGTTTTTCCCATAGCAGTAGGGATGAGCCTTGGTAGAGTGGGTTGCTTCCTATCGGGGCTCGAAGACGGCACATACGGAATTGCGACCTCACTTCCTTGGGGGGTCGACTTCGGCGACGGAGTTTTCAGGCACCCCACCCAACTATACGAAATCATAGCAATATGGGCAATCGTGCTTGGAATCAAGTATCGTTCGGAGCGGGAGAAAGTCCCCTCGGGATGGTGCTTCAGGACATACCTGATGAGTTACCTACTGTGGCGTTTGCTGGTAGATTGGGTCAAACCAACAGACTGGGAGTTGCTGTTCCTTTCACCCATCCAGATAGCGTGCGTGCTGGGGCTTGTATGGTACTTGACACTGGGGGTCTTGTCCGAGGAAGAGTGGGTCACGCAGGGAGATGATTAAACGTGCAACAAAAAGGGATGGATTGGAGGGACGTGACAAATGAGTGGGAAAGTTAGGGACTACCTGTTCTACGACACGGCTACCTCGGTTTGCTCCTCCTGCCTCCGACGGGCAGAGGGCAAGATTATCATTCGTGACGATTCTGTGTTCATGGACAAACTGTGCTACTCATGTGGCAAGAGAGAGGAAGTACTAATCGCAGATGATGCAGACTACTACAGGCGATGCAGGGAAGTCTACGTCAAGCCGAGCGAGATGCCTGAGAAGTGGAATACACCGATGAAGTACGGATGCCCATACGACTGTGGGCTCTGCCCCAGCCACGAGCAGCACTCGTGCCTGACACTAATCGAAATAACCGATCACTGCAACCTGCGTTGCCCCATTTGCTACGCATCCTCTGGACCGGAACGCCATCAGGACTACCGTACCTTCGAACATGTCGTCCAGATGCTGGACGCTGTGGTCGAAAACGAGGGTGAGCCGGATGTGATCCAGATCTCAGGGGGAGAGCCGACCCTGCATCCCGACTTCTTCCGCATCCTCGATGAGGCCAAGACTCGTCCCATTCGCCACGTCATGGTCAACACCAACGGCATCAGGATTGCCAACGAGCCGGACTTCGCGGCCCGACTGGCCAACTACATGCCCGGTTTCGAGGTCTATCTTCAGTTCGACAGTCTCGAGCGGGAGCCACAGATGCGTCTGCGGGGAGCGGACCTGCGCGAGGTCAAGCAGCGGGCTCTCGAGAACCTGAACGCAAACAACGTCTCGACCACTCTAGTTACCACAGTCAGCCGCGGACTCAACGACGGAGAGATGGGGGTGCTGGTTGAGTTCGCACTCTCCCAGCCGTGCGTTCGTGGAATCACATTCCAGCCGATTCAGGAGGCGGGGCGCTCTGACGACTACGAAGCTTCCCATGAGCGGCTTACGCTCACCGAGGTACGCCGCAGAGTGGGGGAACAGTCTACCACCTTCGTAGTCGACGATATGCTTCCAGTACCATGTCATCCCGACAGTCTGTCAATGGCATACGCACTCAAGGTCAACGGTACTGCGGTTCCAATCACCCGCTACATAGACGACGAGACACTACTCGCTGGGCCACGCTCCACCATCCAGTTCGAGAAGGACCCAGCTATTCACGAAGCTGTGTTCAAACTACTGTCCACCGGGCACTCTCCGCAATCCGCCAGTCACTCTCTGGCCGATCTGCTGTGCTGCCTGCCCGAGCTAGTGGTCCCCTCTCAGTTCAGCTACGAGAACGTCTTCCGAATCATCATCATGGACTTCATCGACGCCCACTCATTCGATCTGCGCAGTATCAAAAAGACTTGCGTCCACATAGTTAGCCCGGACCTAAGGATAATCCCCTTCGACACATACAACATGTTCTATCGGGGAGACTTGGAACAGACGGTTCTGGAGCCGATTCGGCGGGAGCTCGCCGTTTCGAGGCAGGCTCTATTGACTAACGAGGAGCGAAAAACAATTTTGGGCTCACTTCCGATGGTGGGGATCGAGGAGGCAGCAGAGTGAGCGAAGAAGAAAGCGTTCCAGACTGGGTGACTTCAGGGCAGCCTGACGAGCAGGACGAATTCTCGAAACTTGATGCCGATGGTGACGGCGTGATCACCAGAGAGGAGTATGAGGCAGGCATGAGTAATGGGCCCATGCTCACAGGTGACGTGAGCACCTCCCAAGAGCAAGGTTCGCCCGTGTCCGGGATTGAGGGGCATGGACCTCCGCCAGCTAAACGGATCAATAAGCACGGCGAGTTCGTATTGGGACTAGTTGGGGCACCCATTGCACTGACTATTATGGCGGCGTTATTAGGGGGGCTTGTTGAAGGTGCCACCGGAGACTACGGAGCTGGAGGGTTTGTCAGAGTGGGGACTTTTGGGATTGGAGCGATTGGCGGAGCGGTTTGGGGATTCACAACTGGTCACCAATCATTCGCCTGGGGCCTGCTGACAGGTCTAGTATTGATTCCAGTACTGTTAGTCGCACTTCTCTTTGGGTTCTGCCTTGTCATGATCTCGGGAGGCGGTAAACTTTGAGCTCAGAGCCAACCAGTGACCAGCAACCCGAAGAAAGGGGAAGTGCGGGACCTCAGGATTTGTTCTCCAAACTTGATACAGATGGAGACGGCGTTGTGAGTAGAGAGGAGTTTGAGTTCGCATGGGGGGGGCCTACCCTCACTGGCCAAGTCAGCAGCTTCGAGACTCAGGATGGCACTTGGGGCGAGGGGGCAGAGGGCCCATTCTCCAAGAGGATATCAAACACCACTGAGTTCTTCCTAGGGCTAGTGGGGGGCCCAGTGGCCATTTTTATTGTGGGATGGTTGATAGTTCTGATAGGGGAAGTCACGGGAGTCAATGATGATACGTTTGTGGGAATCTCAATGTTGTCGACTGCAGGTATGGCGATAGGTGGCACGGCCTGGGGGTTCACCACCGGTCACCAGTCATTCGCCTGGGGCTTGCTTACCGCCTTCGTAGCACTTCCTCTGATACTATTCGGCGTTTGCCTTGGAATCGTTTTGCTATTTTGGTAGAGATACTGGAGACTCACAGCCATCCACCCATCAATAGGGCGGCGAACACGAACATCAGAACACCCATCGCACCATCTATCCTGTGCGCCTGCGATCGCAGTCTGGAGACTCCGTCCCCACGAGTTAGTACGGTGGCCACAGTGACATACCAAGTGCCGTCAATTATCATCCCCATCAGCCCCATACCCATCAAGGTCTGTAGGGCGATGTCGGCCTCGATGAATGGGGCATAGATAGCCAGCATCCAAGCCAGAATCTTCGGGTTCAGAAGGGCGACCAGAAAGCCCTGGATGAATCCGGTCCTGCCCGACGGAGCGTGGTCGTCATCTCCGTTCTGCCCGTAAGGTCCCGACAGGGAATGCCTCAGGAAGGTGAATCCGAGCCACACTAGGATTGCAGATCCCCCCCAGCGCAGCACCGTCTCGGTTGAGGGGTGCAGCGAGAGTGCTGTGGCGATTCCTGCGGCCGCCGAGAAGGCGTAGATGCCGAATCCCAGTCCATGGCCAATTCCCGTGGCGACGCCTTGGCTGCGCCCACCAGCCATCGTGTTTCGCAGGACGACTGCCAGAGAGGGGCCGGGGCTCATCGCACCGAGCACGAAGACTGCCGCCAGAGCAACCCACGCACCGGGTTCCATCGGAAATCACCGAGCTATGCGCCCGAGTACATAGCCTCGATCTCGTCGGCCCAGTTCTCTCGAATCTGGATCCTGCGAATCTTCAAGGTAGGGGTTAGCTCGCCGTGGTCGACACTCAGGTCTCGAGGCAATATGGTGAACTTCTTGAGTTGCTCGGGGTTGGAGAACTGTCCATTGAGTTTGTTGACTTGTTCCCACATTTCGGCCTCGATTTCAGGGCTACCAGTGTAATCCGAGAGGTCGTGGCCGAACTCCTTCAGCTTCGCCAGCTGCTCTGCCGGGTCCTTGGGGACCTTGGCCCCGTCCATGCCGTGCTTGTCCCTCAGGATCACGCTGACGTCCAGAGTGAAGAGCGCGCTGCAGTACTTCCTGTTGTCGCCTATGAGCATGCACTGGGACACGAGGGGGATTGACTTCATCGTCTCCTCTATCACCAGGGGTGCGATGTTCTTGCCTGCCGAGC
>Ga0315334_10000601_pt1 | contig 21864 bp, 23 predicted proteins | sample M150034915metaG_FD_205555 | JGI IMG/M metagenome (GOLD analysis project Ga0315334, IMG submission 205555) | Ammonia-oxidizing marine archaeal communities from Monterey Bay, California, United States - M1 500m 34915 | ecosystem: Environmental > Aquatic > Marine > Intertidal zone | place: USA... | reverse complement strand
AAATGTAGGATTTGGTACATCATGTGTAGTTGGCTTAGGTTCATTATTGAGAAACTTTTTGTTAAACCATAAGCGTCTACTTTGCCCTACTAAATCTTCTCTCTCCCAACAACTATTACACGCACTGTTTTCTATACCTTGTAGGAAATCTTTGCGTAATCCTTGCATACGCTCACTGTTAAAATTTTCCATTATTGTGTTATGATCAGTATTAGGCATACGTCCTTTATTACTAAATTGACAACATGGTTTAATATCACCATTAGCAGTTAACGTGATTGCATTCCAAGGCATATAGCAGAACTTACTCATTTGGCCACTCCGTTTGTATAGGGTCAATGCTAAGTTCATTTACATTTAAATGATATGGCATATTAATTACATATTCAATCATATCTACAGCATCGTTTAATTTCATTACTGCTCTACCAGGGTGTTTGTGTGCATTGTTTTCTAATGTACCAAATGTAATATAACTTACCTTAGGACCACCTGCCCATATGCTTTTTAAGCCTAATGCATTGCTTGTACTACGTAAAGCCTTCTTTTCTTGCTGATAATGCCAATCAGAGCCTTTAGTAGCTCGATCTGTTGTACTACCTAAACATACTATATGTAGTCTTTTGCGATTGGTTTGTGCGGTTTTATAGACTACATCTAGTAGGAGAGTTTGATGGTACTGCCATAGTGCAGATCCGTTAATAAAAACGTCATAATTAAGAGCCTTTTCTGCTAATTTCTTTTTATAACCATCTTGGGTTAAATCGTAATTCCAGTCTGTTCTATTAACAAATGTTGTCTCAGGCCAACGTTCTGCTATAGCACTTGCTACACCAAATTCTGGGTTTCCTGTACAAATTATATTCATTGTTTTTCCTTATAATGGCAACATGTCACACACATTGTTGGCGGGTTATCACTAGCCCAGTTTTCTTTTGATATGTGTTTAGTAAAAAAATCATGTTCTAGTATTTTACTAATTGGATTAACATCACAGTTATTCCAGTCTGGATCTTCTTTACATATCTTAGCAACATATTCATCGTCATCTAATTTATTACTATCATCTGGATTTAACTCAGCACTGGTATAGTTACAACACGGCCATACTTTACTATCAGAAGTTATGAAGAACTCCTTGCGTTCGTCTGTCCATGTTTCACATTTTATATTGTATTTGCTTGGCATATCATTTCCTCTACAATTGATTTCTTTGCTGGGTCTAACAATCCATGTGGTCCAGTATTAATTTTATATATAACCTCATCTACGTTAATCTCTTTTGCAAGTCTGGCTACTTCTGGTATTTGTTTCCAATTCCAATCAAACACTAAAAAATCCCATTGTGTATATCCTGGGCTATTACAATATGCAACCATGTTATTCCATGCTTTATTAAAGTCAACACCTTCTCTATATTTCCAATTTGTTTCGTGATCAATTCCATCAATTGCAAATACAATTTTTAATTCTTCACCATACTTGTTACCCATTTCTGTGTACCAGTCAGTATTTCTTAAGCCACCATTTGTACTAATCATTATATTGTTACAAAATGTAAATGCATGATTAACAAATTCTGTAATATCTGGATGCATCATAGGATCTCCAGTTTGTCCACAAAACTTAATATATTCTAATTCTATGTTGTCACTTAGCCCAATGGTATTTTTCTTCCATTTAGAAAATGGTACATGTCTTATTACTAACCAATCCTCTGGCTCACCAGTTTCATTATTTGTTCGCGGACAAGTTTTACATCTAGATTGACAGTAACTTGTTAACGCAAAGTCAAATGCAATTCTGGTCATTATATTTGAACTCCTTTGTAAGAATACGCATCGATTAATTCTTGTGGGTAATATTCTGTATTAAAGAAATCTGGATTATGTTCTTTTAAACTAGTGTTGTGAATTCTATCTTGCCATGCCATTTGGTTCATAAACACACGATATTGATCTAATGAAAATTCATATTCTGCTGCCAATTTAGTTATATTATACTTTTCACGCAATTTAGGATGTACTACTGCAAATGTTAATGCTTGATCACTACAATACTGAGTACTTGTATCTACCATGATTATATCATGTCCTAGCTCTTTAAATATCTTTGTTATTTCACCCATATCGCTCCAATACGTATGGGCATTTAGTGCCTGCATGACATAAGTAACATCCAGACTAACACTGTCACCTATTTTAGATGATGTGTCTTGTAATACATCTAATAACTTATCCCAACTGTGACCAGCACGTATATAATCAAATACATATCCTGTACCATCAATACTAAATGTTATATGGGAATGCTTACAACTATTAACAGAGTTAATCCATTTATCAGAAAATTTAACTGATCCATTTGTTATTACACTAAAATCTAATTGTTTGCAGTAGTCTTTAATTTTTAAATAATCCATTATATCTTCAGCCCAATTACCTAACAGTGGTTCACCACCTGAAAAGTTAAGTTGTTTTAGTTTGTTAGTTAAAACAAATTGTTTTAAGTATGTTAAATCACCTTCGTCAGTTTCATGCTTATCATGTTGTGTGTGGTATTCATTTGGATGATTTTTTAATATACTTTGCCAACGTGTACTAGCCTGAGGCCCGCACATACGACATGCTAAATTACATACATTAGTAGTCATAATCTTAGCAATGTGTATATCAGTATCGTTTTCTGGAACGTTCTTTAGATCCTCATTATACATACTGCGGTAACTACGGTTGGTAGTATTTTCAGCACGTTTACATTCATAACAAGTAGGTAGCCATTCATGTTTACTTTTTTCGTATTCTGCTAAGTCATGTTCTCGTTTTTTATCCCATGCAGATAATGGAAATCTCTTTCTATCATGCCCAGCAACCTGGGAGCCCACACAACAATAAGTAGAACCTGTTGAAGATGGATAGTATACTATGCCATTTTTTATTAATTTACAGTTCATTTAATACTCCAAGGTAGATAACTTTGGTAATCTAATTTTTTGATAGGACCAAATATATCTACAAATTTTCTAAAATTAACTTCGTCTAATTCACTTTTGTTATTCATGCTATATTCTATATGTTTAATTGCATTAGCTATGTTGTCAACCTCTTCACCTCTAAACAATGGCATCATATCTGTTAAGTTATTCTTAACTACTTCCAATATTGCATTAGGCACGATGTGTGTACCTAAGTAAGGCCTAGTTATAATTGTAGTAAGACCAAAGCGTCGTTCAGGATTATCATTTACACTTATAAAGTATTTTAACATTTCTGGTAACTGGTGCACATTAAGACAATGAATAACTGACTGGTATACTCTGTTCACATTATTTTTAACCATAATAGAATGGTGATCGTTCCACCATGCCCAATCGTGTGGGCTTCTAACTAAACTGTATAATTCGTTTATTCCATCTATACTTACATCAAAGTCTACTCTTTTAAATTTACTTAGTAAGTTATATTGATATGGTGTAACACTGCCATTTGTTGTAGCTTGGATATCCTTATCAGTCATGCCTCGCTTAATTAATGTTTCTAATATAGTTGTACACTGCTTTGTATAAAAAGGTTCGCCACCATCGAGGCATATTGTATTTGCTCTGTCTAATGCGTCTATATAGTTTTCCCAATTGTCTAAATACATACCACTGAAATCTTTTTGTTTTATTTCACGATTTGGATCTATATCATATATCTCGTGGTTACTACCTAGTTTTTTATATTCTTTTGCTATTATACTACTTCTAGCTGGTCTACATATATTACAATTTTTATTACATATATTTCCAAAACTTAAATAAACTCTTTCTATGTCTACTGTTGTAACATGCCCATGTATTCTATTTCTAGCTAATCGTAAACTATCTTCACCTGCATCTTCTTTAATCCAACAATTATGACAGCCACTATCTTTCTCACTATTAAGCATTTTACGTTGTAATTCTTTTAACCAATCACTGTTTATATAATCATTTACATTTTGTATGTTAGCAGGGCGGTCTCCTCTATACGTACAACAAGGTCCCATTTTACCTTCATGATCATAGTGAACTGTTTTCCACGGCTCGTTGCAATATGTTTTAGACATAAGGTTTAAACTCCGGGCATACTTCTAACAGATTACCCTTTTGTAATTCATCTGTTTTATTATTATAATCAATAAACTCCTGCCAACGCTTTTCATACCAGTCTTCTGCCCACATATATTTTATTGTATCAGCTACTTTTGGAATATCCAAATAAGGTTCTAAACGTTTCTCGGCCATTTGTTTTAAGTCTATAGGCAATGTACGAATGTTATACATTTCTGGGTGATTAAGAATATTTAAATATATATCTTTATCAGGTACGCCCTTACTACGTGTCCAATCAAATAGTTCACTCATTGCACACATATTTAATACTTGTACAGTACAATGCACTTGGATATATACGTTTGGCAATGCATTTAGTTTGTCAAAGTTTTCTTCTATTTTAGCCCAGTTACTTGGATAGCGAACGTATCTATCTCTGGCACCTGTTGCATCAATGCTTGTATTAAGTTGTACACCTTTAAAGTGCTTCCAGTAGTTCACCATTTTTGGTGGAATGTTTGTAAGATTAGTATTGTATTTTAATTTAATATTACCTGCTAAATCATTTTTAATACAATAATCAAATAATGCATATTGACTTACAGCAAGTGTAGGCTCTCCGCCCGTTAAATAAATTTCTTCAATAGTGTGTGCAATCTCAACAAAGTTTAATCCTGTTTGTTTACGATCTGGCCACTCTTGCATAACATCCATATATTCTAATTGTTCTTTGCTTAATGGATCATTAGGTTCGAGTTTTGCTGTACCTGTTACTTTATTCCAATCCTTAACCCACATGCTACTACTCCACGGATTACACATACGACATTTTAGATTACATAAGTTGCCTAAACGTAAATCTACATAACGTATATCAAGTGGAATTTCTTCTGCTACTTTTACATCTTCTTTATACCACTTTTCATTGTATCCAATACGTGGACTACGTATGCCTGCATCTTCTTCACGGAAACAACGTTGACATGTTTTTGGACGTTCTCCATCTATAAATTGCTTACGAATAGTTTTATACCATTCACTGTTCCACACCTCACTTATATCATCTTTAAAGATGCGATAGGCTTTTCCACTGCCATCATCATTAAGTACTTTATTGTTTTGTGGGTTACTGTTACAACATACACGAAATCCCCCGCCAGGGTTAACTGCGGCATGCATAAACGGTAATACACAAAATGTATTGCTTGGTAATTTTTTACTCATCTTCAAATAACTCCGGACAGGCACTTCTAAAGTTAGTACCCATTAATCTATCTTTAATTTCCATGTGTTTAAGTAACTCCTTAAACACTTTCTCATCATACTCATAATCAGTTTTTATATTGTATCTTTTTCTTAGTTTATTGTTCAAACTACGATAAGTTAGGTATTCAGGCTTATAAATGTCTACAGTTTTAGAAAACATAATATTGAGATTTTTTGCCCATTGTGCCGCTGATTCATTTTGAGCAGCATTTATTGTCATAGGCAAATAAAGTATACACAGAGCAAAATTTCTATTTTGTTTTTCAATTTTATTAAATTCTTTCAAGTTTGTTTCTACTTCTTTCCAGTTAGCACCTGCTCTAATATATTCAAATCTATCTTCAATACCATCTATACTTACTAATAATTCAGTACGTTTAAATGTTAGTAGCATTTTTAACATTTCTTTATCTATTGGAATAGTACCATTAGTAATAATACTTAAATGCACTCCTGGTGATATCCCATCATCATATAAACGTTTAATAATCTTTCTTACGTGTGGAATAAGCATAGGCTCACCACCTGTAAATTTTAAATATTTTGTGTCATAAAGTTGTTCCATAATTAATGGAAGTATGTTTTTATGCCAACCTGTTTTTTTCTGTGCGTCTTCTTTTACAATATCTAACCACCCCTCGTTGGGGTTTTTAGTTACTAACTTTTGCCATTTACTACTGCTTATTGGGTTACACATTACACAAGTAAGATTACAAGTATTATGTAATTTTAAATCCCAATACTGTATTCCTTCTTCCCCATCAAACCATTCGTTAGCTCGTTGTCTTAAACTTTGTCTCCCTCGGTCTTCTTCTGCCTTACATTCATAACAGTTAGGTAACCATTTAGTTAAACTTTCTTCATATAGTTCATCAAACTTTTCTCGCCAGCCGTGTTCATTATATCGTTGAATGATATCTGTATTCATATACATACAACAAGGCCTAACGTTACCGATAGGACCTATAGTCATTCCATTTTTAAACATTAAACATTTTGGCATAATTCTCGTTCACTTTTCGTTTAAATTCTATACTTGGACTTCCATCAAATATCATATGTATTCGTGGCTCCTCACTGCGGTTCCATACCGAGTGTACATACCCTGTGTTTATTTTAAAAACACTACCAGGTGTAAACGGCATAGTACCATATTCTTCCATAACTAACGCACAACCATCAGGGTTATTAATAGCAACATTAGTTGCACCGAGTCCTGCTACTCTGTCAGTATCACTATGTGGCATTATCCATCCACCGGGTAATACACACATAAATCTTACACGACCAAATTGATCATATAGCATTTCGTCTTGCATCCATTCTTTTGTAATAGGACAAAACTTTGCAATATCAGTCCAGTCGCTTAATTCTTCTTCTGCACTATCTGGTAAATCATAGTCTTCTGGACAATTAGTATGTACACTGCTCATTCCATGCATACATAAACTTAACCATCCGCCGCTACCTGGTGCTCTATGAATTGTGAAACATTCTGTTTCTAATAAATGAATTGCTTCCTTATGTATATCTTTCCATGGTACTGGTATTTCGGGAATACTTACCCATGGAACTTTTGTATTATCCATAATATTGTCAATATCACCATCGCTTGAAAGTTGAATATTATCTGCTACATTAGGATTTCGATCAAAGTATCCGTCTATGTTTTCCCATGTTTCAAAGTACTCTACAGTTTCATTATCTATTTCGTGAAAATGGGCTATGTTCTTATAATGCATCATATCCATTTCTGCCTGTTTATATTTGTCATATCATAGTAGTTTCCATTAATATCACCGTTAAATATAACTTTATTAGAAATATTTTGTACTTTTCTTATATAATCTATTGCATTAGCAGTAGTATTAATTCCTTCACTAAAATAATTAGATTCATATAAAAATATATTACTACATTGTAATAAAACATTTTTATTATGTGGAATTAATTCTATTATTTTATCATAATCATTAACAAGATTAACTACTTCAAATTGATGTTCTAAATTTCTTATTTTACTCCATACTGATAACCATTTGTTTTCGTCTTCAAAACTATCTAAAAACTTTTCCCAGGTTCCAAAACCATAATGAAAAGTGCCGTCAAAGTTCAGTCTACTTTTATTATTTTCAAAAAACTTATGGAAATTCTTTCCATCCCATTCATGTATTAATAGTTCTATCCATCTAACTGCATAAGGACTATAGTCTGCCCATATTACTTTTTCCATAACATCAAGACTTGGTTCCATATATTTAAATTGATGTAACCCACTACATGGGCATACCATTACTTGTATATCATTTTCTCTTACCCGGGGTACATTTTCTGTATTAAGAACATACAAAACACATGAATCTTGTATTTTAAATTCAAGTAAAGGTTTCTTATCTGGGTAGTTATCTTTTATGTCCCATATACTATCTGCATGAGAATACTCTTTAAATAATTCATTCTCTGTCCATTCAATATCATCTTCAGGATATATACATATTTTTTTGCCTCTTATATTATAATCTAAATTAAAAACTGTTAATCCATTATCCAATGATGTTCTTAAAATTCGATCAAAAAAGTTATTAGCAGGACCAACATTATCAATTCTATTAGCATCTGGTATTGGTTTAATCCATTTAGGAGTATAATCATCATGGAAATGTTCTTCGCTCGCTTGGTATTGATATATTCCACCATTTTTGATTTCTGTAAGTTTTCGTAAATTAATAATAACACATTGGTGATGGAAGGTTGGTCGATTCCTTCCTGGTCTATCTAAAATATGTCCAGCACATCCCCACTGGTTACCATTCCATTGGTGATCTAGATCAGTACCATTCCATTCGTTTACTGATTTTAAAATTTCAGCATCAATATCTGGGTCATCTGGCCAACTGCCTTCTGCCCATAATACAGCTACTTTAAATCCAAAATCTTTTAGAACATCAAGGGTATCATTTAAAGCATCATCATTGCAGTCAATTATATACGAACCTTCTGTATTCATTATAACATTAATATTTGTTGTAACCTTTAGTACAGATATATAATCATCTGATGCTTTCTCGTTCAGCTCTTGGCACATAACATCTTCTAAAGTTATATGGCATATTTCTTTTTCTCTTATTGTAAGTTTTTTGTATATCATTATATTCCTGTTCCTATACTATCGTTTGTACTGTATCCTAATATCCATTTTACATCACATGTTAAGTCATTATCGTTGGGGTCTGTACCCGAAAACCAGCAGTTGTTTATTTGCTGTAATCTAATTATTAAATTAGCAAAACTACGTTCTAATGTAAACGGCTCACTCATAACTTTTAATAATACATAACTGTATATGTTACTTGCCCAAAAGAATGTGCTAGAATCATTGTTCAATAAATCTGTTATTTTACTATGATTTTTAACAAGATCTACTTCAAGGAATTCATGCTTACATAGTTTTACTTGTATCCAAAAATCCAGCCAATTATCCATTCCGTCAAACTGCTTTACTATATTTAACCATTGTTTACCCACAAATCGTAATAATTGTGCATTTGCGTCTGGATTATCTTCACACCATTGTTTAACAAACGCTGGGTAGTCATTTCCGTCCCAATTTTCCACCATATAACGCTTAAACTTGACGCTGTGTGGGTCGAAATCGTACCAGACGAACTTAGTACTATCAATATCCAAACCGTACGTATAAGCGTAATATAGCAGTTTAAACCCGGCTGTAGCACCCACATATTGCTTAAATACTGTGTTTTTTATGTGTTCTGCTACTTTAGGACTACTTGGCTCTGTATTAACAAAATACACAGGGCTGCTGGGTATATTCTTACGTTTAATAATAACTCTAGCACCTCTTGCTATTGTATGATCTGTATACTTTTTACCCATTAATCCATTTAAAAAGTTCTGTGGATCTGTTTGTGGAGCACCTACTACAATGTTTCTTTGTATAGTTAAACTTAATTCTACAGTGCAATCACCTATCCAATTTTCAGCCCAAAACTCATAGTTTTGAAAGTTTGGTGCTTTAGCTGGCCAGGCAATAAATTCATCTATATTCAACAACATTAAACTATCTAAAAACTTCGGGTGTACTGCTGTAATCCAGTCTTTCTTTTCCAAACGTTTTATATAGTTTAATATTTTCTTCTCAAGTCCATCTGTTTTAGGCCAGCACCCATCAAACCAAAATGCAACATACTTGTGCCCCATTTTTCTAACGTGTTCTATCCAATCAATGCTAGTTGTATTATATACATTTACTATACTAGACACTAAATGATTGTCACATTCTACTTGTTGTAACATTTGTAATTTTTGCTTTAGTTCTTCATGTCCTGCTAAATGAGTATTTTTAGGAATAAAAGCATTTACTATTTCACAATCACTTACGTATTGATAGTCCCAATTTTTCTCACCCTTCTTCATCTGTTAACCTTTTATGTACTGCTTTCATATTTTCTAATTCCATGCCCAAATGATCTTTTACCATTGATTTTAATGTTACATCTTTTGGGTATCTTTCTTCTAAATCTCTATTATACTTTCTCATCTTTGCATAGTCGCGTATGTTAGGCTTATTGTTTTCCATATACGTTATAAACTTTTGCATCTCAGGATGTTCGTCTAATGCACCTTTTAATTTGTTAATAATTGCTTCTCTATATTCTGCTGGCCAATCCTTTGGGGATAAGTATCTAGGCGTTTGTAAAATGTTAGCAGTAATAAATCTCAGGTCAACTTCACTTTCTTTCCAGAACGTATAAAACTCTGGCAAGTGAAATATATTATGAGCTTGTATTGTAATGCCAGCTGCCACATCTATTGTTGGTTCAGCGTTAAGAGCCAACATATTAGCGTATACATTATCCCAATCGCCGTCTTGACGTATAAAGTTATACACATCACCCACACCGTCCATACTTACTTTAATGTTAACACTTTTAAATTCATTCCAAATTTTTACTAAATCATATTGTTTAAATTTTATATAACTTAAATTAGTAGCATAACGTAATTTAATATTTTTCTTTAATTGCTGAGGTATAGAATCTAATAAGTCATAATGCTCTTTATTAATAATAGGCTCGCCACCTGTAAATTGTAATGTATGAACGTGGTCCCATAATTCAGGCCATTCATTCAAACTGTCAAATAATGTTGTTGGCCTTAGTAGCCTAGTTTCGTGACCAGCCTCTTGGTACTTTGTTATTATATCTAAATCTTTAACACGTTTGTAAGAGCTGTGTGTGCTACACATGATGCACTTCAGGTTACAGAAGTTACTAACTTTCAGTTCAATCCACTTAGGGCTATTGTTAACACTATAGTCATCATTAACTTCTATGACATTGGCAAATTCATCCCAATTATCATCTTCCCATTGCTGACGATTGCTTACTATGCCACTGTCCTCGTTATGCCAGCACACTCCACAGCGTTCTGGTCTTTCGTCCTCGGCCAAAGCTCGTCTTAGCTCTCGGTAGTTTTCATTATTCCAACTATCCTGAGCACTTTCATTCTTCTTATTCAATGGTATTTCCTGCGCCTCACAGCAAGGCACTATGTTTCCACCAGCAGTTCCGTAGATATGCATAAATGGTAACATACAAAATGTTTTACTTTGTTTTAATTTTTCTTTACTTATCATAATTCATATACTTTAATATATTAGCAAATTTAGGAGCCATGCTTATATCTTGCCCACGATGTGCTAATATTCTTTTTAACTCTATTATGTATTCTCTTGTTTTATCTGTATGTGTGCTGGTTACTGTAGCACATAAGTTCTTTAACAGTTTGTAACTAGCATCAAATTTTCCACCATGTTTGTTAAAGCCCATGTATTGTTGATCTATTGTTAATTCTAATGCTTTTCTAAAACCATTCCCCCAATGTTCTATACTTAAATAATGAGGCTCATATACTGTCTGTAACATTACTCCTATTCCCTTATGCACTCTTGCCCAATGTACAAACTCATGCATCTGTGGAGCGTTAATAACGCTTATAGTGGTGGCTGTAGCTATTTTTAAGCGTCCTGTAGCGTCTTTAACCTCTATCCACTTGTCAAGTGTAGCCTCAATTTTATTCCACTTACTAGGGTAACGTAAGAGGTCGTTTGTACTTCCAACTCCATCAATACTAGGACTTAGTTGTATACGTTTAAACTTCATTAATGCATCTAGTTCTAGTTTTGCTGGAAACCATGTACAGTTTGTAAATATTTCTAAGTCGATCTGTCCTGCTAGTCCGCTGTCCGCTAATCTAACGACTAAGTTTAAAAACTGTCTATGCAAGAATGGTTCGCCACCTGTTACTTTTATAAACTTAACATCTTTTAATTTGTCTAAATCTAAATTATCTAAATCATATTCTTGTACTTCTTTTAATTTTTCAATTTGGGCTGGCGTCCTAATACCTAGTGCAATTTCGTCTTTATCCCAGGTATGACTGAAGTCAGCTCCACAACTTAAACAGGCTAAATTACAAAGTCTGCCTACTGTTATTTCTAAATATTCTAAACGTATTGTATCTGTAAAATCATTAAAGAATTCATCTGCTTCAGTTCGCATACTGCTACCTTTCATTTCTTCATCTGACTTACATTTATAACAACCTGGGTGCCATTCGTTTCTCATCATAGTTTCACGTATTTCATCAAACCCTCTGTCTGTAAGAAACCTATTATGGAATCTACAACAAGGTGTTGCTGGTTGTCCGTGCATTAACATACTTGCCTTAAAAGGATATGCACATGCGTTGCTAGGCAATTTGTTCAACTTCATCTCCTATTTGAATAGCATACCATTTACCATCTGCGTGAATACAAAACTTACCTTGTCTACTGCCTAGTCTAACTGATTGTATTGAAAAGTCACTGTTGACTTGAACACCGGTTTTAAAGTTTCCTTGCATAATAGGTGGGGTTTGTTTACTACCTGGAATACCATCTCCTAGTCCAATTCTAAATTCACTACCATTTGCTGTTTTTATACCTTGCCATCTTGTTATAATAGTTGGTCTGTCATTTAGTTTTGTGTATTGATAACTCTGAGTTACACTTACTCCTATTTCATTCTGTTCAATTTCGCTTACTGTATCTACTACATTTTGCCAAATAATATCTTCACAATTTCCTGGGCCAATATTATCAAATACATAATTAGCCCTAATTGGATAATCGTCGCCAGTAGTAATATTAATAGGGTTATCACTCATAAAAATTGCCTTTAGTTTTGTAACGTTTTAATGCTTTTGCAATATTAATTCTGTTGTATATTCCATCTCTATGAAATTCATCATATTGAGGTCCTTTTGGTGCAAGTGCAATATGTACTGTGTTTGTTATTTCAAATCCATAATGTTCACATATTGCAATATGTGAATCTAAATATTTTTTAGGAATAGTGTCAGGGCTAAATTTTTCCATAAGCCTGTTAGCAATTGCTGTGGCTAAATGGTTTCCATGATTCCAATCTGTTTGTACTTCTAAACTGCCTTCGTTTAAACGTGAGAATACAATACCACTACGCCAGTTACCACAACTTAATCCTTTTGTAGTACTAAACACAACCATTTTAATACATGGTTCATCTAAGTTTATTTCAATATCAAAACAAGTTCCAAACCATGCACAATCTACTAATACTGGAATGTCTAATTGATTACATATTTTAATCATATCGTCCCAACGCTCTGGAACTCTACCAGTGCCACTAAATGGTACACTTACTAGTACTGCATCGCCTTGTGTTAATCCTTTGTCATCAATACTGTCTGTCCATTCTAAATTCTTTTGCATATACACATCTCTATTATATGGATACTCACCTCTAAACGTTTTGAGGTCGAGGTTGTTTACTGAACAGTAGTAATGCCACCAATCTAATGTTTGTGTAGTTCCTACACTTGCAAAGCGATAAGGAAATGCACTAAGTCCATTAAACTTGTTTAGTTTACTACTTTCAATCCAACCCTGATATCTGTCCAACATAATGTTAGACTCATCAGCTAGTGTTGATATATCTATGTTAGGAAAAAACGTTTCATTTAAATGATCAAAGTATGGTTGGTTCCATACGCTATTTCCTGTTTTGCCAAAATCTGGGTTACTCATTATATAATTGTAATTCCTTTATTAATGAAAATGTGTCTGTGCCACGTATTCTGTCTAAATCTTTTGTATACTTAACAAACCAATTCCATTGCTTTTCTTGTTCTGCTTCATCTACCTCTACTTGTAATCCATCTCTAATAGCATGGATACCTGTTTGGTAATGTATTTCGTCTGCATGATAACTGCCTTTGGGCCAAATGCTTTGATCTGGAATCTGTAGTAATTTATCATACATAATGTACTTTAATACGTCCGGCATGAACGCAATATTGAGGTATGTAGGATTTACTACTACGTTGCTCATGCTTATACTTGCTCTGTGTACGTGTTTCTCTTTAAACCAATTCCATACCTTATCTAATCCAAATATGTTTGTTAGCATAACTGTTACGGCAAATACAACTTCAATGTTGTCATATGTATAAAACTTTTCTATATTTTCTTCTAGTTCAGTAAATGACGTAGTTTTGCCACCTCGTATTACACTATACAGTTCGTCTACTGCTTCAATACTAATAAGCAATTCAATATGCTTAAAGTGTTTAAATATTTCCTGAAAGTCTTCATCAAACACAGTAGCATTGGTACTAATATCTAGCATAATGTTTGGTGCTAGTCCTTCGTCAATAAACCATTGTAGTATTGCTTTACAGCTTTCGTCATATAAAGGTTCACCGCCTCGTAATGCAACCCATTGTAAGTTACGAAAGTATTCTGGATCAGCAAATAAGTTATCCAAGAATGACATATCCTCAACTCCATGATATCCTATTTGTGCTTTTTCCCAATAGTCAGGATTTTCTTTGTTTAATTTCTTTCCGTCTTTAGTCCAACCTGTACTAACAAATGGGTTACAATGAATACATGCTAGGTTGCATTTATTACTAATTGTAAAGTCTAAATAACGTATATCGGGCTTACTGTCTACGGTATTTTTAATACTACCACGTTTTACATCTTCGTCTAGTTTATCCCAGAAATACATTCTGCGACTTTTACCACTTTGTTCTTTTTTAGTACACGCCATACATGCCTCTGGTACTATTCTACTTGCATGCGATTTGCGTAATGCTACTGCTTCTTCACTGTTTAATATCTCTGGTAATGTTTGTCTTGTAATGTTTCCAAATTTGCCATTATATATAATGTCAGGCAGTACTGCACCACCCCACTTAATAGTTAGTGCATTCCACGGTGCTAAACACGTTGGATAACGTGTATCGTTTAACATTGGATTAACGTACATTATTTACATATCCCACAATTACGTCTACATATATGATAATCTGCATTATCTATGGCATTGTTTAAAGTATCATTAAACCATTCATTATTTAATATATCTTTTAAAGAATTGCTATGTAAACTATTCATTCTTCTTCCTCTGTTTATAAAATCTATATCAGCGGCTTCCTTGTTAAAGTCTTTTTCTATAGACATACCAGATGATGCATTATCACCACCATATAAACTTATATGACAGCAGGGCCAAACAACACCCCATGGGTCTATTTGTACTTCGCCTTCATCTTTCCAAGGACATTTACTTTTAATATAATTTAAATTTAATTCTTCAAAACGTTCATTTGCTCTTAACCATATATTATCCCTCATATCAGTTAATGGCCAATCGTTCTCTTCAAAGTATTCATTTAGCTCAGGTTCTTTGTTATCAATAAGAAACTCACCGTTGCCAGTTGGGTACCAAGCATTAATATTATATTGCTCGTCTCCATCTTTAATTTCCATGTATTTGCTGTGACTTCTTCTTGCATTAAATTGTTTACAGCCTAATTCTTTTGCTAATTCTTTCACTTCATTAATTTGATGTTTGTTGTGTTCAAACATAGTCATTTGTACAACTGCATTTCCTTTTGAACTTGTAAATGCTTCTATGTTTTCTTTTAGTTTAGAAAATACAGTTTTTCTTCTATATATGTGATGTGTATCTTCCATACCATCTACTGCAAAATCAACTTTGTGATGAGAGCCTTTGCGTAACACAATAGCAAGGTCTGACCAAAACTTAGTACTACGCATACTACCATTTGTTGCAATAGATATAAAACTTTCTGGGTGAACACTAATCCATATTTCTAGCATTTCTACTAAATGTGGATGCATCATAGGATCGCCCCAATTACCATTTAATGATAACTGCCTAACCCACCAACCTTTAGTATCTACAGTAGCCATTCGTTTCCAAACATCTACATCAAAATGAGTTAGTTCCAATCCGGGTTTAGTTTGTCCGCCATCTATATTTCTTATACATGCACCACATCTTGCATTACAATGACTTGTCATATCTACTTGTAATTTATGTACTTGTCTATACCAGTTCATGCTTTTTTCCTATTCCACAGTTACTATCACATATGTTCCATTCCGCATTATCTACAGCATTATCAACAGTTGTGTTAAACCATTTATTTTCTAATACTTCTTTTAATGTATATTTGTTTAAATTATTTTCTTCGAATGCAACATTAATAGTATCATCATTGCCTGGTGCAAATATTTTGTCCATATTAGTATCTTTCATTGAGCCGCCACCTCCGAATTTACTTATATAACAACAGGGCCATATAATACCCCAAGGGTCTATTTGTACTTCGCCTGCTTGTTTCCAAGGACATTTACTTGCTATATGTATATTATTTAGCTTATTGATTCTGCTATTAGTTTCCATGTATATATTGCCATCTTTTAAATCACTACCTATTTTTTCATTTTCTGGAAAGCGATAAGTTTTTTGTTCTATTTCTGGATAATATCCTTTAATCTCGTAATTGTCTTCACCATCTATAATTTTCATTTCACTAACATGACTATGTCTTGCTTTAAATTCTCTTGCACCTAGTTTTCTCGATAATTCTTTAACTTCTTCAACTTGATGTTTATTATGTTCAAACATTGTCATTAGTATTTTTGCTATTCCGCCTGCGTCAGTAAAGGTTTTAATGTTTTCTGCTAACTTAGAATGTGATGTTTTTCTACGGTATAAATGATGTGTGTCTTCCATACCATCCATAGAAAAATCTATTTTGTGATTCGAAGCAAATCTTAATGCCTTGGCTAACTCTATCCAAAATTTCTTATCACGTAGGCTTCCATTTGTTGCAATTGCAATCATACTCTCCGGATGGTACTCAGTCCAAATTTTTACTATTTCTAATAAATCTGGATGCATTAATGCATCACCCCAATTTCCATTTAAAGACAAATGACTTATATACCAACCCTTAGTATCTTTGGTTGTTATTCTCTTCCATAGATCTAAGTCAAAATGCTTTAACTCTAATCCAGGTTTGATTTCATTACCATTTACATTTCGTATACAAGCTCCACATCTTGCATTACAATAACTAGTTAAATCAATCTGTAGTTTATGTACTTGTTTATACCAATTCATTAAATATACTTCTTATTTGTTATGTAATCGTTGCAATCACCTTCTCTAACGATGTCGCTTGTTAAACAATGTATGCCGCCGTCCCAAAAATACTGATGTCTAAAGTTCCAGTATATTGGTTCAATTCCATGTGCTTCCATTTCTGCAAATGCTTGTTCGTTTTTACCTGTACAAATAACTGTGTTCTCATCTAATGATAATACATTAACATCAAACACACTTTCATCTGGACAACCTACCCAATGCTCTAACCACTTGCTTACATACTCTTTATGAAATCTACGCTTACGAGTTTGTTGAAAGTCTTCGGGCATATCAAAATCATCATCTACTTCAATAATGTGCCAATCTTTCATTTCATCTGGAACCCAATTACGATTCCAGGTCATTAGTACGCCAGGTTTTAGTAAAGCAATTTTGCCGTCGATGTGTCCTCCTACTGGAATGTCCAAAAATTTGGTATTAGGATATCTCAACCTTATTTCACGTTGGATCCATTCACGGCCCAGCTCCGTACCCCTACCCCTTTTATTATCGCCTTCATACGGCTGGCTGAATAATATATGGCGTCCGCACTTTATCATATTTGCCGCATGATAAAGCACTCTATCGTTAGCAACAAAGTGGTCGTATTTTTTACCACTCTCTACTAATACTCCTGGCATACTAACCCAATCTGCACCTTCTTTAAACCATTGGCTACAATGATCGTAGTATGCAAGATTCTCAAAGTAACGATTATCGCTACCTGTAAATAATTCAAATAAACTGTTACCATATGGCATAAGTGTATCACGTGGCATTAATGGGTGGTTAGGAAACCCACAATGCATCCATGGTAATACAATTTGTTCATCACCTGTGATTGTAAAAATGTTTTTAGGTCTTAATACTTCTATGCCTCTGTCTGTTAATATTTTCTCAAGTACTGTAATGTCTTCTGCAGTTTCTTTAAATATTTGTCGCATGACATTACGAGTTTCCTCGTCTTCATGCCAATCAAATGTTTCTGGAGGAAATGGTGCTCCAAGTATTAATTTCTTAAGGGGCTGAAATTCGCTCCATACATTAACTGCTTTTGTCATATAATTTCTCTTATTGTTGTTTCAGTTCCGGTATTGCTTAGTTCATTGTTTTCGATATGTTCTTTACTTGAACACGCGGCTACACAGGCTGGAAGTGGATTATTAGTATTCCACGTAGCTTCTATGCGTTGAAATTCTTCACTTCTGTTTATTTCGTCTATTGTTTTGCCACTTTTGAGATTTATGTTTTTAATATCATCTCCTAATAAATCAGCAAGATCTTTAAACGCTCTATTACTGCCAAAGAAACAGCACGGTATAATTGTACCGTCTTGTCTGCATGCCATAACGTTATTCATTCTTGTTTGGCTAGTATTTTTACACTTTGGATAAATCATATAATATCTCTTCCCATGTTCTACTCTTTAATTTCATATGATGTGGTGTTCTCATATCTCCAATCATTGGTTTAAACTGATTAAATCCTAATTGGATGGCTAGTCTATTAGCTTCTGCTACTTGAGAATAGTTATGTTCAAATATTATATATCTCCAATTAATCATTCCAGAAAAATTATTACGTAGTGTAGTAATTGCCATTATAATAGTGTCCCATTTAGAATTTACTCTATAAATATGATTAGTATCTTCTAACCCGTCTATTGCAAACTCAATTACATCATTTGGTGACAGTAAACTAGCAAACTCTTTCCACCATTTTTCACTTCTTCCACTCCCATTAGTTGACATAGATATCATAGGACGGTTGTTTAGTGTTTTTAAATGTCTCAACTGTTCTAATAGTGTTCCAGAATAAATTGGGTCACTAAGTGCCGCATTGTATGTTAAACAAGCCAGATTGTTTTCAGGGCGTACAAGTAACTTAAATATTTCAATATCCATGTCTACAATGCCTCCAGCAAGACCGTTACCTAGTGCCATTTCTTGTGTTCTGGCACACCCTGGACATAATAAATTGCATCGTGTACTAGCTTCAAGATTAACTCGTTTCCAGTCCATAAGAAATGTTTGGTTTAACCCTGTGTATGTGTTAGTTTGGCTCATGGATTTGTCCTAGATTTTATTTGCATAAATATAATATATGTATTTATCTATACATTTAACCGGGAGTTTAATACAAATATGACTCGTATCGCTAAAGATATTATAGCAGGAAACGACTTTATTGTCAATGTGTTCGACGCTAACAAACAAGACCTAAAAGACAATTTTAAATTATATACTGCGTTTGAGAGTGGTTGGCCTGTAGTTATTAAGAATCTAACTATACCAAAACTAGACTACAAATACTATAACGACTTACCAGATTGGAATATTCCAGATAATAAATGGATTATGCCCTGGTACAACTCACATATTAAGAAACGTGAACGTATGCGTGACGAACGTAACTGGTCCGAAGAACAAATAGATGTATTTCATAAGAAACATAAACAATCACAAGAAGGATGGAATGAGATATTTGACATGTTGTTCCCACGTTACAATACTAACGAGCGTATGCTTAGTCATAGATATAATACACTGGTAGAGAACAAATTACATTTAGATGAACTAGACGAACAACACACCGGTAACGAACAACAAATACGTATGTTCGTACAACTGGATAAAAAGCATCCAAGAGTATTATCATTTGGACCGGACTTAGAAAAAATGTACTATGATTATAAAGATGAATTTAATTTGGGTGAATTAGATAAAGAAAACATACACACGTTTATTAGTGAAATGCGTAATCGTTGTGTATGGAATGAACAAAAATGGGATCAGTTTCATCACCCGTTACATTATATTACATTTGATCCAGGTGATATTTGGTTCTTTAATGCACAATGGATTACACATCAAATTGTATATGGCACAAAGTTACAATGCTTTGAAGCTGATATATTAAATGAAAGTTTGCTCAGCCCTGAGCTATGTATAGCAGAACGTATTAAAGATTTTTAAGTCTAGAAAATTCTGGTGATACTTTATTAATATCGTGTCCCCTATGTTTGTCATAATTCTCTGTAACTGTAATGTATTGTTGTATAACTTTAGGATCATATTTGTGTTTAGGATCAAGACTAAAATTAACAATTTCCATAAGAGGTTCTTCGTACTGCTTAAAGTGTGGACTATCTTTAATACTTTCAAGAAATTCTAAAATCTGTTCACGTTGTTCCCATTTTAACCAATCAGGAGCATATGCCATACTATAATAGTTTGGCTCTACTAATTGATTAGAACTCATTCCAATTCCTCTATTACTTTCCATTTGATAATCATGCATATACTTCCAAAATTTTGTTGTATGTAATGCATTAGTTAATTGGTTTACTGTAGTAACTCGAGGCTTTATACGTTTACCTTCTTTAGTATCAGAAAACTTAACTAGTTTATCAAAGTTTTTCCAAACAGAGTCCCACTTAGAAGGTGGTCTAAGGTAATCATTCATATCTCCCATTCCTTCCAATGAACAATTAACAATTACTTTTTCAAACTTAGCTAATTGATCTAACCATCTGTCTTGCATGTTAGTAATGTTTGTATAAAAACTTAATTCAATATGTTCTGCGTGTCCAGTTTTTGTTGCAATATCTAACAACTTAAACATGTCTGTTGCAACTGTAGGCTCGCCTCCTATAAGTTTTATCTTACGAGCATACGGTAACATTCTTTCAAAGCTCTCCCACTCTATTCCAGGTTGAAGTAATGCTTCTTTTTTGTTTGCAATATTGCCGTCCCAATCAGGATGGTTCGCTCCGAGTCCGCTTTGTACCATTGCCGCACGTTCCACACTCACTAAGTGAGATGCTTCTTTGTTACACATTTGACACTGCAAGTTGCATAAATTACCAAGTCTAAAATCAAATTGTAAGGGTTGATCAATCTCCCAATCATTAACGGATGCCTTGGCTACTACATCGTCAATTACATCTGCCCACACTTTGTTTTCCCATTGGCGTGAGCTCATTATGTCGTTACGTTCTAAGTGATGACATTCAATACATTCTGGTAGTTTCTCACCAGCAGTCATTCTACGTCTTACATCTTTTATATAATTATGATTCCATGTACCATCTATTCCTAGTTCTTCTTGGTTAACAAGTTCTTTAGGTTCTTTAGCCATACAACATAACCTAAAACGACCTCCGTTATAGGTACTGTATTGCACAAATGGTAATGCACAAAAGCCTGAATCGTTGTTACTCATCTTTTAGTTCTTGAATATTCTTTTCCATATCTGACAGCCATTTTAGAAACATATCTTTTCCTTTGGCTTGATTATTTTGCCATTCTTCAGATGCTTTTTCATCAGCTAAGTCACTTGCATATTTTAGCATTATACATGGCTTGTTAAACATACCTGCCACTTTTGCAATAGCATAACCTTCCATGTCTACAAAATCACTTTCTATTTCGGGCTTTTCTTTTAGAAAGGTATCGCCTGTGCTTAATGTAAATTTACTTCCTTTGTAAATTTGCAAGTCACCTCCAAGTTTTGTTTCGTCAAATGGTGTAACACCTAATGGTGCTTGTGGACGAGTATCCATATCTCGTTGTTTAACTACCCCAATCCTGTGTAGCCTGTCAACTAACTTAGGATTAAAAGTTCCTGCTGTTCCATAATTAATAATACATTCACAGTCTTTGCTAATACCAGCAATAGTAGCCATTACAGTAGCATTTATTTTTCCAACGCCTGTAATCATTAGTGTATAATCATCGGGTAATTCGATGTTTGGCACTTCTGTTTCAAGTGCTACTAGTAAATATTTCATTCTTTATTCTCCGGTTCGTCTAATAAGTATGCCATTTCTGGAAATGTTGCACGGAAATCTGTTCCACGCAATTCGTCTAGTTTATTAATATATTCTCTAAATTCTGGAAGTCGTCTTGTCCAGTCTTCGCTACGAGCAAAACTAATCATTCCTCGTAAACGTTCTAC
>Ga0315334_10000595_pt1 | contig 21930 bp, 14 predicted proteins | sample M150034915metaG_FD_205555 | JGI IMG/M metagenome (GOLD analysis project Ga0315334, IMG submission 205555) | Ammonia-oxidizing marine archaeal communities from Monterey Bay, California, United States - M1 500m 34915 | ecosystem: Environmental > Aquatic > Marine > Intertidal zone | place: USA... | reverse complement strand
CAGCCTGTGTATCTTTTTGCGCAAGCGCTATTGCATAAGCAACAACAAGCAAGGTGCCAGCACCTGCGGCGAGTCGAACGCCAAACGATTTCATGGGTCGCATTCCTTCACGTAGAACCGGGCTAATTCCAAAGCCAATATGCTTCGGTAGCAAAACCGGGTGGGAAAACGGAAGAGCAAACCGAACGTCTGCCACGGTCTTTCGGGTGAAAAAGGCTGCAGTTCTGGGACAGAGCCCGGAAAAACCAGACCAATTGAGAGATTTGCTGCCATGCCGGCAATGCAAGCAAACGGCAGTTCCATGGATCAGATGGCAGCATTTTGAGTGGCACCTTCCAGAGTGGACCTTCCGGTTATGGCGTGGACAGGCATGGATCGGGTTCGGGGCGGCACCCGGGTTTCGCTTGGATCGTTCAAGCCGGGGTGCTGTTTGCTGCCGGGGCAGCGTTGGCTGACGCCGTTGCAGGCTCCGATTTCAATTCTCGCTTGATCAAAGAGTCTCGATCAGCCTGTCGATCAGTGCTCGACGGTGATTGATTCCGCGTAGGCCAATTCACCCGTTCGCCCGTCAAAGTACTGAAATATTACTTGTGGATGTGGGTAAGCCACCAAGCGTTTGCCACCCAGCTTTTTGGGCATGTTAAAAACATTGTTGACTTGAACGACGCAGAAGTGGGGATACAGACGCTGCAGTCGCGGCAGATCGGGCAAAATATAGCTGCTCCAGCGAATGTCACATTCACGGGGTCCGAATTTGAATTTTCCGGTAGCAGGCCGATCGCTCTCATCATTCACGGGAACGTGGTTCACGCTGTTATGGGGGCCGCAGCAGAATTCCCAGATATTGTCGGTGACTTTGATTGCAAAACTGTTGTGCAAGTCTCCTGTCATGACAAAGACTTTTTTGCCGAGCTTGTCCCATGCGTCGATGAGCATTTCGCGTTCATCAAAGAACCCGGTCCACGCTTCTTCTTTGTTGGGTGCATCGGCTTCGAATCCACCGGCACCACTGTGCGGGATCATGAACGGGACGGTCGAAATGACAAAAAAGAAATCGGCGTCGCTGGTTTTCATGGATTTCAGCAACCAGTCACGCTGCGGTTTTCCGAGCATGGAGACTCCTTTCTTGCCACGATCGTGAACGTCATGCATGTCGCGATCACCCCGCGTATCTATCAAGTAGAATTCGCAATTGGAAACGCGGAATTTTCCGTAACTTCGCCGGCCGATGGAATAGCTGATGTTGTCATCGTCTACCTTTGCTGGCATGTGGACACGGATCCGATGTGGATCAAGGATTTCGACAATGTCGTACACGTACGAGTTCTTGTTCCCCTCGTCATTGTCGTATTTCATGTCGTTGACGCCTGCTTCGGGGGTGCCCCAGTGAACGTGCAGGTTCAGCATCTCGTCGAGCGGTAATTTGGTGAAATCGACATCAGGATCATGCAGGATGTCGCTGCCCGCCTTCATCGATGCTTTTCCAAAATGGATGGGATGTTCGTGTTCCATCGGATTCGCCCAGCCGAGGTAGTCGTGCCAGGCGTAAGTGCCGATGTCACGAAACACGGTCCGCCGATGGCGTTTTCCGCCTTCGCCAGCTCCCCAGATGTCATTGACCAGTTCATGGTCGTCAAACGTGAAGTAACTGGGCACGTTGCGGTGCCATTTCGCGAGTTCTACGCCACGACTCAGATACAACTTGTAATTCTCCCAAACGCCGACCACGGTCGGCATGATTTTGACGGCCAATGGTAAGGCTGATAATCCTTGGGTCAGTCGCCATGCTTCGACAGGATGCGTTCTCAGTTCTTCGTATAGCCAGTCGCCATTCATGATGTGGAAATGAACTTTGTCAGCCCAGTCCCGGTTCAGGTGTTCGTAGGTGGTCGCTCGGTGTCCACCGCCATGCATGGGGTTCTGGTTGGCGCAGGAACCAATTTGAAAACGAAAATTGAACAAGCCTTTGGGGTTGTAAGCGTCGTTCTGCGATTCCTGTTTACTTGGCAGAGTACGAAAGCTGCCCGGCAAACCGTGTTGCAAATCGTTGACGAATACCTGGTAGTGATAAACCGTGTCGGGTTGCAGACCATCCAACACTAGGATTCCGGTGTTGTCATGTTCGATTGTGGTTAGCTTTGCGGGACTCTCCTGATTCATGTCCTGTGGCGACGTGCCGTAGCGGACAAAAAAGGGACCAGGTTCTGACGTCCTGGCCCAGACGCGTACTGAATCTGCAGTCGACATGCCAAGCATTGGGCCGTGCGTCAGGCGGATCGGATCACGGCGTGTTTGGGCGAGCAGGTCGGTGCTTGTGATCGTAGTGACGCTCATGAGCATCAGGAGTGCGAAAACGACACGATGGATCTTCGATTGAAATGCAATATGCATGGGCTGATTCTTGATCACAGGGACGGTCAGAAAGGGGGCCACGTGAGCGGTTCGCAACGCCGGCAGTCGTCGTCGAATCGTTCATCTTGAACACAAGATCATAGACTAAATTGAAGGTTAGCTGAGTGAGTGGGCGCAGTCAAAAATCGGTTGATGCAGTTGATCCAAGCTCGATTCCCGCTCGCGGCACGTGAAAAGTGGGACGCTGCGATGCCAGAAGGATGAGGCCTGCACCTTGGGCTTGTTTGCATTGAGCTGCCTGGACAGTGCGATGACAGTGCGATGACAGTGCGATGACAGTGCGATGACAGTGCGATGACAGTGGAGTCGTTTTTTGCGTCGCCTGCGATGCTGTATTTTCGTTGGTATTCCTGTGGTGGTCGTACATGCCCCGCTGAGCCAAAGCGGCGATGTTGGGTTTCCGCATGAATGACTTGCCATCGCATCCCAACTGCGGACGCAAATCGTCCACGGTGATGAACCAGAGGTTCTGCATCGGGGTGGACTGAACCTTTTTGCTGATTTCGTTGATGGTAACTGGTGGGGGAGGTTTGGCCGCGAACAGCGAGCTTGATGGGATGGTGAGAAGGCACCATCCGGTTGAGGGGGCAGGATTCTGTCGTTCACCAGTTGAGGATCCAACGTTCGGCAATCCCAAGCTCGAGGCAAACCAGATTGCCAGACTTATGGCCCCAGATGGTAGATGGGACGCAAAATCGGGAATTACGGATGCTGGGCTTATCAAAGAGATTGACCGCGTTGAAAATTCCAGGGTACTAGAAGATTCGCTGAACTGAGCGGTGGGGGTCGCGATCGTGTCAGCCCGCATTTTGGGTGTTGTGCCACCCAGACTCAGAATATTCCGGTTTTGTCATTTAAGCCAGTTTGTTGGGATCGAAAACACGGGTTCGCACAGTGGCAACGTGAAAATTGCTCAAAAACCACTCAGTTTGGCTCCAAATCGTGATTCTCCTTGGTCTGACGCTATGTGGCGAGTATCATATTGTGTGAACGGAAGTCTGTTACGCCCCTGGGGAAACAGTTTTGCTTTCGGCTCGTTAGATGCCGATGCTGCTGTTGGAGGCTATGCGGACCCGCCGCATCCGTTTTTGTGATTCGAGGCCTGAAACGCGTTTGTTTCTGTGTCGAGAGCCTGTACCAAACCAATTGTCATTCGCACTTTTTAGTCGATTCGGATGACGAGGCGAACATTTCTCAAGGAACATTTAAGTGAGCATCCTTTCCCATCGATTTGTGCTGTCTGCTGTGTCCCTTTCCATCCTCGCTCTTCCTGCGGTCGCTTTGGCGGAACGCGAGAAAGAGGTTCCGGCGATCAACGCCGAACTTTTTGCAGCGATGGATGCTGGCCAGATAGATGTCAAGATCATTCCTCAGGACGCGACCAAAGCGAACATCCTGATCCGCAACCTGACTGACCAGCCTATCCATCTGCGTTTGCCCAAGGCCTTTGCCAGCGTTCCTGTCCTCGCCCAAGGAATGATGGGTGGCATGGGTGGCATGGGCGGCGGCGGCATGGGTGGCATGGGCGGCGGCGGCATGGGTGGTGGTGGTCAAGCTGGCGGCGGCGGCATGGGCGGCGGCGGCATGGGCGGCATGGGCGGCGGCGGCATGGGTGGCATGGGTGGCATGGGAGGTGGTGGCTTCATGCGAGTCGCACCCGAGAAAATGCGAAAGATCGCTGTGATGACAGTTTGCCTTGAGCACGGAAAACGCGATCCTAATCCTAAAATGGCCTACAAAATTGTTCCGATTGAACAGTTCACCAAAAAAGCGGACGTGCGAGTGCTTTGTGAAGCACTTGGGTACGGGCAAGTGACTCAGAATACGGCTCAGGCCGCAGCATGGAACATGATGGACGGTTTGACTTGGGACCAATTGGCTTCCAAAAACCGCATCGAGAGCAAGTATCTTGGCAACATCCGTTGGTTCTCGCAGTTCGAATTGCGGACAGCGATGGCCGTTGTAAAAGAAGCCGAACGTCTTGCCAAAGAGCGTGCAAAAAGCAAAGGAAGTCAGTCGAGCGAACCGCGGGAATCACTCAGTGACTTCGAGGGCTAGTCTCTTAGCTTCACATTTGAAACATGCCCAGTGTGTCACCTGACACGCTGGGTTTTTTTGTGCTGGGTTCGCGGGTTGGATTTGATCTGAGCAGGTGCCAGCAATACGCACGCCAATGACATCACGGATACAATCTTGTTGATGCCATCGCGATTGTGAGGTGTTATCGTGCTGGCCTGATTTGCAACTGCGTAACCCACAGGATAAATCGATGACTCGTTTCTTGACGCTTTTCCTATTCGTCGTTGCAGTAACAGCGTTGGCAGGTTGTTTTTCTGCTGGGAGCCTGGGCCGAATGGGACCAGGTGGATTGGCGGTTGGCGACAAGGCACCGCAGGTTCAGATTCAGGCTCTCGTCCATGGAAAACCCATGGATACCGCCGCCAATGCACAGGGCGTTCAGGTGATTGAGTTTTGGGCTACCTGGTGTGGACCATGTTTGTTTGGAATGCCACATCTGAGCGAGTTGCAAGCGAATTTTGGGGACGAGGTGACGATTTTGGGGGTCACCTCAGAGGATTTGGGAACGGTGGAGGGCTTTCTTGCGTCGGCGGCCGGCAACGGTCGCACGTGGGCTGACGTGGTGAAGTATCGTTTGGCCGTCGATGATAATGGAGCCACAAATGCCGCTTTCATGAGTGCGGCCGGACAGAATTCGATTCCTACCGCTTTTATCATTGGTAAAGATGGCGTGTTACAGTGGATCGGGCATCCGAGTGCCATGGATGGGCCGCTGAAAGCGGTTGTTGACGGTACCTGGCAACTTCCGAACGCGGGTTAGCATTTTGGACGACGCTGCTTAGCGGTTCTGATCGGGGACAGTTCTGCCCCGGTCTGAGCTGATCTGCCCCGTGCTGATTCGGTTCATGCTGATTCGGTTCATGCTGATTCGGTTCATCAGACCTGATCATCGAGAAGTCGTTCTGGCGTGACGAGTGGCTTTTAGCAAATCTGTGTGGTTGGCGGCAAAGATATCTCTTTGATCGTGGCTAAGGCGTTTGCGTGAAAACTGGGGTTTCGGTCTAATCATGATCAGTTCTTATGCAAGTCTCTCAACGTGTTCGACCTCATGCAGTTACCCATCATTTCCGACACTCAGGCACCGGTCTCTAAACAGAGCGATCAACAGGAGGGCGGTCAGCGTGGCCGGTACGCGGTGGTCAGTTTGGGTTGCCCCAAGAATCTGGTGGATACCGAGCAGATGTTGGGGCGGCTTGATGAGGACGGCTATCAAATGACTGACTCGGTGGACGACGCCGACTTTGTGGTTGTCAACACCTGTGGTTTTATCGACTCTGCCCGCGAGGAGTCACTGGGCGCGATTGACGAAATGTTGGCGTTGAAGCGTCAGGGAAAAATCAAGAATGTTGTGGTTACCGGTTGTCTTGCCGAACGCCAGCAGGGGAAGTTGCTTGAGTCGCGTCCAGAAATCGATGCCATGGTCGGAGTTTTCGGCCGTAATGAAATCGTTTCGGTGATTGATCGTCTGCAGTCGGGTGTTGATGAGCAGCAAAAGGTATTCCGTCCTGCGGCCATTCGCCCGCTCTCGGATTCTGTCCGGCATCCGGTAACGCCAAGGCACTTTGCCTACTTGAAGGTCAGTGAGGGCTGTGACCGACTTTGCACATTCTGTGCGATACCGAAAATGCGAGGCAAGCATTACAGCAAGCCGATCGAGCAGGTGGTCGAGGAGGCAAAACGTCTTGGCGATGCGGGTGTTCGCGAGGTGGTTATCGTGGCTCAGGATACGACTTACTATGGTCGTGACCTGTATGGCGAATCACGACTCAGCGACCTGTTGATTCAGTTGGACCAGATCGAGACCATCGATTGGATTCGACTGATGTACTTTTACCCCATGTACATCGATGATCGCTTGATTGACACCTTGGCCGGGGCGCAACGGATCCTGCCTTACATTGATATGCCGCTGCAACACGCCAGCGACGCAATGTTAAAGCGAATGTCCCGTAAAACCACTCGGGTAAGTCAGGAAGAAATTCTTGGAAGGTTGCGTTCAAGAATCGATCGTCTGGTGATGCGGACCACGATGATTACAGGCTTCCCCGGCGAAACTGACGATGATTTTGCTCAGTTGGCGGACTTCACTGCGGAGCAGCGTTTCGAACACCTCGGGGTATTCACTTACTCGATCGAGGATGACACGCCTGCGGCAAGGCTACCCAATCGGGTGCCGGCCGAAGTCGCACTGCAGCGACACGACGAAATCATGGCCATTCAGCAGAAGATCGCTTTCGAGTGGAACGAGAGTCGTGTCGGCACAATCGAAGATGTGATCATTGATTCGCCTCTTCCTGATCAGGAAGGAGTTTGGATTGGACGCACACGCGGCGAGGCTCCAGACATTGACGGGATTGTCTATGTGTCCGGCATCGATCCAACATCCAATCTTGATGTCGGTTCCATGGTGAAGTGCGAGGTGGTTGCCGCGGATGGCTACGATTTGATCGCGGCACCTCTCACCTGATCCGGCCAAGTACCATGCCCTGGGGTTGTGGTCAAAGTAGCGATTAGGCAGGTGTGGCAGACGGCAGCGATTTCGCTGGTATTCAGGTTCAGGTTTCGGATTCGGATTCGGATCTGGCTTGCGGAACGAGAAATGTGCCGCACAAACCAATGCATGGGACCTTGGCGTGGGCAAGGCAATCGACGACAACATATGGAGTGTTGCAGGCAATTCCAACGGTGATGCAGATGATGACTGAATCCAAGAAACCCAGCATCTACAACGTTCCCAACGCTCTGACGAGTATTCGTTTCGGGTTGGCGATCGCGGTGATGGTTTTGATTCCAGCCGAATACTACCTCGCGGCATTAATTATCTTCGTCATTGCCGCATCAACAGATTGGATGGATGGGTATTGGGCGCGGAAGTACGGTCAGGTTACTAAACTGGGGCGTATCTTCGATCCATTTGTCGACAAGATTATTATCTGCGGCACCTTCATCTCACTCGTTGCGGTGCCTGACTCAGGGGTTGCGTCCTGGATGGCGACCATCGTGATCGGTCGTGAATTGTTGGTGACCAGCCTTCGTGGCATGATTGAGGGATCGGGGGGCGATTTCTCAGCCAGCCAATTGGGGAAATGGAAAATGGTGCTGCAGTGCGTCGCAGTGGTCGCAATTTTAGTTTGCATGATCCAGCCGGATGTAGAGTGGATAGAGTGGACGAGTTTCGGCTTGTTGTGGGCCGCGATTGTTTTGACCGTCTATTCCGGGATTGATTACAGTTTTGCCGCTGCACGGGTGATGCGTGAGCCAGCGTTGTCCAGCGACTCGCAAGGCGAGTGATGGTCGATTTGCTCCCGTACGCTCTGAGTGGGCTGATGCTGCTGACGCTGGTTGCCAGCGTGGTCTGCTGGTTGCGATTGCTACCAGCGATCTTCAGGCAAGGCTTGCGAGGCTTTGCTGATTCTTGGTTGCCCGCGCGGACGCGAACTCGTCCTTTCTGGGGATTCGCCGAGTTCCTGATCATGTTCGGTTCGATGATTGTGATCGGGCAGTTGGCGTTGCTGGTGGCGATCGAGAATGAATGGATGGCTCGTCCCGAGCCAAACACTGGAGCGTTGGAACAGACCATGACTGGCGTTCTCGTGATGCTCGCTGCGTCTTCTCTGGCGAATCTGGCGGCCGTCATCATTACACTGATTTGGATGCGTAATATTGACCGTGATGCGGTCCGGAAACTGGGGCTGATTTGCGATCGAGCTGCCGTTCGCCTCGGCTTGAAAGCAACCGTGATGATTTTGCCGCCCGTGATTATGATCAGTGCTGCGGCAGCGTATTTAATACCTTATGAACATCCCGTTCTGGATGTGCTTGCTGATCTGAGGTCGCCTGGGGTATTCGCCGTTATCTTTATCGGCACAGCCATCCTGACGCCGGTTTTCGAGGAAATGTTCTTCCGTGGTTTGCTGCAGGGGGCCTTGCAGGGATTCGCCGATCGGAATCGAGGAATCGTGGGCGAACCGTCTCAGTCAGCGGGAAATGCTGGGGAACCGTCTGCCGATCACTTGGACGTGGCTGGTGATGGAGCGTGGCGACCGGTTGCTTACTGGCCGGTGATTACGGCAAGCTTGGTATTCGCAAGCATGCACATCGGTCAGGGGGCGGCCCCCATCCCTCTCTTCTTCCTCTCGCTGGGACTGGGCTATCTGTACCGTCAGACGGGATCGTTGATTCCCTGCATCGTGGTTCACATGATCCTGAACGGCACGACGCTGATCGCCGAGTTTATAAAACCAGCTCTTTGATCGACGTTATCAGGCAACGGAGTCGTTTGGGAAGGATGGCAGTGAAAATAGCGAGCGTGGTAACCGGGTAACGCCTTGTTGCTGGGGATCGTGGCCAAGAAACAGGAACGGTCTAAGTGAGTCGGGCCTGGCTTGCAACGTTTTGTTCAGGCTACTGAGAGCAACGATAGCAGTCGTAAACCGAATCTTTGTGCGTTGCCGCCACAAGAACGGTAAATGGTGTTTGCACGGGGAAGATGAGATTTCGGTAGGTTGCCGCCGCCAAGGTAGGGTTGCTCAGCGTGCTTCCGATTTGGTTGGTGTGTGTCTGAATCATAAACTGAGCCACGATGGTTCGTTTGGGACTTAACTTTTGGGACTTAACGCTTGGGACTTAATGTTTCGGGCGAGGCTTTCGTGCAAGCAACTAACAGAAAGAGTGGTGAATCCCAATGGCGTTTTTATCAGCAACTCTGCTTTGCTGGTTGCGTCACACAGGCGAACCAGCGGGTGATTCGTTGCGGTAAAGCGTCTCTGAGTGTGTTCGAATTGCAGGAACACTTTGAGAAGGAAGTCGAAAAGACTCAGGATTTGGTTCGCGGCGCCGAGGGAGGAGGATCACCGAAACTGCGATGTTTTCCGCAAGGTATTCAGGCCGGATTTGTATGAAATAATGCGTGATCTCTGCGATCGTGCACGGTGGAAATCAGCTAGGATAGGAATTGGGCAGGATGGGGTCTGAGACTTTCGGAATCCATGCCTCTTACGGATGGTTTTTCCCATTATTCAGGTACGCTGATGCTGAATCTGACTTCCAAGGGCTCGTCTCATACGTGCGATGGAACAACGCGACGAGACTTTCTGCAGATCGGAACACTGGGGGCGATCGGGTTAGGCCTTCCCCAATACTTGGCAGCAGCTGAGCATGGCAGGATCGATCCGGACAAGGACAAGCGTTCATGCATCATGATTTTCAACCTCGGTGCCCCTAGCCAGCTCGATACATTCGACATGAAGCCTGAGGCACCAGCAGAGGTGCGGGGACCGTTCAAGGCCATCGCCACCAAAGGTGATTTTCAGATATCTGAGATTTTGCCTCGACACGCCGAAATCGCTGACAAGTTCTCGATCATTCGTTCCTGTTATCACACCGCGGCCGCCGTGCACGATGCTGGTTGGCAAATGTTGCAGACGGGACGACAGTTCACCGGCGGCGTGAATTATCCGCACGCGGGTGCCGTCCTTCAATACATGCGGGGACGCCGCGGCGACCTGCCGGCACACGTTGTGCTGCCTGAGACCATGGGACGCGGCGGGGGGAATTTGCCCAATGGGCAGGCCGGCGGATTTCTGGGCAAAGCATACGATCCTTTTGCGCTCATGGCAGATCCTAGCAAGGATAATTTCAAAGTCCCTGACTTGTTGCCGCCTGCCACTTTGGGAGATGTGCGGATTGATCGCCGTCGGCGTATGCGTGGCGCCATTGAAGGTCGGATGAAGGAACTAGAGGCGACCGAATCCGCCAAAATGCTGGATAAAAATTTCGAAGCTGCCTATCGCCTGATGAGTAGCCCACAAGCCCGGCAAGCTTTCGACCTGACCAAAGAACCGCGAAAAGTCAGAGAACGTTATGGCATGAATCGTTTCGGACAGTGTTGTCTGCTGGCGCGTCGATTGATCGAATCGGGGGTCCGTTTCGTCACCATCAACACCTTCCTGACGGTGTTCAATGAAATCACATGGGACATTCACGGAAGCAAGCCGTTCACCACGATTGAGGGCATGAAGAACATCGTGGCTCCCATGTACGATCAAGCCTACGCTGCGTTGATTTCAGACCTGCACGAACGTGGTTTATTGGAGGACACGATGGTTTGTGGTCTGGCGGAGTTCGGTAGGACTCCCAAAGTGAATCCTGCGGGAGGCCGCGACCACTGGCCGCAATGTTTCTCGTGTACATTCGCTGGTGGTGGGGTTCAGGGCGGACGTGCGATTGGCGCGAGCGATCCTATTGGCGCCGTCCCGGCTGATCGCCCTACCAACCCGGGCGAAATTATCGCGAGCATTTTTAAAGGCCTTGGGCTCGACTTGCATGCTGAAATGCCGGGACCAGGTGGACGCCCCTTCCCGCTGGTCGAGTTTGGAGTACGCGAGGTCAAGGAACTGTTTGCCTGACGGATTGTTGCCTGATGGATAGCTGAACCCGGTGTTCAAGCAGGACACACAGCAGCGGTCATGTGATCAACGAGATTCGCCAAATCCTACCTTTCGAGTTTTACCCGTTTCTTTATTTCATCGCTTTGAGTCCGCGTGCTGTTGCTTGATCGACAGTCATGCGTATTGAGGCTGGTTTCGCAAAAACAATCATGCAACGCAATCTTTTTAAACAAATGATCCTCTTGATGGTCGCGTCGGTTGGCCTGCCTTTCATCTCGGCAGCTCAGGAGATTCGCATTCTGCCGGGCGAGTTCACGCTGCATGGTCGTACTGCCATCCAGCAGCTCTCGGTTGTCAAGGTTTCTGATGACCGATTGTCAGCGTTGATCGACAAGGCAGAGTTGCAGTTTGAGGTCGCAGACCCATCGATCGTTGAGCTCAAGGACGGAGTTGCTCAGGGGCTTGCCAATGGGACAACTGAGATCACTGCCCGAACAAGTGATGGGGGGCGTGCCTCGGTAAAAGTGCATGTGCTTGACGCTGATGTCAAGGATCACTGGAGTTTTCGAAACGACGTCCAGAGCGTGTTGTCCAAAAGTGGTTGCAACATGGGGTCCTGCCATGGTGCTTTGGCTGGCAAGGGCGGCTTCAAGCTTTCACTAAGAGGCTACGATACAGACGCGGACTTCATGGCAATCACGCGCAAGGCAAGCGGGCGACGGATAGAACTTTCAGATCCGGGACGCAGCTTGGTGTTGGCAAAACCGACCGCCGCTCTGCCGCACAAAGGCGGTTTGAAGCTGGCTCTGGACTCGCGGGATTACCGAGTGATTTCCGAGTGGATCGCAGCTGGCGCTGGCGGACCTTCAAGTCAGGACGCCCAGCTCCAGCGAATCACCGTCACACCTGAGTTGGCACTGCTGAGTCGAGGCGACCGCTCTCAAATCCTTGTTCATGGCCATTATGATGACGGCCAGATTGTCGACGTTACCCACTGGTCCCAGTTTTCGACGACCGAGGAAGCCATCGCGACGGTCGACGAGTTGGGATTGGTTCAGGTGCAAGGTAGCGGCGAAGCCGCTGTACTGGTTTGGTTCGGTAGCAAGGTTGCGCTGGCGCGGATGACCGTGCCCTATCCCTATGATGTGCCGGTCGAGGTGTATCAAACAGCAGTTCGTCGGAACTTCATCGATGATTTGAACTTGCAGCAATTGCAAACACTGCACCTGCGTCCTTCTTCCCGCTGCGACGATGATGTGTTTTTGCGCCGCGCGAGCCTCGATACCATCGGACGACTACCCACCATCGAAGAACGCGATGCCTTTTTTGCATCGGATCCGACTACGCGGCGTGGCGGATTGATTGAACGCTTATTGCAGGGCGATGACTTCGTTGCTTACTGGACTTATCGGTGGTGTGACATGCTGTTGATCAATGGCACACGCTTACGACCCATCGCGGTCAAAACCTATTACCAGTGGGTTCAAAATGCAGTTCGAGAGAATCGCCCCTGGGATCAGTTTGTGCGAGACATTCTGACTGCGACCGGTGGAAGCAATCAAAACGGAGCCACCAATTTCTACGCTCTGCATCAGTCGCCGGAGGATATGACCGAAAACGCTTGCCAGGCCTTCCTTGGTTTGTCCATTGGATGTGCGAAATGCCACAATCATCCGCTTGAAAAATGGACGAACGACCAGTACTACGCGATGGCCAACCTGTTCTCACGCGTAAGAGCCAAAGGCTGGGGGGGAGATGGACGTAATGGTGACGGCATCAGAACGCTTTATGTTTCGAATTCCGGGGAACTGATCCAGCCCAATCGTGGCAAGGCCCAACCACCGGCGGCACTCGATTCGCCACCACTGGAATTCGATGATCCAACCGATCGCAGAATCGTGCTTGCCGATTGGATGACCAGTCCTGAGAACCCGTATTTCGCCCGTGCGATTACGAATCGTGTCTGGGCGAATTTTTTCGGTCGTGGTTTGGTCGAACAAGTGGATGATCTGCGGCTAAGTAATCCGGCTTCGAATGAAGCGTTGTTGGATGCTGCAGCCGAACATGTGGTCAAGTCAAAATTCAACCTCAAAGAACTGATGAGGAGTATTCTGCTCAGTGAGACCTATCAACGCAGCAGCGTCCCGATGGTCGACAATCGTGATGAATCGAAGTACTTGAGTCGGTATTATCCGAGGCGTCTGATGGCTGAGGTTCTGCTGGACGGGATTGATCAGGTGTTGGGGACTTCCACTCTATTTGATGAAGTTGCATTTCCCGGAGCCGACAAACAAAAAACGGATTTCTATAAAAAGGGAACCCGTGCCATCGAACTGTATGATGCTTCGGTTAACTCGTACTTTCTAAAGACGTTCGGACGAAACCCGAGGGAAATTACCTGCGAGTGTGAACGCAGCGCCGAGACGAGCATGGTGCAGGTACTGCACTTGTCCAACGGGGAAACACTGAACCCCAAGCTCGCCGATCAGGAAAACCGGATTGCTAAGCTCATCGGCGAAAACCAATCCGATTCTGACATCATTCGGACGCTGTTTTTAGTGGCTCTGGTACGCGAACCCATCGAAAGCGAAATGCAAAAACTGCTGGCGATACGTGCTGAGTACGGCGATGACCGTGCGACTGCCATTCAGGACATTGCCTGGAGCATCCTGACGAGTACCGAATTCACTTTTAATCATTGATCAACACGACAGCTTGTTGATCTTTTGTACAGGTTCCGCCCTCCTATGTTTCAATCAAATATGCGTTTCAGTGCCTGTGTTGTTGTGCTGCTAGTGACGATGGTTACTGGCCAGGCTAATGAGAAAATTGATTATGCCGCTGAGGTATTTCCAATTCTTTCTGCCCACTGTGTTGGTTGCCATGCCGTCGATGAAGCAGAGGGTGGGTTGGTCATGGAATCACACGCTGCGCTGATGAAAGGAGGCAAGTCGGGATCTGCGGTCACACCGGGTGTTGCCAACAGTAGCCGGTTGCTGCTGCGTGTAAGCGGAAAGGCAACCCCCCGAATGCCTCCTGAGGGAGAGGAACCGCTGAGTGATGCTCAGATTGAATTGTTAACCCAGTGGATTGAACAGGGGGCGGTCGGACCCAACGGAAGTATGCCAGCGACACGCCTGTTCAACACACCGATGATTAAGAAACAGGCTGATGTGCTGTTGCCCGTAACGGCCATCGCTGTTTCGGATGACGAATCGCGACGTGCCATCGGCCGTTCCGGTGCCATCGAGTTGATCGACAAGGACGGAAAACTTGTTCATGAGTTCACAAAGGAAGTGGGCAAGGTGAATGCCATGCAGTTTAGCCGTGATGGCAGCAAATTGTTGATTGCATCCGGCGCTTCGGGGGCTTACGGAACGGCATTGGTCTTCTCGACGCTATCCGGCGATCTGTTGCTGGACCTGGGTGGTCACCGTGATGTTCTTTATGCGGCAAGGTTCTCACCCAACGGTAAGTACATTGCGACAGCGGGATACGACCGTCGTATCGTGCTTTGGGACAGTCTTACTGGCGAGCGGTTGCGGTCCTTTGATGGGCACAATGGAGCCATTTACGATCTTGCCTTTTCGCCCGATGGAAAAGTACTGATCAGCGGATGTGCGGACGAAACAGTCAAGGTTTGGAATGTTGCCTCAGGGCAGAGGCTTGACACGCTGAGCCAACCGGAAGGTGAAGTCTTTGCGGTCGGTGTGACGTCCGACGGAAAGTTTGTTCTGGCTGGCAGCGCAGATAATCGCTTGCGAGTTTGGGCATTGAAGTCGACTGACAGCCCGCAAATCAATCCGATTCTGGTAACACAGTTTGTCGATGAAACTCCTTTGCTCAAGTTTCGATTGACAGCCGATGGCCGAATGCTGGTTGTGTTGAGCGAAGGCGGCAATGTCAAATTGATCGACACTCGAACATGGGTTCCGGTGGCATCGCTTGAACCGTTACCCCATGGTTGTAGCGACTTGACGTTGTCCGCTGACGGCAAGGAAATGTTGGTGTCTTTGATGAATGGTGAAGTTGTCAAACGTGCGATTCCCTTGATTGATCAACAACATGAAGAACTGAAGACGGGTACAGAGGACGTTTTTCTGGATCTTGGCGAACTCACAAAAGTCAATGAGCCCGAAGCTGGGGCACCTGTCCCGAGCAATGGTACTTCAGGCTTGAAGGTGCCTCGTGGTGCCGAAATTGCCGGCAACATTGGTCGACGAGGTGAGTCTGACTTGTATCAGTGGAAGGCCCGCCAAGGCGAGGTTTGGGCGATTGATGCAGATGCCATCGAAGGTAGCCAAATTGACCCCTTGGTCGCGGTGCTTGATGCCGCGGGTAGGCCGGTGTTGCGTACCCGTTTGCAAGCTGTTCGAGATTCGTATTTCACGTTTCGTGGGAAAGACAGTAATCAGATCGGCGATTTCAGATTGTTCAATTGGCAGGAAATGCACCTCAACGACTATCTGTACGCAGCGGGTGAGGTGACGCGACTGTGGATGTATCCCCGAGGGCCCGATTCGGGCTACAACCTTTACCCCAATGAAGGAAATCGTTGGACGTACTTTGGCACATCCCAGGCCACACATGCTTTGGGAGAACCCGCCTATATCGTTCGTCCGCTTGCCTCTGGTGAGACGCCGGTCGCGAACGGGTTGCCAATCTTTGATCTGTTCTATGAGAACGATGATGACCCGCATCGCACGGCTGGAAACAATAGCCGCTTATTGTTCAAGGCACCTGACGATGGTGTTTACACGGTACGTGTTTCGGATACTCGGGGTGATGGTGGAGAGACATTCGGCTACCGATTGTTGGTTCGAGCGGCCACGCCGGCGTTCATGCCTTCCCTCGACAAGCCAAAGGCGGATCTTCGTAGAGGCTCCGGCAGGGAAGTGATCGTTCGGGTTGACCGAATGGATGGTTTTGACGGACCCGTGACATTTGAGGTGACTGATCTGCCACCCGGGGTGACGTCTGATTTTCCAGTCACGATTGAGGCTGGGCAACGATACGCAGTGGGAACCATCTGGGCTGCTGAAACCGCGGAACCATGGACAGGCACGCAGTTGCCGCAGGTGATTGCCAGAGCGACCGTAGTGGGTCGGTTGGTGGAACGCAGGGTCGGCGATCTAGGAGCATTGACGTTGGGTGAACGCCCCAGTGTGATCCCTTCGATTCAGCCCCCCGACAGATCGGTCAGTGAGGCAGAAAATTGGACTCTGCAAGTTCGTCGTGGTCAGAGTGTGGCGGCCCGCGTGGTTGTTCGACGCAAAGAGGGATTCAGCGGCGAAGTCAGCTTTGGCAAAGAGAATTCAGGCCGGAATACCACGCACGGAGTTTACGTAGATAACATCGGCCTCAGTGGACTATTGGTACGCCAAGGCGAAGATGAGCGTGGATTCGTACTGACGGCGGACCCCATCGCCCAGCCTGGCAAACGCTCTTTCTTTCTCAGAGCCGAAGTTGATGGGAATATCACGACTCATCCAATCACGGTCGAGGTGTTGCCCTGAGTCGAGACAGCATCGGTGACGTCCTGCGACGTTCTGAAAAAAAAGCCGCCCACTGAGGACAGTGAGCGGCTGTCTGTTGTTTCAAGTATCGTCTGAATCAGACCGTAACGACATTGACTCTGCGGCCTTTACGATCGAACATGACGTTTCCGTCAACCAATGCGTAAAGCGTGTAATCGTTGCCTTGACCAACACCAGATCCTGCATGGAATTTGGTGCCGACCTGACGGATGATGATGTTTCCTGCTCGGACGACTTCGCCGCCAAACTTCTTGACGCCACGGCGTTGGGCGTTGGAGTCTCGACCGTTGCGGCTCGATCCCTGTCCCTTCTTATGTGCCATTTTCGCTTACCTGATATCGATTATTTCCGAGAAATTGCTTGGTTTCGCAGCAATTTAGCCGGAATCGGTCGATTCCTCAAGAGGCAAACCGTGTCGACAAGGCTGGAGTAATGCCCAGCGTCTCTGGAAAGCGGGTGGATCCCACGGGTGTTTCGCAGAGCGAGCCTTAAATTCCCGGCCGAAAACGCAATTTTTGGATCCTGTGACGCCGACAGTCGAAGCCGTGATGTTGTGCACAAACCCTCCGTGAAGTTGATGCACAAACCCCGCATCTCGGGGCTGCTGGCATATCTGCCGGGCGATTTACGAAGATCGACCCTCGTTCTGCTTCACTTGGAGCAAGGTTGCCTGAAATTCAGGATTGTCCGGATCTGCTCTTAACGCGGCTTCGATGTGAAGTTTGGCCCTCGGAATATCCTTGATTGCCAGACAGGCTTTTGCCATTTCATGATTTGCCTGAGGGTTGTCCGAATCCAGTGCGAGAACCCGTTGCAGCAGGTTGATGGCCTCCGTTTCACGCTTCAGTTGTCGAAGACAATGTGCTTGCATATTCATCGTGTCGGGATGATCCGGTGTGAGGACCATTACTTTTCCCAACGTCTCGACTGCGAGCTCATACTGCTCGGTCGCCGAATAGAGTACCCCCAGATCAAAGTAGGCTCGACTCAAGTGTTCTTGATTGTCCGTGATCAAGGCAGCGAGCAGAAACGGCTCTGCCTCCTGAACCAGCCCTCTGTTCAGCAACAATTCTCCGTAGGGCAAGTATGCGCGAGGGAAATCATTGATTTTAAACAGATTGCGATACTCTTTTAGAGCGGTATCGTACTGTTGTTCATTCGTCAAACTGTCCGCCAGTATAAACCGGCTTTCGAGGTCATTGGGGGTAAGGGCAAGCGACCTTTGGGCTGCGATGGCTGCTTCCGAAAACTTACCACCCCAATGATTGACTTTGGCCAGATTTCGAAACGCCTGTCCCTGCTCCTGATAATCAATGGACTCGTCGATTTGCTGCTGCACATATTCGATAGTGGATATTGAGGGTGGTTTGCCTTTGACAATCGACTGCTCTAGCAGTTCGTCGATGATCCACATTCCAAGCTCACGATGGACATCGAGGGTGGGGTGCACATGATCCAGGAAATAATCGTCACCTAGGCAGGCATGCCCATTTTGGGCCAAGCTTTTGGTTCGCAACAATTGCTCGAAATCAACTAAAGGAACATTTGCTTGATCGGTGACAGAACGTAGTACGTCCCGCAGACGGCTGATTGCCCGCAGCGGACAGACGTCTTCGTCCAAGGCACGTTGGAAGGCTAGCTCTGCTGCTGTCCAATTCTGGCGTGCGAACAAAATTTTTCCCAGCACGTATTGGGCAGCAGCCGAGCGGGGTGATAGTTTGATTACGTTTTCGATCGTCTCAAGAGCGAGATCAAGCTCGTTGTTGCGCAGTTGGTCTTCGGCGAGTTGGACTTGCTCGGACAGCAATTGTACGTCCAAGCCATCATCGAACAAGGACTTGAATGGACTGGTACCACGCAGGTTCGATGCCGGCATGACAAAAACGATCTCAGCGCCCGTCGAGCGTGCAATCGAGATCATTTCCAGCAGACGGAGGCGATATTCGTTGATGACCTCCTTCTGCCATTCCGCATCCCGTTCATATTGAAGAGGGCCGATGGAATGATTCAGCAGTTCATCGACTTCCTCCGGGAACGGTTGGCTTGCATCAGAGTCCGCTGCAGTGGTTTTGGATGCCGGGGTGGTGTTCCCTGATCCCAGTTGAGTCGCAATGTTTCGGATCAGAGAACCCGTCCGGGTCCTTTGAGCCGCAGCGCTCAGTTCGCTGGTCCATGAGTGCGGTTCGAACATGCGTGCATAAGTTAGTCGTTCAAGAAACTCATTATGTGCGCTGTAGACAATGAACAGGTCGGGTTCGTGCTGGGCAAGCTCACGCATGACTTCCGTCACGCGATAGCTTGCATAACTGACGCCGCCAGCGTTGAAAACTTCCCAGTCTGCATGGGGATCGACATTGGGCAGCAGGTCACGTAACCAGCGGACGTAGGAGGTGGAGTCGGAAAAGGGCCTGCCATAAGTCGTTGAACCTCCCAGGCAAAAAACTCGTTTCGTGTCAGCCGACTTGTTCTCCATAAATGACTGCGGATTAAACCAGATTGTTTTATTGGCAGCAGTCACCAGAACGGTATCGCCGTCCGCATTGATGCTGGTGGCCAATAAGGGAATCTGCTTCGAGAAACCGGCATTCGGATCGCTGGTGCTCGTGATGGTTTTCACTCCCAGCAAAGCAAGCAGCAATTCCAGTAACAAAAAGAAGGCCGCGGTGGTGACAAGAGAAAAAACTAGTTTCTTGTTCCAACTCAGGCTGGATGTGGCGGATGGCTGGCGGGTTGACATAAGTTGGTGAAAAAACCGGCGATTGGGTTAGATGGGACACGGGGCAACACGATCGCTGAATAGAACCAAGACAGATCAGACCGGCCTATTCAGCGACGGCGGTCTTAGCAGTGAGGCTGAAAATACTCAAATCTTCAAAGTTCACATTTCCGTTTTTGGCCACAAGGATCAACATTCGGTTGTTGGCTTTGTGGTCGACCGGAGCGTTTTGGAGCAGGTTTCCGTTGAAAAAAATAAACCAGTGATTGCGCTGCAATTCAACCCGGATTTCTGCGTAGGCAGGGGCATCGCGCTCTTCAGATACAATTGGAACTGGTTTTCCGAGCGGGGTGAATTTGCCGGTCGTTCCTTCGCTGGAGCCAAAGACGATCTGGTCGCTGTCGTAGAGGACCGAGAATCGTGTGCATTCATTTAGACGCGAGTCAGCAAAGCCAAAATGAACTTCGGATGTTGTCCCAGGCGTGAGGTCAATCCCTACCTTAAAGCCATACCCGGTAGCCACGCCCGGCGGTCCAGTCGGAAGTTTGGGAAAGGGGCGTTTGATTGAACCTTTGCCCCTCAAAATGTTGCCCCCTTCGGAATCTTGCGTCGCCAGCCAGATTCCATCCGTGGCTGGTGAAAATCCATGCAGCGTTTTTCCATCAAATAGTGGTTCCCTCCAGCCATCTGCAATCATATCTGGTGTCGCAGGTGTGCGCATCAGGTCGGGAAAAATTATCACAGTGGCGGCTAGAGAACCCACGATCAAAAGCGTCACGGCGACCCGGATTACTCTCATGTAATCTAGAGGTTGAGCAGTTGAAGGAGGGATTAGATCTGCGATCTTGTGAGATTCCCTTGCCATGAGGGCAGGGTTCATGCGAACTGACCCAGACGTCAAAATCTCGTCGATCCGTGCGATCAGTTGGGGATAATCGGATACCCGTTTATCAATATCATGATGCATCAAATCCAGTAGCAACGTCCGGATCGCAGGATCAAGGTTTGCGGGAAGCAATTCCAATTGAGGTAATGTTCCCGTTACTTTTGCAGCAATGATTTTCGATATCTTTGAAGATTCGAACGGTGGTTTTCCCGCTAGCATGTGGAACAGTGTTGCTCCCAACGCGTAGATGTCCACTCGAAAATCAATTGGGTCGCCAGTCAGTTGCTCCGGCGCGCTGTACATGGGGGTGCCCATTGCAGTACCCACCACTGTTAGCCTCGTTTCTTCTACATGGTCATCTTCGAGAGAATTCAGCTGTGCCAATCCGAAGTCGGCAATTTTGACGAGAGGAATGCCCTTGGGCATGTCAAAGCCCACGGGGGCCTCGGTCAAAATTAGGTTGCCGGGTTTGATATCACGATGGATGATGCCATTCGCTTTGGCGTGCTCGAGGCCGAGGGCTGATTGGCGAAGGATCAGCAGGCTGGTCAGCGTGTCCAGTGGCCCCGATTCAAGTTTCGCCCGCAAGTCCTGCCCTTCGACGAGTTCCATGACTAGATAGAGACGATCGCGATGGCTGCCTGAATCGTACGCCGCGACGATGTTCGGGTGCTTCAAACGTCCAATTAAGGTGCCTTCCTGCTGAAATCGGGCGATGGAGTTCTGCTGGTTGACGCGGGACGGGATAATCGATTTGATCGCCACGTCGCGTTGAAGTTGTGACTGGTAGGCGCGATAAACCACTCCCAAGGCACCAAAGCCCAACACGTCCTTCAGTGCGTAACCCGGTGCAAGCTCGTTCGGTTCAATGAAGGCCTCGACGATCTCGACTTCGACCGGCTTCAACAAGCCCGTTTGCAGGGCTGCTTCAGAGGACCCGATCTCTTTCGAGTCTGAAATATCCTGAATCGTCTTTGCTTCATCTTCGCTCAGCATGGCGCGTTGGCGTGCAATCTCAAGGAAAGTCGCCGGCGGTGAAGGAGGATTCTCGGGTTGCATAGGGACCGCGGAAGAAGTGAATGCAAGGGAGAATACCGATTATAACACTCCTTACCGTTAGGTGCGGAGTTGTAATTCACAGCTGACTTAAAACAGGCAATTGAAACTACCTCTGGGATATTTCAATGAATTGACGGTTGAGGGGAAATATCTTCGATTCGCCACAACTTGACCGAAAAGCACTGTTCACCGAGCCGAAATGTATCACCTGCGGAACGGTTAACGGATCTTACTGTCGCAAGGGTTGCGTACATGGATACTTGAGCTGATGACCCTGTTCAGACGGAAGTGGACCGAGTTCACGCGTGCCCGTCCATTTACAGATAGTGATTTGACGTCGTTATCAGTTAGGGGAAACAAGCACCATCCATTTTCCATTGGGGGAAAAATCGATACAGGTCCATGGCATCGCCGTGTTGATTTCGGGCACGAGTCTGGGCGCTGTCGTATCCTTGACATCAAGTCGAAAGATCAGTTCCCGTCGATGAGCCGGCGAATACATGTTGAACAGAATCCGATCTCCGTCGGGTGACCATGCGAGGTCTTCTCCCATCGGCTGGTTGGTTGAAAAGCGTTTTCTAATTTTCTTCGACCCCGAAACAGCCAGAATGCTGATTTCGTGATGAGTTTCTGTTTTACCTTTGAAGGCAATCTGCCTGCTGTCAGGCGACCAGCACATGTTCCAGTAGATGTACCGATAGGGATGGTCTCCCTTGGTAAGGATGGTTCTGATCTTGCCCGATGCAACATCGTAGAGTCGTACGCTATTGTCATTGGTGTAGGCGATCATTGTGCCGTCAGGTGACCATTGGGCGGCCCATCCGTCATCGATGCGTTTGTGCGCTGTCCCAT
>Ga0315334_10000590_pt1 | contig 22055 bp, 17 predicted proteins | sample M150034915metaG_FD_205555 | JGI IMG/M metagenome (GOLD analysis project Ga0315334, IMG submission 205555) | Ammonia-oxidizing marine archaeal communities from Monterey Bay, California, United States - M1 500m 34915 | ecosystem: Environmental > Aquatic > Marine > Intertidal zone | place: USA... | reverse complement strand
AATTCCATGTCGTTCCCTCAGTGACATGCCCATCGAAATCAAGGTAGATCGTATGATTCGCGGTGGGCAGACTGTGCAACAAGAACGTGTCAGCTAACGCAGCAGGCGCAGCAGCAGCAGCACCTGAAGCCCCACCCCCTTCTTCGATAAAATCGAAAACGTTTTCTGGACGCTCCACAAACATGCCGCTCTCTGATTCATCATCCTGAACGACTTGCAAATAGTTTTCGTAGGCTCCCTCCTGCATTGGTCCAGTTGGTGAATGATGCACAAACTCAGCTTGTGTCATTTCCCATCCGCTATGCCAGTGACTAGGGTCCATCCAGTCAGGCGCACCGTCTGCGGCCAACAGACGCCTTGACTCAAGCACTTCGAATATCCGTCTTCGTGACGCGGCCTTGTGATACAGTCTGTTTAGATCCTTGTTGGATTGGCGCATCTGGATGACCCGTTGCCCTTCTTAAATGAGGGTAAAAGTTTTCATTGAGCATAAAAGACGAGAGATACCGCAGCCATAACATTTGATCGACCACAATTCTCGAGAATAGGATGATAAGCCTAGCGGATCGCCGCAATCGCATGACTTTTTTTTGGCGTTTTACAGAGAATTATTCACTCTTTCACTCATTTGTTGTTAACCGCCCCAAGGGAGCGAATAACACCTTTAATGAGCCTGTAAGAACCGATAGGCAACGTCCCGACACTTCGTTATTGATCATAGCAGCAAGGCAATGCGTCCCAAACGCTGGAATCCGACCGGGTTCACTGCAAGCCAAACACAACGACCTCGCATCGATCATTAAAGCCTCAAAAGCAGCTCCAAACCGAATGATTTCGGTGGGCGATCGAGGATTCAGGCGGGGACAAACGACGCGACGATCTTGCAATATACTGATGATATAGGGCATCCCGATTGACAGCATAGGCGGGGGTTAACCTTTCAGCCCCAATTTCCAGCTGTCACCACCAAGTTCCAGCTGCCTGAAAACTTTTGCGGCAGCCTTACCCCCCTTTCCGCCGCGCCCGGATCCCGCCTCATGAGTTGCCTGTTTAAAGTCCGCATCGCCTATTTCATTTGTCTGCCAATCACATTCACCAGCAACCAACTGCCAGCTGAGACATTGAGACAACCGATTCCATTCGTGGAGCAGTTGCAATCAACCGGTGCAGCAGACTTGGCCCATCAGGCGCGTCAACGTGGCAATGCACACCGCGGCGGTTTGGTCTTTTACAAGTCGGGTGCCGCCTGCGTGAACTGCCACGTTCAGACCCCAGAAGGTTCACCACTTGGACCCAAGCTCGCTGAACTCGGAGAAGTTACTGACACACATGTGATCGATTCCCTGCTGTACCCCTCAAAATCCATTCGCAAGGGTTACGAAACGCAATCGGTACTGACAACAAGTGGTGAAATCATCGTGGGGATGGTTGCCAAAGAAGATAATGGTTCGATAACCCTGCGGTCAGTATCCGACCTGAATCAGGACCGCGTCATTCCAAAGAAGGAAATAGAGGCGGTCAAACCAAATCCGAAATCCATGATGCCAGAGGGTCTCGTTGCTTCGATTGGCAACCTGCGCGACTTCCTCGATCTCGCCTGCTATTTGATGGAAATTGCGGAGGGGGGTTCTGCTAGAGCAAAAGAGTTAATGCCATCGCCCGAGGAGTTGCAGTTCAAAGACGACACGTTAGATCTGGACCATGCTGGAATCATCAGCACACTGCGCAGTCGTGACTTTGAAACTGGAAAAGGGATCTACCACGGTTACTGTTTCAATTGCCACGGCAACGACGGCAACACACCCTCGTTGCCCACCGCACGAGCATTCGGCAACCAAAAAATGCGATTTGGTTCCGACCCGTTCCGGATGTTCATGACTCTTTCTCATGGCAAGGGGCTGATGGCAGCCATGCGACACCTGACGCCGAAAGAACGTTATCAGGTCGTGCACTACGTTCGCGAACAATTCATGAAGCCGTCCAATCCAGATTACTTCGTAGTGGACAAGGCTTATCTCGCATCATTGCCCACTGGCACGCGAAATGGTTCAGAGCAACCCAACATCATCCGCGAATACGGTCCGGCCTTGGCCTCGCAACTGGGGCGTCAGTACAGCAGTGTTCTGAATGTGAATCTTGGGAAAACCACGATTGCCTACAATCTGCACTCCATGGATCAGGCTGGTATCTGGCGCGGTGGTCTCGACCTGAGTGAAACACAACACGTCCGCGATCGTGGCGAGGGCACAGTATCTCCTCTCAATGATGAAATCCACGCTTGGTCCGACTGGGCGTGGGGCCATGAGGGAACACTCGAATATCCTCGCGAGGGTCTTCTACCGCGAGGGCCGCTGCCAGCCCGATGGATGGACTACCGCGGACACTATATCCACGGCAAACGTGTCATCCTGAGCTACTCGATCGACGGCAGGGCCATTTTGGAAACCCCCGCGGAGACAAAACACGAATTGGTGCATGCAATGCAGATCATGGGGGGAGTTCCCCTGATTCTGTCCGTTGCACAACAGCCAACCAAAAATGGAGTAACCAGCACGGTTGGCTCCATTGCTGCAGGCATCACATCGACCACAAAAAAAACAACGGCGGGTGATGCGGACCAATCATTCATCGTCATTTATGACAGCGACGGTGCGGAGATCACGAACTACACCGCTGCGGCAGTCACTGGCGATACTGCTCGCCTGCGGTGGTTGATTGATTCAAGCCAACGACTATGCCTGCAGATTCCAGAAGATCAAAAATCTCGTAACATCGCGATTCACAGAACACGAGGCAACGGAACGAAATCACTCGAACGATGGATTGCATCATTGCAACCCGTCACCAACCGCAGAACGGTAGCACCGGCCGACATGATTACGGGTGGGAAATTGCGTTGGCCCCAGACGCTTCATACCGTTGGCTATCCCGGTTTGGAACCAAGCGGATACGCTCTCGACACACTAACCTTGCCTGAATCAACCCCTTGGAATACCTGGTTCCGAACATCGGCACTCGACTTTTTCTCCGATGGCCGAATGGCTTTGTCGACCTACGGCGGCGACATTTGGATCGTCTCTGGCATCGACAGGGAATTGAGGGACATTCGCTGGAAACGTTTTGCCGCTGGACTTTACGAACCGTTTGGCGTCAAAATTGTCGACAGTCATGTGTTCGTCACCTGCAAAGACCGAATCGTAAAACTGCATGATCTGAATCAGGACGGTGAAGCAGATTTTCATGAAAACTTCAGCCCTGACACCGATGTTTCGGTCAACTTTCACGCGTTCAACTTCGATTTGCAAACCGACGCAGTTGGAAATTTCTATTACAGCAAGAGCGGTCACGGTGCCGACTCGACACTGCCCGGTGCGGTGATCAAGATATCTCCGGACGGAAAACGCAGGGAAGTATTCAGCACAGGTTTCCGCACACCCAATGGAATGGGAATGCTGCCTGACGGGCGGCCAACCGTCAGTGACAATCAGGGACAATGGACTCCAGCCTCGAAAGTCAGTCTGCTGAAACCCAAGGGATTCTACGGTTGGGTACAGACCTATTCGATCCCCGGGAAGTGGGAACCCGGTGGGGGAACCATTGACGTCAAAAAAGTTATTCCACCGTCATCTTTCGACCCACCGCTCGTCTGGATGCCGCAGGATTTCGACAATTCATCTGGCGGTCAACTATGGGTTGATGATGAACGCTGGGGTCCGTTATCCGGCCACCTATTGCACACAAGCTTCGGCAAGGGCTGGATGTCCTACCTGATGATGCAGGAGGTCGAGGGACAATCGCAAGCCGCGATCGCAAAACTGCCCTTTGATTTCAGTACCGGCATCATGCGTGCGCGAGTTAACCCAAGTGATGGTCAGGTCTATGCGACCGGACTACAAGGATGGAATGGTGGAGGACGTGCGGGGCTTCTCGATGGTGGGCTGCAACGCCTTCGCTACACAGGCCAACCATGGAAGATGGTCAGCGACTGCAAAGTCGAAAAAGACGGTCTGCGAATCATTTTCAATTTCGCTCTCGACCCAGATAGCGCGACCGACCCCGAATCCTACCTCGCTGAACACTGGAACTATCATTGGCGCAGCAGTTATGGGTCTGACCGGTACTCACCCCAGACTGACAAACCGGGGGTTGATAAAATTGGAATCGAGTCCGTTACTCTTGGGTCAGACGGAAAAAGTGTCAAGCTTAATATTCCCAATATGATTCCCGTTGATCAGACACACATCATCGTCCACTTGAAAGCAGAGGACGGTTCTGATTTTGAAGAAGAGATTTACTGGACGATCAATCGCGTTCCCGAACAGTGAATCAACCGTGAATACTGACCGCAGAAACGCATCCACACCTACCCGCAAGAGCGTCCCGCCAGCAGAGGAAAACATTGGAATGCAACACCAAACTAACCGCCGACAATTCCTTCATGCCACAGCATGCTCCACAGCAGCCTTAACAGCGGTCGGCAGTCCCCTGATCCTGGGTGCTGAGGACAAAGCAGGTAGCAAAGAACCAATCGTGGGCACGGGCGAGCACACCTACCGTTGCATCCACCATTGGGGTCGTTCCAGCCTTCCAGCGACACACAATTACGGTAATGCTTCCCATGGTGTCAGCGTTGATCAGCAAGGCTTCGTTTACATCACACACACGGGAACTCCAGATTCTGTCTATGTATTTGACCCCGAGGGCAAGTTCGTCAAGAGTCTGGCAGGTTTCCACAGTGTGATGAAAGGAAACGCATCCACCGCAAGCGGGCATGGAATCGACATTCGCATGGAGGGTGGCGAGGAATTCCTTTATTTGGCCGCGTCCTATGCGAAAAAATCCTTCGCCAAAATGTCACTCAAGGGTGAACTCGTTTGGACACGGTCGCGGGACGAGATTTTTGAACATGCGGGATTTGCAAATCAGCAAAAACTTGGATTCCGTCCCACAAACACAAGTTTCCGGCCCGATGGCGGATACTACCTTGGCGACGGTTATGGCAGCGCGTACCTTTATGAGTACGATGCCAAAGACAACTTTGTGAGGGCAATTGGCGGTCATGGAGAGCAGAATGGCCAATTCCGAACACCGCATGGACAGTGGCTCGATGCGAGGGATGGAATTCCAAAACTGGTCGTCGCCGACCGTGCCAATTCACGACTCCAGTGGTTCGACATGGATGGGAACCACTTGCGCACTCAAGGCGGGTTCCTCTTCCCTGCGGACATTGACAGCCAAGGTGAGTTGTTACTGGTACCGGATCTGCATGCCCGCGTCACGATTTTGGACATCAATCATCAACCCATTGCACAACTCGGTGACGATCCCGCGTGGAGAGCACGAGTTCTTGATAAAAATGAGTCGATGCGAACCAGCCCCAAGAAATGGGTGGACGGCAAGTTTATTCATCCGCATGATGCCTGCTTCGACGCAGATGGCAATATCTTTGTAACGGAATGGGTCCGTGGCGGACGAGTCACCAAACTGGTCCATGCGTGACGCGATGACGGCACCCGTAAACAAGGCCAACCAAAGCAACGAAGTCATCAGACACTGCTGCGTGATCCAGAGATCCGACTGCCACAAACGGTTGGTAAACAGCGATGTTGGCACTGCTGTTTGACAGTGCTAGTTGGCAGTGACCGACACTCGAAAGATCCTGATGAACTGGCGTCCTGTTCGCGGCCCCTTTGACTTGTCTACGTTTTGATTTTCATTCAAAATCACGAAGCAAACACTACTATTTCCGGATGCGTTCCAGCCACTGCATGTTGCGAACTACCGAATAGAAGAAAAAGTCGACCGGACCAGAATCGAGCTGGCATGGGGAACGATCTGCTTCCCTCCGCTCGCCATTACGCCGCCGCTCGTGTTCGCTTCACCGTCTGGACAGGAAAATGAAATCTGCAAGCAACGCAGCAAGAGAATTTACTGACTCTTAGCACAGCAAACACGATCTAACGACAAGCGGCGATTCGGTGAAACCAGACAAGAATCGGCAAGATGTCGACACCAGAGTCTACGGGAAACGAAACAAGTTCAGAGAGACCGCAGCAGTATGGTATGCATGAGAATTAGACGCTAAAAATCACCCGTAGCCATTGGCAGTAGGGCTATGGATTAGCCTCCGAACCACGTAGCATTGCCATTGCAAAAATACCTGACGAGTGTCCATCACTGAAGGTGATATTGTAGGCATAGGCCCCAACAGGTTTCATCGACTCGATCCTCAGAGGTCTCGCCTCAGAAGTCGTTAAAACAGGAAGAACGGTGAGTTGCTTGCCTTTCTCTGCCCGTTTTTTTTCATCACCGCGTTTCTTCTCCCTGCATGTTGCGCAGGGACAACAATTGCGAAGTTGCGTGGCGGTCCAAGGCGTCTCCATGCCGTCACCCCACGCGATTATGATCGCGGACTCTCCCTGACGCACAATACCAACCGGCGAGATATTCTCTGGCAAACGATCCCTGTCAGATGGTTCTTTTAAAATGGACTTGGTCATTATTGATGAATATCCAATCAAACATGCTTTCGAGCAGTCGTTACAGTCAGTTCCTAGGTCTCGCGACGATCGACAAGCCGCTTCGCCTTGCCTTCAAAGCGAGGCAGTGTTCCCTCCGAGACCGCTGAGACGTTCACCCGCATTGCCAGCCTGTCACGCACCATCTCGGAAAGTTGCTCCACGACTGCCTCCTCTGCTTCAACCTCAATGGCCAACTGGTCCATTTCGGCAACGCGAGTCGCGATGATTCTGAATTCCGCAAGCGGTGTAATTTCCCTCACAATCGACTCGATACTGCTGGGAAAGACATTGACGCCGCGAATGACCATCATGTCATCAACTCGCCCCAGCACCCCTCCGTCCAAAAACAGAAAACGACATGCCTGATCATGGTTTCGATAGCCGCGAACAATATCACCTGTTCGGTAACGAATGACGGGGCCCCCGAACCGCCCCAGGCTGGTCAGTACCAACTCAGCTTCTTCACCCTCACCCGCTTTGATGCCTTCGGGATACTGAGTGTCAAAACGTAGTAGTTCAGCGATGAATTCTGTTTCAATCACATGAATACCAGTCCCGGTCTCATTACCAAACCCCCATGCCCCGACTTCACTGGCACCGGTGTGGTCAACCACCTTGGCATCCCACAAGGTTTCCAACCGCTGCCGGACACTGGGGATCGATCCTCCGGGTTCCCCTGCAACGATGATCCGCCTGACCTTGGTCTCTGAAAGGTCAATGCCAAGCTCCTGAGCCACTGCTCCCAAGTGCAACGCATAGGTTGGCGTGCAACAAAGAACGGTGCAGCGGTGATCACGAATCATCTGAATCCGCTTTTGACTGGTCATGCCCCCACCCGGAACCACTGTGGTACCACGCCGCACCAACGCGTCATTGGCAGTCCAGAAACCAATGAACGGCCCAAATGAGAAGGCCATCATCGCCACATCGTCCTGATCGACTTCTGCGGCGTCGAGCACGTAGTCCCAGCACGTCAGCCACCATGCCCAATCGGCTGGCGTATCCAGGACCGTCAAAGGAAATCCTTTGGTCCCGCTCGTTTGGTGCAGTCTCGCGTAATCAGTCCGCGGCAATTCGAAGATACGTGCGGGGTCTCCCGCTAAATTACCCAGCAAGTCTTCCTTGGTCAATAACGACATGGAAGCCAAGTCGTCGAGGGACGTGAGCGGCATGCGTTCACCGACTCCGCGGCCACGATAGAACGGACGATCCTGAATTTCAATCAGCAAATCATTGAGTCGCTGCAGTTGCACTGACTCAATCTGATGACGAGAAAGTTGTTGCCCGTGTGTGAGTTTGCTGGTCAAGTGAACAAATCGGGTCTGGGAACACAAAATACAAATCAAGAAACGGTGAAAGCCACCGACTTCTCTAATCTACCAAAGCAAATCGAACAGGTGTCGCTGTTCTCAAAAACTTGAACTTTAGGTGGCATCTGAACAGCATTAACTTCGCGTGAGTCTGGTCGGGCGGCAGATCGGAAATAAGCAGGAACGATGAAGACTTCGCCAGGTGCTTAAATGACGGTTACAAACCGTTTCTTGGACACTGATTATTCATACATCAGAGGCTTGTATGGTTCGCCTGCAAGTCGTGTTCAGTTTCTGACTGCATATACGAAAACAACAGAAAAACGCAGGCGTTTACCGGTTTTGTTGGCAATTTCGTCCCGAAAACACACCCTGAAGCTGACTCACCACTGCGATCCTACGATTCAGCAAAACGCTCGAACACTGATTGACGCGCGCTGTGAACGACGACACGCGTTCACACTCGTCGAAATGCTGGTCGTCATTTCCCATCAGCGGAACGCTTGCAGATCTGCTCCTGACAGCCATCTCGAAGGCACCTGAACACGCCAACCCACGATTTCGTCAGCGACGCGTCGAGGAAGATGATTGACTCCGGATTTTCTTTAATTCATGGATTGGCAATGACGGCCCTGCCTGCGAAGAAGTAGCAACGAACAGGGCAAGCGAAATCGCCTCCGGTCGTGTTTTTCAAAACACAGGGACCACTCAATTGTGCCCCGCTCGACCTCCATTCAAGCCAACAATGACTTGTGACGCTGCGCAGCTCTGGTTATGGTCTCGGACCGAAAGGCTTGATACATAACTGCGAAGCGCCCCATGAATTCCGAGCACACAAACCAACCTGATGATCTGTTTCCAAACACTGGTCGCGTTGCCGCGATCGACTACGGAACCGTGCGGATCGGAATTGCTGTATGTGATCCAGACTGGATATTGGCGAGCCCCTTGGAAGTTCATCCAGCACAGAACTGGCGGGACGATGGAGATTACTTTCGCTCACTGATCAAGATAGAGCGAATCGTCGGGCTCATCGTGGGGCTTCCAATCCACTGCGACGGAGGAGAAAGCGAGAAAAGCAGAGAAGCCAGAGAATTTGCAAAATGGTTAGCAGCGGAGACTCAACTGCCGGTGCGAATGTTCGATGAACGATTCACCACTGCCGACGCTAATCGTCGAATCGGTGGAAATCTTACCCGAGCGAAGAAAAAACAACGTGTCGATGCCATCGCCGCGTTGGTTTTGCTCGAATCTTTCATTGAAGCCAGTCGGTATCACAATACCGTGGCAGGGCAATCCATTGATGCTGCACCCACGGGTGGCGAAAGTCTTGATGACTGAGCCGGACTGCGGAACAACCTCGCAGTACAGTCAGCACGTAGAAAAGAGCCATTCGCCAAACGTAATCCCAATCTTAGGCGGCGGTATCATTCACCAACTTGCCCATCAGATCAACGAAACGTTCCTCAGCTTCGCGACGGCGGCGAACCCGCTCGCCAACGCTCCAGCCTGATCGAATTCGCATCACTCGACGCGAGATTTCAGCGTCAGATGGAACTGTCTCATTTTGAGTCACCGAAGTTCGATTCGAGACGAGTTTTTTATTTTCAAGTGTCAACATTGTAGGATTCCTCCCTAAAAGTATTCGCCCAGCAGTGGGGCATCTTGCTACGAAGCCACGTTGGCTTCGCTGAGTCACATGAACTGCAAGCAGCGTGCCAATCGGCAGAATCGATGCGACCGATTCTACAAACAACGCGTAAAACCCGCATTTAACCCACAATTGTTTTTAAAAACAACTTTTTCAGTGGGTCCTCAACGGTCCATGGGCTGGCTCTGAATGAGACACCTTTCAAAGGTTTGCAAATCTTGCAATTCCTGCTCTGGAAGTAGCAGGACCTCATGATTGGCGACTAAGTCGCCGACAATCGCGAGTCGGAGCGTCTGCCAAGTTGAAATCCCGCATTTTCCTCGGAGATCACAGTATTGAACTTGGCCAGCCGCGTCATAAACCATTCCAAACACTTGCTCGCAATCTGAGGCCCGGGTAAAGACAAAGGAACCGTCTGGCTCAAAGTACAGCGAGTCCAGTCTCTTTAGTCGCTCTTCGACCTGTTCGAAACTGGTTTTCAGTGGGCCTTTGGCTGCCCCATAGAGATACAAGTGAAACGAGATCATTTGAATGCCGTGAAACTGGAAACGGAATTTTACACGCTGCGTGTATCGAAAGCAGCGTTGACGCCCGTGCTCTGGTTTTCTTAGCGGACCAGATGAAGCGGGTCTTTTGAAACGCGCCAACACCCACTGCCAGCAAGAAGCCCGCAGACAGGGCTCGGATGGTCACTGACTATCTCCGAGTTATTGTTTGCCTGATGATAATGGATGTATCCGTTGCTCGACTCCCGCCAACACGATCGAGGATATCTTCGTTGCTGTTTGGCTACCTGTTTTGTGTTTTTGTGCGGCTCAGGCCTGACGCGATGCGTGTTTGGCCAGAATAACAATGAATCATTTGTGGAATTGAATTTGACCGGGACGGTCAGTCTGCCACGACTTGTCGAAGCTGTGTCGAAACAATTAGAAGTGCGATTTTCTTTACCGTGCTGATCTCGCCAAACGGCAAGTCGCGATTTACACGCCGGCGCGACTCCGACTGCAAGCGATGCTGAAACGGATTTGTCCGCCAGTCCAATTCCCATCCGCAGCGAAGGTGCGTTTAAATCACTGCCAGACAGTATCAATGACTCGGCGAGTCCAAATTTGAGCGAACTCTTGAGCGGATAAAATAGCATGCGTTCTGTGGACCGACGCAAATGGGAATTCGCCTTGTCAAACGCGACGCGTGCTGCATCGTCATTCGGCAGTCCCAATCACAAGAGAACAATCTTGCCATTCACTGACGGTCACGCGTCTCCGTCCCCGTTGAGCATGTGACGGGGATCATTGCCCTTGATGTGGTACTGCGTCACTCGGCTTCAGGCCGACGCGGCAAGTCACCTCCCGCACGACTGCTGTCGGATGGCCTCACACCGTCACGCCGAGCACTTCCCGATCGGCGGCTCTGCAGTCCACTGCGGCTATTCATCCGGGACATCATCGCCTCCATTTCCGATCGCGAAAGGGATCCATCACCATCCGTGTCCATCTGCTCTAATCGTCCTGCCATTTGCTCTGGCATCTCATCACGACTCAGTTTGCCATCTTTGTTGACGTCTCGTTGCACAAACATACGGGAAAAGAACTCACTCGGATCCCGTTCTTGTCCCCGACCATCGACATCACGCGTACGCTCTTGACTGCCCCGCTGCGCCCTCGCACGGACCTGCATCCAGAGTGCATACTCTTGAACGGTGACCTTGCCGTTTTGGTCCGTATCAGCAGCTTCAGGGTTCAATAACATTTTCTCCCTTTCGGCAGCGGTCAACTGACCGTCGCTGTCCTTGTCATAGCGACTGTGGACAACTTGCGCCTGCTTCAAGTAGATATTGGCCAGCTCGCTATCGCTGCGAGGCTGAACGGCATTGGGGTTTCCAGTGACCGGGCGTCCAGTGCCTGCGTCACGCGATGCTCCCGATGCGATCACGCCCAGTTCATCGCGTGTAGCGAATCCATCTTTGTTCTGATCAGCTCGATCAAAGAGGGGGCTTAGACGCTCCGACACTTCGTTACTGCTCAGCTTGCCATCCCCGTTTTCATCCATCTGCATGAGGCGATCAATCATCGAGTTGTCGCCACCGGCACTGCCTCGTTCAACACCGCTACCGAAGCCACCCCGATTACCTTCGGGAGGACGACCAAACCCACCACGTCCACTCAACTCACTCGGTCGCCCGCTCCTTCCTCTCATCCCTGCGAAGTCGGGTCGCATTTCCTCTTCGGTCAACTCACCATCTTTATTTGCATCAAGCGACCGCAGTGCCCCAGTTGCATTGTCTATCTCTGCTTTTGAAATCACACCATCTTTGTTTGCATCCAGAGCAGCTAATACTGGCATGGCACGCATGAACATGTCGCGGGTTGGGGCAGAAGGCCGACCAGGTCCAGGGGACTGCGCGACGATCACCCCCGCGAAAAGCACGGGAACAGCGATTAAGAACGTGGACAAACCGATGTAGTGACGCATGGTACGGACCTTGAATGGCAAGCAAGTAGAGAGATTCATCCGACATCAGCTTTCATCCCCACGGAAAGCCGAGCGATATTCCGCAAACAAATCATGACATGGAAACAGAGAGTGCACCGAATTCGACAGAAAAAACGTCCGCCTCGCAGCGGCAGATAGCACATCTTTCGCTTGATCCCACATTGGAATAAACCCAGCAACCGTTTCAAGGTTTCGCGAGGGAGAATCCAAGAGTCGTCGATTCTGAAACTTTCACTTGTTCCCAACCTGTATCATCACACAAGCTCTGCTTGAATGCAAAAAACTCACAACAGTGGGAAAACTCACAACAGTGGGCCAGCCTCGCAAAGATGAAAATCCGCATGGATCAGGTGAGCACAAACCGCATTCACCTGAGTACTGGGCAGACATCAAACCATTCGCGATGCTGCTCCCGCATCCACTCGGTTGCTTCGGTCGGTCCCCACAAACCGGTTTCATAGTGGTGCAATGCAGGTGCAGCAGGACTATTCCAAGCTGCAATGATTGGATCAATGATCCCCCAAGCTAACTCAACTTCATCACTACGGGCGAAAAGGCTGGCATCCCCATTGAGCGAATCCAGCAACAACCGTTGATAAGCATCGGGTAACGATTTACCACCGCTTTTCCCCTGAAAGCTGAAATCAAGCGTGCTGGTACGAGTCTTCATTTCTGAATCCGGGACCTTGGTTTCAAAGTGCATCTGAATCCCCTCAGCGGGTTGCACCTGGATCACCAAGCGATTGCCAATGGGTTCCCTTGGCATATCCTCAAACACAATGTACGGCACTTGTTTGAACTGAATGACGATCTGCGTGGTACGGCAAGACATTCCCTTTCCACTTCTCAGATAGAAGGGGACACCCTGCCAACGCCAATTGTCGCAAAACAGTTTCAAGACAGCGAACGTTTCCGTTGAACTTCCAACCGGAACCCCTTCCTCGTCGAGATAGCCAGAATACTGGCCGCGCAACGTATCTGAAGCAAAATCACCTCCTGTCATTTTGCGAATACTATGTAGCACTTTTACTTTTTCATCCCGCACAAGCGAAGCGTCATAGCGTGCAGGGGGTTCCATTGCGGTAATCATCATCAACTGCAATAAATGATTCTGAAACATGTCACGAAGAATCCCGGAGGTGTCGTAATACCCCCCTCTGCGACCAATCACGACTTCTTCTGCAACCGTGATCTGAACATGATCAACGTAGTTCCGATTCCAGATCGGTTCGAAGATACTATTTGCAAAACGCAGGGCAAAGATATTCTGCACCGTTTCCTTACCGAGGTAATGGTCGATTCGATAAATCTGATCCTCGCGAAATGATGTATGAATGGATTGGTTTAGTGCTTGGGCTGTTTTAATATCTGTTCCGAACGGTTTTTCGATGATGACGCGTCGAAAACCATTGGCGTCATCTGCCAACCCCGACTCTCCCAGTTTCTGGATCGCCGTTTCATACAACTGTGGCATGGTCGACAGGTAATAGACGCGACCACACCTGTCATCGGTTTCACTGGCATTGTCCTTCTCGATTGAGTCGAGGAATGCTCCCAGGGCAACGAAGTCTTCAAGATTTGTGATATCTCCCGGCTGGTAAAAGACGTTCTTGCTAAACGTATCCCACGTCACAGCATCGAAGGCATCATCCGCATAGCGAGCCGTGGTCTCCCGCAAAGAGTCCCGCCACTGCTGATGCTCAAACTTGCTCCGCGAAACACCAACAATCCTCGAATTGCCGGGCAGCCGACCTTTTACGAACAGCTGATACAGAGCGGGTATCAGCTTGCGACTGGTCAAATCGCCGGAGGCACCAAAGATCACGATCGAATCAGCCATTTCCCAAACCTTCCATATAGACGTTGGCGAATGAGATTCACCTTATTTCGCCCAAGCTTACGGGAATAGGCAGCTACTGGGGAAGGGAACGTGCCCGGCCATAATGCGTCGTGGCGTAGCAGACGACTGCAGCTCATTTTTTCCAGCGGATCTCTCCTTTACGCTGCCAAGTTTGCCACTTTTTGACTGTTTGGGACCGCCGCCCCTGATTCTCCTGCTCAGCACGGTAATTCAAAGTCACCCCCGTGATGCGGTTCAGATTTTCGAATGCAAACACACGCACGGACATGTCGGATGAATCGAGGAACTCCAACAATTCGAGGTCACCGCCGTTCTGAAGTTGCTTATCCGAGTAGCCTGTCAACATTCGAAACAGTGGCACTTCACTCGCCGAGTCCATTTTGTGAATCGATTGTTGGATTTCTTCTGCAGAAGCAGCATCAAGATCAACTCGGGACAACAATAGTTCGTAGTGCCTAGGCCAGTAAACCCGCTGCTTCGCCTCGCTGAGGATACCAGACCCACCGAAGTAAACGTCTGAACGCCCAAGAACCAGTAGCGTCTTCGCCGCCAGGGCGGCCACCTCCGAACGCCGAAAGCTGAGTGATTCACGCAATGCAATTTCCAGCGATGACGCACCATCAATTAACGACAACAAATCTGCGCGTGCAGTCGTAGCCAAAACGTTGGCGTCAACCGCAGTACTGGCAACCCAATCAGGCATCGTCTCCAGTGTATTCACTAACGGCTCACCCACACCCACCTGAGTCCATTGCTGACTGGGTTGTAACGTCTGAACTTCCCCCGCTTGAGCCAAGATGACGCTACCTTGAACGGTAATCACATCGCAAACAGCGACATGGCTTTCAGCCTTCAATGGATCAAGTCCGGGCTCGCGTGTGTACCTAATACTGACAGCTGCAACCGAGTCGACATCTTGGAATTCGAGTTCACAAATTTTGTCATCCAGCTGAATTTTGACCTGCACTTCTGGCTTCGCAGCTGAAACCAGCATCCGTCCTGACTTGAGACGAATAATCGGACGCGTCCCGTCGCCAGCCATAATCGTTGCAGAGACGGGACCGATAAAAGTGATTTCAGAATCAGGAATTGCCAGCGAGGCTCTAAAGCCGGGGGCCACTGCCAACGGACGACCTCCGATGACTTCTGCATCTTTGCCTAGACGTATCCATTCCTCACCCGATGCCATGGCAACCAGAGTTTTTTCGCTCAGTACTTTCCCAAGCACTGACTCTGCTGGCGGCTTGGCGATATCAGGCTTGGCAGCCGCATCGCCCGCAGTTTCACCGGGCGCTGGCGGTTTTGGCTCTGGTGCAGGAGGGACGCTACCAGGATTCGGCGATACTGGTTTAGTAGCGTCGGGTTCTGTAGCGTCGGGTTCAGTAGCGTCGGGTTCAGGCTCGGTCGTGGCAGGAACGGGCGAAACCTCTCCGTCGTTGCTCTCCGCCATATCAGCGTCTGTAGGTGCGGCGTTTCCCGTCGCGTCGTCAGTAGCTGTAGTCGTATCAGCTTCCGGTTCGACTTGCGTTGGATCCACCGCATCAGAGGACGATAGTTCACCAGTGACCGCGGAGTTGGAAGAATCAATCACTTCCTTTCCGACTCCGGCAACATTCTGGCCAGAGGCATCTGTTGCCTGTGCCGTTGTATCAATCCCAGCCGTGCTGTTCTCGCCGCCGCCGTCCTCCGTGCCAGCACTGGGCTGAGCCGGGTCAGGCAGGTCAGCCACATTGCTCCCAACTGTCTTCTGTGGATCAAGAAGAGGCTGGAAAATCTGGGTCAACGCGTAGAGCAAAATGGCGGCCAACCCAAGCGTGACCAACCATGGCGTGACTCTCGAGGGTCGAATCCGCCTACCATAGACATCAGCATCCTGATTTCGGGGTCGAGAGCCAGCAATTGCGGGTCGGGCACTCGCAGCTCGATCATCATCAAGCTCTCTCTGCCTCAATCTGGCCGGAGCATCCATGACTCCTGAGTCGCCAACACCGACGGGCCGCACAGGTTCTTGCGGCGGAGCCAGTGGTATCGCGCCGGGCAGAGCATCAAAGCTGTTGACCTGCTCAGGAATGGCCAACGCAGAAAAACTACCAACGTGTTCCTGAGTTCCCTTTTTCTCGCCGGGCAAGTGATAAATGCGATCGCGAAGCACGACAGCAACGTTCGCTGGGTTCCCCAATGCCATCGTCAGAATCTGGTGACAAGCTGCTGCCTCAGCAAGATGTGGATCGGAGTCAAGACAAGCACGCTCAACCTCAGCCACCTGTTCCAAAGGCAATGTGCTATCCAGATACTCGCAAATCACATTGGCCTCCTCGACGGGCCCCATAGCTGTGGGCGAGGGTGCAGACAGATCAGATCGTTTGAGCACGTCTCGAATGCGCTGCACCAAATGCGTCGCAAAGCCACTTTCAACAAGTTTGCTCTGTAACGCCTCCGCATCCTGCGGATCCAACGTGTTATCGAGATACGCCAACAGAGTTCGAAGTGTCAGTCTCATCAGACAGATCCATTCAATATGGAAAACCTAAATCCCGACTGCGGAGAGTCGGCCATTATGGGGTTAGTGACATTGGGGCACTTCTGCCGTACATAAATCTGGAATAAACCGTGGTAATTTCCAAAAATGATCCTCGCCTCGCTTCCGCGCACCAAAAAACAGGACCTGATGTCTCGACATCGGTTCGTTCGGACTCAGAACAGAGAGTACGATTGGGTGCTGAAACTAACGATTTTGCCATTCTGCCCCTCCAATTTCCGGAACTGAACGTGCCTCAACTTGCTGACCGCCGCAGAACCAAAAAGACATTGCCTCGAACGCAACCAGGAATCGGCTTGAAACTTCTGGCCAGCCTTGCCATCTGGTCAGCCGGCCTTGGTATCACCACAGTCAACCCGGCGGTTGGAAAAGAAAATCATCCTGCGAGCGGACAACGACCAAAAGTCATCGATTCACGCGGCGTCGGTGGTTCATTGATCCTCGCGGGCGGAGGCAATCTGGACCAAAGCATCAAGGACCGATTCATGGAACTCGCTGGTGGCCCAAAAGCCAAGCTCGTGGTCATCCCAACAGCCAGCACGACCGCCGACACCCCGGATACGGATCACGGTGCAGCGTGGCGGACTTTCAACCCTGCAACGCTATCGGTGCTTCACACGCGCGAACGCAGCAGAGCCAACGAGCCAGAATTCGTCCAACCGCTCCGGGAAGCGACGGCAGTTTGGATTTCTGGTGGCAGCCAATCCCGCTTGGCAGATACCTATGTCGGTACGGCAGTCGAACAAGAATTGCAAGCACTCTTGGCACGAGGAGGAGTCATCGGTGGCACATCAGCCGGTGCAGCCATCATGTCGCAGGACATGATTGCAAACGGCAAGAGCAGCCCCAACATGGGCACCGGTTTTGATTTGCTACCGGGCGCAATTATTGACCAACATTTCGTGGCCCGAAAACGTCAACCGCGTTCGCTGCAGGCGGTCAAAGACCATCCCGGAAAATTTGGACTCGGAATTGACGAGGGCACAGCAGTCGAAGTCACCGGCAGGCAGATGCGTGTCATGGGTAATTCAACGGCCACCATTACCCTCGGCCCCTCATCCAATCGCCCCTCGCGTGTCTTTGCAGTTGCCGCCAACGACATCCTTGACCTCACCAGCCTTCGACGCGCTGCAATCGCCAGAGCCGGACCGGAGTTTCCCGCCGTGGCCGCCAACGCACCCAAAGTTGCCTCAGGCTCTTTGTTGATCATCGGTGGTGGTGGTATCACCGAAAACATGGTGGAACGTTTTATCCGACTCGCTGGAGGTGACCAGGCACACATTGTCGTGCTTCCAACCGCGGTCGATGATTCCGTATCGCGGCAGGCTGGAATCCCCTCTTTCCTGAGAGACCAAGAAGTCAAAACAATTCAGGTCCTGCCGCAACGTTGGCCAAATGAAGTCAATAGCCCAGCATTCGTGAAGGCGTTGGAAAAAGCCACCGGTGTTTGGTTCGGGGGTGGGCGGCAATGGCGTTTCATCGATGCCTATCAAGGAACCAAGGCTGCTGACTTGTTCAACGGTGTCTTGGCACGGGGTGGAATCATCGCCGGCAGCTCAGCCGGAGCTTCAATCCAGGCAGAATACATGGTCCGAGGTGATCCATTGGGGAACCAGGTCGTCATGGCAGAGGGCTACGAGCGTGGACTTGGTTTTCTGCCAGGTGTTGCGATTGATCAACACCTGACGCAAAGGGGCCGACTGGATGACCTTCGTTCAGTAGTGAAACGTTTTCCACAACTGCTGGGCATCGGACTCGACGAAAGCACAGGAATCCTTGTCGCAGGCTCCAAAGCGGAGGTTTTGGGAGAGCACGCGGTTTTCTTCCTCGATCACTCGGAAGCCAAAGAATCTCGACTTGAGGAAGGGCAAGTGTATGATCTGAGACTACGCCAAGTCATCACGTCCAAGCATGAATAGCCTTAAACCGTCTTTTCATTGTCGCAAGATCTGGCAGTACTCTTTCGCTCAAACAACAGGCTCAAATAACTTCAGGGCATGCCGTCGATCGCATACGGAAATGGAGGGACAGGGGGGCGACGTCTTTGCGAGACCAACAACCGCGCACAACAATCCGCGATCAATTGATTCCTGCAACCGGCTGAGTGCTGAAAAAAGAAGTGAGGGTGCAGGGGCTCGAACCCTGGACCTACGGATTAAAAGTCCGTTGCTCTACCAACTGAGCTACACCCTCGGGAAGACGTGCAATTGCATCCACCCATTACCGCGACCATCCTGCCAAGGCAACGACGGTGCGGATACCAAGCGGAGCGGACAGGATTTGAACCTGCGGAGCCGGTTGCCCGGCTCACCGATTTAGCAAACCGGCGCTTTCGACCACTCAGCCACCGCTCCTCGCATCGGTTAGGTTGAACGAGTGAAAAATCGCTTCTGGAACGACCATTCAACACCTTCAACGTTCGTGATTGTGCTGCAAACTTCCAATTCATGCAACCCTCTGTTTGTCGCCTCCGAAAATCTGTCAATTTAAGCGTTTTTACGGGGTTTTTTCTCGGACCATGCGACTTCAAAGTCAGGCCATGTGGGCGGCTCGAAATTGACTGTCGATAAAACTGGACGCAATACCGCCCCCAGACGTTCACGCCATTACGATCACAAGGGTGGTAAACTGCATTCCACGGAGCCGATGCCTTGAGCGATACATCAGAGACCCCCAAACGTCACAAGGAACCCAATCAGGGCCGCTTGCAAGACAGATCTCACCAGCAACCCACTCATCGGGCGGCGGACCAGATTCCACCACTGCTAACCGAAGTAACCCGCAAGGCAATGGCGACGGAGTTCGCAATTCTAATACCTCCACACAGTTTGGAAGCGGTCGAACTGGCAGTCACCACACTGGAACGACTCGATGAAATCGAACAAACGCTGACCATTTACAGGCCAGACAGTGAGGTTTCCCGCATTAACCAGAACGCGGATAAGAATCCCGTCTTCGTCTCGAACTCAACTTTTCAGCTGATTCAAAGAGCGGTGCAATGGAGCCGACGGACCCATGGTGCCTTTGACATCACCGCCGGACCACTTGTGAAAGCGTGGGGCTTTACGGAGCGAAACGGTCGAAAGCCCAGCCCACACGAGGTCGAAACAGCAAGGGCAAAAGTCGGCTATCAGTATTTGCTACTCGACAGCCCGAAGCAGACCGTCCAATTTGACAAGCCCGAAATGTCAATCAATTTGGGTGGAATTGGAAAGGGTGACGCTCTCGACCAAATTGCCAGCGAACTGCGTCAAGGGGGACTTAACGATTTCCTGATTCATGGTGGCAACAGTAGTGTGCTGGCCGCTGGAGACCAAACTCTGGACAGCGGTCTGGGATGGGCTGTTGGAATTTCGCACCCCACCAAACCCAAGCGACGTTTGGCCGGTATTTGGCTGCGAAATCAGGCCTTGGCGACCAGTGGTTCAGGAAAACAGTTCTTCCACCATCGTGGCAAAAGGTATGGGCATGTCATTGACCCTCGTACAGGCTTCCCAACTGGCGACCTGGCATCGCTGACAGTCATCATGGACTCTGCGGCCGATGCAGATGCCTGTGGCACAGGACTGTTTGTTTCCGGCTCAAGTGGAATTGAAACGCTACGCAACGAACATTGGTTCCCCAAAGCGGTACTCATTCGTCATGGTCAGCGGCAGGATCAGGTGGAAATCAATTGCCTCGGGGAAATCAACTGGGCAGACCCACCCGTTGAGGAAACACAAGGCCGCTAATCCTGTCCCTGTATGCACCACGCAAGCTGATGGGTTTCAGGACAGGAAAGCCATGCTCGTCAACCAGCGTGTTTCACAGCATTACACGGCTCAAGATGGGATCGATCTGGACTCGGCCCACCAATTCTGGCTACAAGCATCAGGAACAAACCAGTTTTGACTTCGCAGGTGCTTCGGAGTCCTCGAGGGCTAAGCCAATAGAGAATCAGGAGCGGTCAGGAATCGTGCCACGCAATGAATGTTAATTTCTTCGAATGGATTCGCGAGGGTGTCCGCCAGTCCGTTTTACTGGGTGTCAGTGATGCGATCGAGCAGATTGGTTCACCAAATGATTCCGACCAATTGCATCCGAACGTAACCGCAATGCTACAAGACACACCCAAAGCAAAAAAAACTCGCGGCAATAGCGGCCGCAAGAGACTTGGTAAATCACTGAAAGACATGGATGTGATCCAAACGGAATCCAATTAGCATCCCCGGGCGGTTTTACCGCGCCGCCGCGACCATCGGAACCTTGAACGTCACGACTGTTGGTCCGCCCTCTTGGGAATCAACCAAGAGCGTTCCACGAACCAATTCAGCCCGACCTCGCATGGACCGCAGTCCAAAGTGGTTTTCGGTTACCTGCTTGGGATCAAACCCCTTGCCATCGTCGCGAATCGTGACCTCGATCGAATCCGCAGTCTTTGAGCCGCTTACAACCACCTCGGTTGCGTTGCCATGCCGACAAGCATTGCGAACTGCCTCAATCACAATCCGGTAGGCAGCACAAGCGACACCGGTTTCAACCTCGTTGACTCGCGGATCCATGTCCCAGCGAATCGACTCCTCACTATCGGGAAAGAGACGCTCCAAGGACTCAGCAACTACAGCAGTCCATTCCCTGCCGTCCAATTCCGGCGGATAGACACCCGTCAAGAGTCTGCGGCTAGTCTGCATGGCCTCATTCAGCCAGATTGTGAGTTGCTCGAGCTTTGGCACTAGATCGACGCGATCCACCGTCGAGGGCACATCAACGCCCCCTTGGTTCAACTTGTCGCAGACATTGCCAACCACTGCCGAAGCCGCGAAGAGCAGTGGGATGACCCCATCGTGCAATTCATGACCAATTTGGGCTCTCTCAACTTCAATCAGCTTCGCTGCCAGTTCCAAGTCATCAGTCACAGCACCCTCGAGGCAGATTGCAAAGGACAATGCCGATTCAACCAACGACCTGACGCCGGTGTTTGAAAAATGATGGGACAAAAAGCGAAAGAATGAACTGTTGAATTCGGTGGATCAACCGAACCACTTCTTTTTATCGAAGCTGGCCATCGCTTTATCTTCGCCGCCCTGAATATCAAAGAGCTTGTTCAACTTGGTGATTTTGAACACTTCGTGAACATTCGGCGACACTTCGCAAAACTTCAGCATGACTTCTTTTGCCTTGCAACCTTTGTTTAACATCACCAACTTGGTGATCATCGCAGACGACATGAAGGACACGCCGCGAAAGTTCAAAAGCAATTTTTTGTGGATCGCTTGGGGAACTGCTTCCTGCAATTCTTTGCCCACCTGCTCGATCCGTTGGCTATCGAGAATCTTGCTGTCGGTAAATCCGACCACAAGAACCTCACCATTGATTTGCGTAGTAATAGCCGCCATGGCAGATTAATTCCGAAGTTTCAGGAGAATCAGGGCAGATCATTCCGCCCAATCACATAACTAAAGAATATCACCCAAGCCAACGTTTTGCAATTCACTCAGGGCATGCAACGATTGCTTTGTCGCTTTCAACGAAGTCGACGCCGCTCAATGCCTATTCTGGCGCTTATTCCGAGCGAATCAGGCTCCATCGGGATCCTTCTGCGAGCTTTCCGAGAGTAGCCAAACACTTATCCCTTCATGCCCTGAATAGTCACCCTACATGGAAAACCAAGTTTCAGGAAGCAGATGTGCCGCCACTGCCA
>Ga0315334_10000589_pt1 | contig 22145 bp, 19 predicted proteins | sample M150034915metaG_FD_205555 | JGI IMG/M metagenome (GOLD analysis project Ga0315334, IMG submission 205555) | Ammonia-oxidizing marine archaeal communities from Monterey Bay, California, United States - M1 500m 34915 | ecosystem: Environmental > Aquatic > Marine > Intertidal zone | place: USA... | reverse complement strand
AAAAAAATACACTAATTTAATGATTCGATAGCTTAATCCGGCTCAGATAAGTATCAAACAAAAAAAAGTCCCGAACAAAAATCCGGGACTTCTTTCACTTATTATTACTCAAAAAAACCAATTACTTATATAGACGTACATTCTATTAAATAGGTTGGTTGTTTGATAGATATTAATACAAATTTCCTGAAATTGTTCTTTTTTTTAACAGTTTCACCAACTAGAACTCATAAATTAACTCGGCACAATTGTGAGAAGCGAAACTCTTATTGGCCATATCCCCTATTTCAATTAGATCAATAGAATCGATTTGTTTGTATATCTGCTCCACGGTGTCAACTTTACCATGAATCAGCATACTCTTACCCAGATTGAACATAAGTTCTAAATTACTGTCAAGAGCCAAAGCAATATGTCCTTTAAGCTGCTCTTTTGCCTGAGAAAGCTCATTTTCAGTAAGGTTCTTTTCGCAGATCAATCGCAACTCATCATAAACCAGATTCACTGCTTTTTTCAAATACTTCTTATCCGTGCCCAAATAGATACTCCAAAACCCAACATCAGAATATGCCGAATAATTCGCTTCAATATTGTATGCATATCCATATTTCTCCCGTACCGAAAGAATCAGTCTTGAATTTAAAGCCGGGCCTCCCATTATGTTGGTGAGCAATGTCATTGATCTTCTCGAGGGATCATTATATGAGGGAGCCCTCCCTCCTATTATAGTATGGGTTTGAAAATTTGATTTTTTCTCGATTAATTTAAACGCATCAAATTTGGGAATGGGTTCGTGAATTTGTTCCAATAGCTCTCCATTCATCCCGGAAAACTCATTTTCAAGTGAATCTTTAACCCTATCCAGAGGAATATCTCCTACAAATGAAATAACCATATTAGAGGGTTTAAAATAGCGTTCAGCATAGTGCAACAATGCTGTTCTGTTAAAGCTGTTTACCGATTTTTTCGTTCCCAATATATTATAGCCTAAAGAATTCCCTTCAAACATAAGCGCTTCAAAATCATCGTATATTCGTTCCGCAGGATTATCCATGTATGAGATGATCTCATCGAGCACTACATCCTTCTCTTTTTTTATTTCCGATACCGGGAAAGAAGCATTCTGAACGATATCTCCCAAAAGCTCAGAAGCAATTGTAAAATGTGTTTTTCTAAAGGAAGCATGAACACAAATCTCTTCCTTATTCGTATAGGCATTTAGTTCTCCCCCAACAGAATCCAGATCCGTAAAGATGTCAAATGCTTTTCTTTTTTTAGTCCCCTTAAAAATACAATGCTCCAAAAAATGTGCTAAACCCTGCTCTTGTTCTGCTTCAAAACGAGAACCGGCATGAATCATAACCCCCATGTGGGCAACAAATGCATCCCGTTGCAAATAGACTACTCTAATTCCATTTGATAAACGAAACAATACAGGATTTATCTCAAACATATTTATGGGTTCTTTTTATGGGATTCCCAATTATTCCCACACAGCTCAAAAACCAGCCTGTCGTGCAATCGAGATGATCTTCCTTGCCAAAACTCAAACGATGTAGGTCTAATTTGATACCCACCCCAGTGCTGCGGACGAGGCACAGTACTGGGAAATTTAGATTCGAATTCCCGCACCCGAATTTCCAGCTCATTACGGTCTTCTAATTCTTCACTTTGGTTCGATGCCCATGCCCCGATCTGACTCGAACGGGATCGTGAATCAAAATACGCATCACTGAGTGCCGCATCAAGCTTTGTACAAATTCCTTTTATCCTGATTTGCCGTGAAATAGCAGGCCAGAAAAACAGCATCGATATCTTTGAATTATGCTCTATATCACTTGCTTTTTTGCTGCGATAATTAGTATAGAATACGAATTGACCTTCCAACAGATCTTTCAGATATACTATTCTTGATGTTGCCTGAGACTCTTTATCCACAGTGGAAAGAGCAAAAGAATTCGGCTCTTTTTCTTCTTTTTCTATCGCCTCTATCATCCACTTTTCAAAAAGACTGAAAGGTTCCCCACATTCTATGCCTCCAAGTTGCGTCTTTTCAAACTCATGTCGTCCATGTCTTATATTTTCAAGAATTTCTTTCATGATTCATCAATTTTAATCGAAGCTATCTTCAACTTCACTTTCTAAATCTTCAATATCATCAGCTACAGTTCCGGGAGCAGAATAAGCCACATTCTTATTTTCATTTTCCTCCACTTCTATTGATGAAACAGAAGTGTCATTAGCTTCATTTTGTTTTGGCAGCTCATTATCCTGTTCTTCGCCTTTAGAAAAAATCTCCACTATTGGCGAAACCATAACGGAAGGTATCTGAAATTCCACAAGCATTCCTTTCAGATTATCCGTCAACCTGTCATACGCCTCCTTAACGGATGATGCTTCTACAAGAAAATTTTGTGACACTTTTTTCGTTTTATCCGTATCTGCGTCAAGATTGTCATAAACAACCTTACACTTATACCAAACACCTGTATCATCATAAGCGAATATATCGTTAAGCTCTGTTCGGCTTATTCCCGTTACATTAAACTCCCCACGAATAACTGTTCCCAATTCTTCGTAGATACTTGCCTCTGCATCCGTAAATGTCATTGCAGACAATAAATATGGCTCTGAAACTCTCTTGAGCGCACCATTATCCAACTGTTTGGTATATTTTACTTTTACCGTGAACCAATTACTCATAATTTGTTTTTGTTATTAAAAATGAGCCAACAAAGATACGGAGACTATTTGTTTTCCGATATATTGAAATCAAATTTTAAATTAAATAGTATATTTTTTACCATTGGATAAGACAATGAATGAATTATTAAAGAGCCCTACCAGTACAGAGCTTCCATGAATAGAGTATTCCGAGCTCATCTGATTCGTTATTTCATGCTTTTCCCCATCAACTAAAGCACTTACTCCTCCCATAATATTCCTGAATACTATTACATTGTTTTTCAACATATAATCTGTTGGAATATAGCGTGCCAATTCGATTTTCTCCCCCTTATTGAATGAATATGTAAACCCAGCTTCACTCCAAATAACAACATCATCTTTCACCTCCCAAAAGCTAGCCCCAAAATTTGTCAGCTGTGTCTTCACTCCATTTGAATAATGCATTAAATCCCCATTTCTGTTTTCATATACTATAAACCCCCGTCCTGCCTTATATGAATCCATGAAGAAATCTTCCACATCAAGAAATTCGCCGTTTTCAAATATTGCGAATGTTCCTGTTGTTGGGTCATTAAATGCTAAAATATCCGTGCCACCTTCATATTTGAATGGATCATGCCAAACATCCAATTCGTAAATTGCACCACGCCAAAATACCTTATTGAACCCACCATTATCCCGGAACGCTACGATATTCTCCCCAACAAAATCGGGTCCATCTACTCCACCTACACTTGAATAAAGATTAAATATTTCGCCATTGTAATACGCACTCACAGATTGATACCTCATGTCCTGAAATACAATTAAACTGTCTTTCACCCAATAATTACCCACATCATAGGTCAAGGTTCTTTTTCTGCCCGCATCCCACATATTTAATGTCTTCCCGATTTTCCACGTTAACAAGCGATCTGAAACACGATAATCGACAATAATGTTGGATAATTCCATTTTTTCTATACCATTATAAACTACCAGATTTCCTCTGCTGTTAATATATCCGACAACATCATCCCCTGCTTTGAAGTCTTTTATTCTTTGAAATTCCAATTGACGAAAAAAACCATCTTGAAAACTTTTGAAATATCCATTGAAATCAACCAATGGAATTACCTTCTGAGACCAGGAATTAGAAGAAATAAACACGGTTAGAAAAAGGACCAAAATTCTCATAGAAAACAAAGGTACTCAATTTTTGAGCCACAATAATAAGGCTTAAGTGCGTTTGCTTATAGAATAAATGTTAAGCAATTTTCTGTATGACCTTTGATAAAAAGCACTATTATTAACGCGGCGAATAAAACTATGGCAAGAAATATGCGTAACTAAATACTAATTTGCTTCGTTATTGAACTTTATCGTCTCCTAAATATGAATCGCGTCCTTTTATTTATTCTTTGTTTTCTTGTTTCTTCGAATAGCTATTGCACAGAAAATACTATCCGGAATTTAAGGCAACAACCCAAAGATTCAACAGAATACCATTTCGAGTTTGAAATGAGGTATGTAGGAAGTAGCACAACGGTAGATATCAATTACAGATACGTTGTTGAACACCTAATTGAAACACTCAGAAATAATCCGGAATTCTCCGTTCATATTCGCGGGCATGTATGCTGTGGGCCAAGTTATAAAATCAGTAAACGAAGAGCCAAAAATGTATATAAAATCCTAAGAAGATCCGGTATTTCCGAAAACAGAATAAGCTATAAAGGTTATAGCGACTCACTTCCATTCATTTTTCCTGAAGAAACCGAAGAGGATGAAATGGCAAATCGTCGGGTTGATTTTATTATTAGAAAACACTAATTCGTTTTCACTACCTTTATTCAATGGGGCATCACCATGGAAATATTGATGGCAACGAAACAAAAAATTTAAAGGTTGCTTTTTTCTTGAATTTGTCGTTTACAATTGTTCAATTCATAGGAGGCTTCCTCACAAACAGTGTCGCTATTTTCTCAGATGCTATTCACGATCTGGGAGACAGTTTTTCCCTCGGATTAGGATGGTATCTACAGATTGTTTCAAAAAAGAAACGAGATTCGAAATTTTCTTATGGTTATAAAAGGTATTCCGTTCTGGGGGCATTAATTAATTCATTCATTCTGATTATTGGTTCTATTTTCATTCTCTGGGAAACTCTTCCTCGAATCATTGCCCCTCAAGAAGTTCAACCAAAAGGTATGATCGCAATTGCATTGTTGGGAATCATTATTAATGGAATAGCAGTTCTCAAACTAAAAAAAGGGCAATCCCTGAATGAAAAAGTTGTTGCACTGCATCTTTTGGAAGATGTTCTTGGATGGATTGCTATTCTGTGCGGTTCTGTTGTAATGCTTTTTTGGGATTTACCTATTATAGACCCCATATTATCGCTCATTATTATGTGCTACATTCTGTACAATGTATTTAAAAATATAGGGAAAATACTTAATGTTTTTCTGCAAAGAATCCCCTCGAATGTGGACCTAGAAAAGATAACAACGTATCTGAATAACAAAGAATTTATCCTGCACTACAACGATATCCATATTTGGTCTCTCGACGGCAGTTATAATGTAATGACCGTTAACATATCTGTTAAGCGCGAATTGGACCTCGACAGTGCGACAAACTTTCTGCAAATCATCCATGAGGATTTAAAAGAGTACAACATCGATCATTGTACAATTGAAATCGTGCAATAGTTTTTACTGATTCACAAAAACCAACACCGCACCATCCATTATCGTATAACCACACGATATAATATCTGAATCAACCTTACCTATAATCTCATTTTCCTCTATTTTGATAATGGTTATAGAATCCTTATAATGCTCTACCTTCCCTTTTTTGAGTTTGTACAAGGCCTCTTTTGCAGACCAGATTAAATTCAAATTAAGAGTTGTCAAATCAAAATTTTGCTGCTCTTCATGATTTATAAAATACGATCGGCCTTCATAAATATTTTCTTTAATTAACTGAATATCTACCCCAACCTCATCCACTTTAGCCAGCTGTATTGCATACCATTGCTTCGAATGGGAAATAGATATGTATTTATCGGGGAAATCGGGCAAGAAAGGAGCTCCATTATCCAGGTGCTCGAGATTCACATTGTTCCGGTTCAATATCTCTGAAAGACATTCGCGAACGATCATTCGCTGATGTTTCGTTTTAACGGAACCCTTAGGTCGTTCGTTTAGATGTTCTTTAAAAACGAACACAACACTATTACCGCACTCTTTTTTTGTTATTAGTTCAACCTTCATAATCAACTATTTGTAAAAATAAGATTCTCGCTAAATAATATCTATCTTTGATCTCGATTTTTATATGTTAAAATGACAGTATTAAAAAATATAATATTGTTCCTTTTTAAGGGAGTTATAGGCGCTTTTGAGCTTCTTTTAGGGTTCATCTTGGTGTTACTGTTATATGTCATTTTCGCATCCAGAATTGGACCGCCAGCAGTTACGGAAATTCATATTGAAAAACGCAAAAAAATTAGCGAGAACCATTATGTCCTTGGGAGCAACTGGATCAAGAAAAATAAATTCGGTATATGGGAAATGTATATTGAGGGAGCACCCTATGAACGTGGTTTGATATACGGAGAACTCGCAAAAGAGCTCATTCAGAAACAAGAAAAAATATTTGTCGATCAAATTGAGAACTTTGTTCCAAGTTCTACCTGGCAACAATTATTACGCTTGATGATAGGGTTTTATAATAGAAACTTACCAAATAATATTCCGTTTGAGAATCAGAAGGAAATCTATGGTGTTTCCCGTGCATTTTCAGACGATTACGACTATATATCCTCAAAATACGCTCGGATATTAAATTATCATGCAGCACACGATATCGGTCATGCATTGAATGATTACAGCATGGTCGGATGTACATCTTTTGCTCTTAAGGACAGCATGTCAGATGGGGGTGACCTCCTTGTGGGGCGCAACTTTGATTTTTTTGTAGGTGATGCATTTGCTGAGGAAAAAATACTCCTATTCGTAAAACCAGACAAAGGTCATGCTTTTGTTTCTTATTCCTGGGCAGGTTTTACCGGAGTTGTTTCTGGTCTCAATGATAAAGGATTAAGTGTTACAATTAATGCCTCTAAGTCCGACCTTCCATCATCTTCCAAAACGCCAATTTCAATATTGGCAAGAGAAATATTGCAATACGCTGAAACATTGGATGAAGCTATTGCCATTGCTGAAAAGAGAAAAACGTTTGTATCCGAAACCTTACTTATTTCGTCAAAAAAAGACCATGAGGCCATATTGATAGAAAAGTCCCCTACTAAAACAGGTGTATACAAATCCGGAACCGCTTCACTGATTTGTTCCAATCACTATCAATCCGAAACTTTTATTAACGATAAGATTAATAAGGATAATATATTAGAGAGTGATTCAAAATACCGTTATAACAGAGTAAATGAGTTATTGAACCAAAAATTCAAATTCACCCCCGAAGATGTGACCTCAATTTTACGCGATCAACTCGATTCTAACAATGATACTCTTGGAATGGGTAATCCAAGAGCTATTAACCAATTAATCGCTCATCATAGCGTTGTAATCCAACCTGAGCGTTATATGTTCTATATATCAACAAGTGATTATCAGCTGGGCAGATTTATAGGATATAATCTATCGGAAATATTTCAGGGTAAAGAAATAACGCATTCTGCAATGATTCATGAAGATCCGTTTATTCGTTCAACCGCTTATGCATCGTTTAAAAAGTTCAAAACAATCAAAAATAAAATTTCAGAATTTGTCAATTTGAATAGAAATTTAGAGCTTTCTTTAAACGATGTTTCTTCGTTTATTTCCAGCAACAGTGAATCATATATGACATATGAAATGCTGGGCAGATATTACCTAAAGAAGAGGCATCTAAAAAAAGCTAAGAAGTTCTTTAAAATAGCACTAAGCAAAAAAGTAGCATCTCTGTCAATAGAAAATGAGCTTCTAGAACTTATAAATGAATGCCAGAAATGAATTTAGATATTATGGATGTAAGCAAATCCCAATTAGGTTCTTTAGAAAAAACAGTGCGTTATGCTTATAAAAAATCCGCATACTATAAAAAGACCTTTCAACCATTTCTGGATTCCAGCTCTAATAAATTCGATATTGATGTGTTCAAAGAACTTCCGTTTACTACAAAAGAAGATCTTGGATCAAACAACGATGCCTTTCTGTGCGTTTCAAAAAATGAGATCGCAGAATATGTAACAACTTCCGGAACAACAGGCGCTCCAGTAACTTTATATCTTACAAAAAAAGATTTGGAACGACTGGCAAAAAACGAACGTGATTCTCTGGAATTGATGGGAAACACCAGTGATGATCTATTTCAGCTGTTAACGACCATAGACAAGCAGTTTATGGCAGGTCTCGCTTATTTTCTTGGGGTTCAAAAACTGGGCGCGGGTATCATTCGAATCGGCCCCGGAGTTCCCAAACTGCAATGGGATTCAATTATTAAATACCAACCCACCACTTTAATTGCAGTTCCTTCGTTCATTGTTACATTAATTGAATTTGCCAAAGCGAATAAAATCGATTACAACAAAACCTCGATTAATTCAATAGTGTGCATTGGCGAACCGATTCGAAACGATGATTTCACATACAATTCTTTGGGCAAACGAATAACAGACAATTGGAACGTTAATATATACTCAACCTACGCTTCAACAGAAATGGGAGCTGCGTTTTCAGAATGTACCGAACAGAAAGGGTGCCACCTTAATGACGAATTGCTATTCCTTGAAGTAGTAAAGCAAGACGGTCAAGAAGCACTTAATGGAGAGTCCGGCGAAATTGTCATTACCACTCTTGGAGTTGAAGGAACTCCACTCATTCGGTATAAAACCGGAGATATTGCTCATGTACTATACACGAAGTGCGATTGCGGAAAAAACACGCCACGACTTGGACCAATAATTGGACGCAAGAATCAAATGATAAAATACAAAGGGACCACATTGTATCCGAAGGCTATTTTCGAAATTCTTGAACAGTTCACTGATGTTTCATGTTTCAAAATTATTGTGGACAAAAACGAACTGAATAATGATGAATTAACCATTTTTCTCGAAAATGAGATCAAATCCATGCCTGTATTTGAAGCCATAAAGGAAGTGTGTAAAGCAAAACTCCGCGTACTGCCAAAATTTAATTTTGTTGAAAAGAATACACTTCGCGAAATGGTTTACAAAATAGATATTCGCAAACCGGAAAAGATAAAATTCAATTAGAAATCGAGATTACTTTGGCTAAAGTCTGCAGAACGCTATTGTGTTTTTTTACAAATGGATTGGAAACATCCCAAACATATCCTGCCAATACCGAACATATCTGACGTTTGAAATCATCGGAGCCATTCTCTACGAAAAATATAGTTTGCAAATCTCCTGAATACCAGGAATTTACATAACTCCTGAATACATCAATGCCATGTTGCATGTGCGCAACATAATCCCTTTCCCAATCCACTTTGTTTCCTTTAAGCTGTTTGCACAACAAATCGGCGGCATGATATCCTGAAGAAATCGCAAGGGTAACACCCGAGCTGAATATTGGGTCTAAAAACTCGGTGCTGTTGCCGCATAAAACAAACCCTTCACCGTGCATTTTCTCTACTGAAATTGAATAATTCAATATCTTTTTGGGTTCAAATAAAAATTCGGATTCGTTAAAACGTTCATTCATTCCTGGAAAGGTTTTCACCAGCGTCTTAAATTCTTTTCCGTCCTCTTCACTACAAGAATTAATAAAATCCACTTCACCAACCACACCAACTGAGGCAGTATTATCCGAAAAAGGAATAGCCCAGATCCATGCTGTATTATTGTTGAAAGCATGAACAAAAATATTCTCCGATGCCTTACCGTTTCGATTCTTGTCTTCAATATGTGCAAAAACAGAGCCTCGTGGCATTGAAAGGGCCGGTTTTTCCAATTTAAACATACGTGGAAGAACTCTACCAAATCCGCTGGCATCAATAACAAATCTCGAAAATACCAACTGTTCTTTTCCGTTTTCGTCCTTGAAAGTTACACACTGTTCTTGTTTGGATGTTACCACATTTGTTACCTCCGACTTAAAACGGACCTCCACTCCTTTTCGCTGGGCTTCTTTGATCAATGCAAAATCAAAATCTTCACGTTTAACCTGGTAGGTATAGCTCCAACCATCTGTATAACGGTCCTTGAAAAGAAACTCGCATTGTTTCTGCTCATAATAGAAGGTAACTCCTGTTTTCACTTGAAATTCCTGTTCCTTTACACATTCAAGAAGATCAACTTTTTCCAAGTAATCCATACACTGTGGCAATAGACTTTCGCCTATAACAAAACGCGGAAACTCCATTTTTTCCAGAACCATTACAGACAAGCCGTCCTGTATGAGTCGTGTTGCTGCAACCGCCCCTGCAGGACCTGCACCAATTACCACTACATCACATCTATTTGCCATCACGCATTTTTTATTTTCGAAACAAGTTTTTTTCCGTCGATAAAATTAAAACATGTTACCAAGGCTCCAATTGAGGCGCCAAGAATTCCATGAAACACCAAATTTTGACCAGTCTGATACAGATTTTGCACGCGAGTTCTGGCATTTATTTTCGATAGCATAATATTATTGAAATCCTTTTGTATTCCATACAAAGCTCCATCTTTAGTTCCAATATAGTCTTTGTACGTCAACGGCGTCGAACAATACACCCCCTTTATTGATTTTCGAATATCTGGAAAGGTATCTTCGAGTCTTTTGATAACCAGCTCCTCATTCTCCTTCTTAAATGCTTCGTATGCTTTCCCCCTTTCACCTGATTCTGCTATCGTATTGAACGTTTCACTCCATTGCTCCACTTCGGAATACTTCATGTAGGCCATAACGGACATTGAATCTGCAAATTCACCCTGGTTCTTTCTTGCGGGAGTACAAACAAACATTGTCTGAGGCCAATTTTTCTTATCGTAATCTACCGTATTCCATATATCCTCACTCTCATAAACATAAAGATTATGATTAATATAGGGGAACGAATCTTCATGGAAGGATAGATAAAGCATAAATGAGGATACAGTATTTTTCAGTTTTTCTACCCTATGTCTATACGCCGCTCTAAATCGATCTTCACCAAAAATATCGATTGTAAGAAGAGGGTGTGTATTGGAAATGAAATTCTTTCCCTGGTATGTTTCTCCTGACTTTGTTTTAATCGATACAATTTTGTCATCTTCATAATTCGCGCCTGTAACTTCCTGATGTTTCAAAATTCTACCGCCAAGCTCGTGTAACCTACGTGTAAGTAATTTGGCGATTTGAGACCCGCCATTTAGCATTCGGTAGCTACCAGACAAATAACTATTCATGATTAGCGCAACTACGTATAATGGAGTTGTTTTTTTGTCTCCCGCATACAAGGGCCCACTTCCCAATAAGACTCCCTGCAATCTTTTATCTTGAGTGATTGATGCAACAAAATCCCAGGCACTTTCTGAAAGAATTTCAGGATTATTTATGTAATTGGCACCAGAAGTTTCATCTTCTAAATTATAGAGTGGAAATTGATCGCAAATTCGCTTGATCTTTATGCAAAACAGGTCAATTGCTTTTTTTTCTTTAGGAAAGGATGCATATAGTTCTTTTTTAAATCCATCATACCCCTGTCCATGTTTGTATATACTGCCGTCTGGAAAACGAATCAAATCGAAACAATCTTCATCAAGTCTTTTCATTTGTAAGTCATCCATAATACCCAAATAGGTAAATATTTGAAACAAATTCTCCCCCTTATCCAGACTACCGATATAATGTACCCCCGTATCGAACACACATTTATCTCTGCTGAAAACCTGCAGACTGCCTCCTATTTGGTGGTTCTTTTCCAGCACCAATACAGAGTGTCCTTCAAGAGCAAGTAGAACAGCAGAAACCAGTCCACCAATTCCACTCCCGACAATTACAAAGTCATAATTAACCTGCACTTTCTCCATCTCTCAATTTACGAAGTATAAACAAAACATTAGATGTCCTTTTTGACTGTTCCACCATCTCGAATTTCAAATTCTGTGCTTTGGCGAAATTAAAAATATCTTTCGATGAAAAAAAAGATAATTCATCGGTTGTTTTGTTGAATTTGATGATTTTCGTGGAATACTTTTCTGTAGACTTAGTAATTGAATGTCGATCCGCTAAATCCGTTATTCCATCACGAATGAGAATCAATCCATCATCATTTAAGTTTGAAACCGTTTTTTCTAAAACCTGCAACTGTTGCTCCAAAGACATATAATGCAACACATCATTGTAAAGAACAACATCGGCATTTTCTATTTCCAAATTTCTAATGTCACCATAACGAAACAAAAGTTGCTCTGATTTATCGTACCCGTTTTGAGCTACCGCAATTTTCTCATCATCATAATCAATTCCAATAATTTTTCTTTGTGCGTCACGATAGTGCAGATAATATCCTAAATAGCCCAATCCACAACCTATATCGTAAACTTTAGCCCTGCTGCCTATAAGTGAATCATAAAACGCAAAATTAGCACCCTCCATACGCCATTTAATTTTTACGTACCATTCTAAAATGGGGCTCTTGTATAGATAATTATAAAACACTCTCTTTTTTAAATAATCAGGAGTTTGTTCCCTTTTACTTATAATGATTAGCTCTTCTCGCATCATTTTAGCCATTTCTTTGGTCATAAGACCGAAGCGTTGCTCGAATAGACTATCAGAACACTTAATTCGTTCCATAACATCGAGGATCAGAGACCCGGATTTTATTATAAAATCGTTCTTTGGGTTCACGTAATGAGCGCCAAATATTATTATTGGTTGAATATCCAAATTAAGCTCCTTGGCCAAATAAAATGCGCCTTTATGAAAGCGCTTGATCTCACCATCATTACTTCTCGTACCTTCAGGGAATACCACAATCGAATACCCATCATCAACTCTTTGTTGAATCAAATCAAGGTTATACTCTGTTCCTTCTTCAATAAATATATAACCGGAATAACGAATAAAAGGGCCAAAAACAGGTGAATTATACACCCACTTTTTCACCATAATAATTACTTTTGGATGCAGCATTATCATCAAAAGAATATCCAAAAAAGAAGAATGATTCGCAATAATTATGGATGGTTTGGAAAAATCGAGTCGCTCTGGGTTCCGAATCACTTTTTTAATGTGTATTCCAAGATAGATCATTGACCATGTAAGTTTAGAAACAATGTAATTTAGCACATGTCGTTTCCTTTTCTTCGAAAAAGGAGCAATAATAAGTACAGGCAAAAACATATTTATCAAAATGCACCCGATTAGGAAATAACTAAAAAGAATAAGGCTGTATGTAAGCCCTAAAAGTGTAACTGGAGATTGACGATTCGCTGTTCTATTGGTTATAAAAAATCGAAAAAATAAGGGTTGAATCACAAGTGTAACAAGCATGATGCATCCTATTCCAACCACGCTTATAATAGCGATCGAATGTATAGCAGGATGTTTTGAAAAATAAAGGGCTCCGGTACCAATAATCGTAGTTAATCCGGATAGTATAATAGCTGAACGGTAAACCTGAAGGGAATTTGAATTTGTTTTATATTTCTGGATAAGCCCGTCTGTTACAAAAATGCTGAAATCATCCCCAAGGCCAAATATAAAAGTGGCTATAATGATGTTTACAAAGTTGAATTGAATATCAAAAACACTTGCAATCCCCAATATCCATATCCAACTGAGAACCATTGGAGCAAAGGAGAATAAAGCAAGCTCAATACGTCCGTAAATAATCAGTAATGAAATTAAAACCAGTAAAGATGAAAAGATCAAAAGATAATTAAAATCATCCTGAACGGATAACATCAGTGAGTTTGCCATTTCGGATGTATCGAAAATATACACCCCTCCCATCTCGCGAATTTCTTTCTTGAAATTTGAAACATCCTTACGATCAATTACGACTGTAGACACAACATTCCACGTGTTTTCTTTAGTGTATATTAACTTTGACAATCCAAGATCCTCAATCAGCTTGATTCTTTCACTGGAACTAATTGAAGGTGTTTTTTGTTTTGTCCAATTTTGAAACGATAGAAAAGCAGACTTTTTAAAGTCCAATTTTGCCGCTTTTTCATTGATTACAAGCTCGGTTTTAGCGTAATGCTCGTTCCAGAAATGATTCCAATTCGTAAAGCCCTTTTTCTTAATTGACTCAGGAATTGATAATGGAGCAACAGAAATCAGCTCTTCTAAACCGTGTTCGTCTCTATACGTTGTTAATTTTTGATACAACTGAAAATTCAACATATTCACTTCCTGCTCGCTACTTCCAGAAACAAATAAATGAAGCTTTTTATCCTTATTTGGATTTATTCCTGTGAAAAGCTCTTCCTGTTGTATTAGCTCATCTCTATGAAAGCTTAAATTATTCAAGTCCGAATCGAACTTGATCTGATTTGATTTGTATAAAAAAACTACCGATAAGATCAATATTGCGTAAACAGACAATCGAAAGACCCATTTTGGTGCTTTGCGCTCCGATTTAGTAGTACGTATTCTTGTTTTAAATCGAGTAACATGAAGGATTACTGGTAAAAACAGCAAGGTAAATACTACGGCCGAAGACAGTGTGAAAAGTGCTATCAATCCAAAATTTTGAAGCACAACCGAATCTGTGAACATTAGTGCTGAAAATGCCGCAATCGTTGTGAAGCTACCTACCAACATTGGAAAAGACAGTTCTTTAACCGTTTGAGCAATATTACCAGAATGCGAATAATGGGTATAAAAATGAAAAGAATAATCAAGAACTATACCCATAAGTACAGCAGAAGTTGCAATGGATATGGCAGAAATTTCCGGATTAATATACCCAACGAATCCCAACCCACTAAATCCGGCAAAAACAGCAGGAAGAACAAAGTACAAAGGAGTCAGAAGACTTCTGTAATAACCAATCAACAACAGTAAAATAAGCCCGATACTGACAAGTAAAGTAATAAAAGTATCTTCCTTTATTTGTCGTGCATTATCATAAGAAATCTGGAAGGTTCCGAAATAATTAAACCCTATATCCTGGTGTTTCTGATTGACACGCTTTTTAAGGGCGCTTAACTTCTGATTAAGCCTCTCATTCTTAATATTATCATTGAGATCAAAATTCAGGGAACCCATAAATATGGCCCTTTCACCATCACCTGTTACTAAAATGCCATTGTCTACATGCACTGCATTTGAGTCCGTTCTGGGGTTTAGCATTCTTAGTTTCTCAAACCCAATTCCTAACGGATCTTTAGCTACTATTTTACGTAAATAGAAAGAGCTTACCGATGTCATTTTATCGTAAACATTTTCCAGTGATTTTTCTATTGAGTCTTTACGAATTTTTAATTTAATCGCATCGTATTCTTTTTCTGTAACAAGGGCTGGAAGAATATCGTATAAATAGTTAATTAAGTTCTCCTCGTTATCTTTCGAAAACACCTCGATATCATTCACAAGATTCCCAAGAGTTTCATCAAGTAATAAACCAATAGAATCTAATTCAGTGCGGAGCTTCTCACGATCTTTATCCTTAGCATCTACAGAAAAGAAAATTTGCTTATTGAGATTATTTTCCTTTATAACCGAGTGGAACTCTGTGAATAGCTCGCCTTTTGGAAATACCGAATATATGTTTTCATCAAGGTTTAATTTTTTAAATCCAAAAAACAAAAAGGTCAGAAGTCCTATTAATAGCAGTCCATACAATAGAATATTCTTCCGAAAAAATTCGACAATATTTGATAGGATAGCCCCCAATACTATATACTTTTAATTAAAAAACTTATCACTCTAGTAAATTTTACTTTTAATGATGCTAACAGCTTATTCTTTGATAGAATAGGCGAAAATATATTATTTCAAAATTAAAATAAACAAAGCGAAAATATACTTAAATCTGCTCATAACATGAATGAGGTGGAAACAATATTTTTTTAGCTTTGCAATACTTTAAAATTGGCTTTGCAGTTGTTGTTCGATAAATTAATTCCGACCGCCAAACTAATTGACTCTAAATTGAGATAAAGAATGAAAGCAATTGACGCATTATACCAAGCGCAAAAAATAGCCTTTAGTCCTTTCGTGTTTGAAACATGCTATACACTGTTAGAGCTCGGAATTTTGGAGACAATAAATAACCATAAAAATGGTGTTTCGATAAAGGAAATATCGAAGGAAACGAATGTTTCTGAATACGGTGTCCGTGTGCTACTTGAGATGGCTGCGTCAGCAGAAATAGTTGAGGAGATTGAAGATGATTTGTTCGGTGTAACAAAGCTAGGGTACTTCATATTGCGAGATGAAATGACCAAAATCAACCTCTATTTCACCCATGACGTATGCTACAAGGGATTGTTTTACTTGAAAGAATCGATTCAAAATCAAAAGGCAGAAGGATTAAAGACATTGGGAAATTGGAAAACCATTTACGAAGGCTTATCTTCTCTACCCGAAAAGGTTAAAAAATCATGGTTTGATTTCGACCATTTCTATTCTGATGGCTCCTTTGATGATGCGTTAAAAATCATATTTAAAAATTCACCTCAGCAGATCTATGATATTGGCGGTAATACAGGAAAATGGAGTATTGCTTGCACCCAGCACGACGAAAAAGTTCGGGTCACAATTTTTGATTTACCCGGACAAATAAATGTTGCAAAGAACAATATTGGTAAAATCGATTCAATTAAAGATCGCGTCGAATATCAGGTAATTGATTTGCTGGATGCTAATTCTGAAATTGCAGCGGGAGCAGATGTTTATTGGATGAGTCAATTTCTTGATTGTTTCAGTGAATATGAGATCGAACAAATACTTTTAAAAATTAAAGCGACCATTTCCCAAGATGCAAGGGTATATATTATGGAAACATTTATAGACAATCAAAGGTTTCCAGCTGCAAAACACAGTTTAGTGGCTACTTCTCTTTATTTCACCGCACTTGCTAATGGCAACAGTAAAATGTATACTTCAACTGCCATGAAATATATAACTGAAAAGGCAGGATTCAAGTGTGTAGCGGAACATCATCTGCATGAAGATAGTTTCCACACAATATTGGAGCTAAAATTAAAAGATTAATTCCAATTTATTTTTAATGATGTATTTCCCTCGATTGCATATTCACAATCTAGTTGTATTACATCCTATTAATTTCGCGAAAAGTACTATTTTTACAATCCAAAATAAGATACAAGCGGGTCGAACAAGAAAACCAAAATGAATCAAATTAGCTTAGAACAACTTGAGAAACATGCGCTTCAATTTGAGCCATTCCATCTAGACGAAAATTTGATTTCTCAAATTAACGAATCATTTGATTTCTTAAAAGAGTTTTCGAGTGAAAAAATAATTTACGGCATCAATACTGGGTTTGGGCCTATGGCTCAATTCAAAGTGGATGATGATAAGCTCAACGAGCTACAATATAATTTGATTCGAAGTCATTCAAGTGGAGCTGGTGCCGTATTGCGTGAAGAATATGTTCGGGCCATTCTTGTTGCTCGAATCAACAATTTTTTACAGGCGAAATCTGGAATAAGTATTGGCGTAATTGAAAAGCTGGTTGAATTCTTAAACCTCCGAATTAATCCGGAGATCTATTCACATGGTGGAGTTGGTGCGAGTGGTGACCTGGTACAGCTTGCCCATTTAGCATTGAGCCTTATTGGTGAAGGACATGTCTACGTTGATGGTAAACGAGTTGAAGCATCAAAGGCACTGGCAGATGCCGGGATTAAACCATTAGATATTCAATTACGAGATGGGCTTGGATTGATGAATGGAACTTCGTGTATGACCGGAATAGGTGCTGTCAATCTTATATATGCGTATCGACTCTTGAATTGGTCGGTGGCTACATCAGCAATGATCAATGAAGTTGTTGAAGCTTTTGATGACTCCTTTTCTGAAGGATTAAATAAAGTAAAACGACACAAAGGTCAAAATGAAATAGCTGCGCAGATGCGTTCCTTTCTTGCCGACAGTAAACTAATCCGTCAGCGTGAAGAATTGTTTAAGGACAATTCCGAAATGGAACGAACGAAATTCAGCAGGAAAATTCAGGAATATTATTCTCTTCGCTGTGTACCACAGATATTAGGGCCTGTTATTGAAACACTAAATAATGCAAAAGAAGTCATTGAAAACGAATTGAACTCAACGAACGACAACCCGATTGTAAGTGTTGAAGATCAAAATGTTTTCCATGGTGGCAACTTTCATGGCGACTACGTTTCGCTTGAGATGGATAAGGTGAAAATTGTCATTACGCGCTTAACGATGATGGCGGAGCGTCAGCTGAATTTTTTACTTAATTCTCCGCTCAATGGTAAATTCCCTGCATTTTTGAATATGAAAAAGCTTGGCTTTAATTTTGGGATTCAGGGAATGCAGTTTACTGCTGTTTCGACTACTGCTGAAAGTCAAACTCTTTCCAACCCGATGTATGTGCACAGCATTCCAAATAACAACGATAATCAGGATATCGTTAGCATGGGGACCAATAGTGCCATGATGGCACGCCACGTGATCGAAAATGGATTCCAGGTAATGGCTATTCAGATAATGGCTGTTTGCCAGGCCATCGACTTGCTAAGTGAAGAAGAGCGTGAAAAGCTTGGTTCTAAGACACAAAAATTATTCAATATGGTTCGCAAACTTGCTCCCGTTGTAACAGATGATGTGCCACAAGCGGATAATATACATAAGGTAACCGATCTATTAAGATCAAATCTAATTGATTTATGAAATGTGCGCTAGTTACAGGATCTTCCAGAGGAATTGGTAAAGCTATTGCGATTCAACTGGCCAAAGATCTAAAATTACACATCTTGATCAACTTCTCTTCAAACGTTGATGCTGCAATGGATACCTTGCAACAAATTGAAGAAAATGGAGGAAGCGGTGAGCTTTTACAGTTTAATGTGGAAGATTCAAAGGCAGTTCAGCAAGCTGTTTCGAAATGGCAGGAAGAAAACCCCGAAAGTCATGTTGAAGTTTTGGTGAACAATGCAGGTGTAACTCGTGATAATTTATTCCCCTGGGTTTCGGAGGAAGATTGGGATAAAGTAATTAATATTTCAGTAAAAGGCATGTACAATACGACGCAGGCCATCATTAAGAAAATGTTACGAAATAGATCTGGTAGAATTATAAATATCGCTTCTTTGTCTGGTCTCAAAGGCGTTCCCGGCCAAACCAATTATTCTGCTGCTAAGGGTGCAATGATCGCCGCTACGAAAGCATTATCACAGGAAATCGCAAAAAGAAAAATAACGGTTAATGCTGTTGCGCCAGGGTTTATTTCATCCGACATGACAAGCGAGCTTAACGAAGAAGAATTAAAGAAAATGGTTCCAGCAAATCGGTTCGGGCAACCGGAGGAAGTGGCACATTTAGTTAGCTTTTTAGCTTCTGATAAAGCTTCATATATAACAGGAGAAGTAATAAACATTAACGGAGGAATTTACGCTTAAGAGTATGGAGAACAGAGTTGTGATTACTGGTATTGGTCTTTATTCCTGTATTGGGAATGGTAAGGATGAAGTATTGGACTCTTTACGCAAAGGTAAAAGCGGAATCATTAATGATGTGCAACGAAAAGAATTTGGATACCGCTCTTGCCTTACCGGTATGGTTAAAGATCCGGATTTAAAACCATTTCTTTCCCGAAGAGAAAGAATTGGGATGCATCAACCTGCAATGTTCGCTTTTATGTCAACCAAAGAAGCTCTTGAACAAGCCAAGCTTGATGTTGAATTCTTGGCAAAAAACGAAACTGGAATTATTTACGGAAACGATAGTACGGCTGGTGCGGTTATCAACACGGTTGATAAAGTTCGAGACCGAAAAGATACAGCATTGATCGGCAGTGGCGATATTTTTCAAAACATGAATTGCACGGTAAACATGAACCTTTCAACGATATACAAATTGAAAGGAATCAATATTTCGTTAAGTGCAGCATGTGCATCTGGCTCTCATTCGATTGGCATGGGCTACCTCTTGATCAAGCAAGGTTTACAAGAGCGTATCGTTTGTGGCGGTGCACAGGAAATAAATGTGTTTGCCATGGCAAGCTTTGATGGCTTAGGTGCATTTTCAGTTCGCCACGACCAGGTGGCAAAGGCATCGCGTCCATTTGACGCTGGAAGAGATGGCCTTGTCCCTTCAGGTGGTGCAGCTACAGTTATCATTGAATCAATGGAATCTGCATTGAAAAGAGGCGTGCCAATTCTTGGTGAAATTATTGGTTATGGTTTCTCATCCAATGGAGAACATATTTCCAACCCTAATTTTGACGGTCAATATCGCTCATTAAATATGGCATTGCAACAAGCAGGAATTAATGACAGTGCGGTTGACTATGTTAATGCACATGCAACGTCCACAATTGTTGGTGATGGAATGGAAGCACAGGCAATTAATTCTGTTTTGGGTTCAAAAGTACCTGTAAGCTCCACCAAGAGTATGACTGGTCATGAATGCTGGATGGCTGGAGCTAGTGAAGTTGCTTATTCTTTGTTGATGATGGAAAACGATTTTATTGCCCCAAATATAAATTTTGAAAATCCGGATGAAGATTCTGCTAAAATCAATGTGATACCAGAATACCAAGAAAAAAATATTAATTGCTTTTTATCCAATTCTTTTGGATTCGGTGGCACAAATTCTTCATTAATCATTAAAAAATTCGTAAAATAGCGTTAGATTTTATTATGAATAGAGAAGATATTATAATTACTACTAAGCGATTCTTGTCTGAAGAATTTGAAGTTGATGAGAGTAAAATCTTACCCAATAGTAATCTTCAAAAAACACTGGATCTCGATAGTCTAGACTACGTGGATCTAGTTGTAGTAATTGAAGAAAACTTAGGTTTTAAGCCTACTGCTGAGAATTTCAAGTCGATCGAAACATTCGAAGACTTTTACAACTTGGTCGAAAAGAAGCTTGCCGAAACGGCATAATCTAATAATGGGAAAGTGGGATGGAAAAACTAAAGGATCCCTGCTTGGATATAGGTTTTTCATCTTCTGTATTCGTACATTCGGCATATCGATTTCCTACTTCTTTTGTTATTTTGTTTCTGTTTATTTTGTTCTATTTGGAAAACAACATCGGGATGGATTGATTCAATTTTACATGGTTGGATTTGGATATTCTCGGAAAAAAGCACGTAAGCTAACCTACAAAAACTTCTATAATTTTGGGAAAACTCTAATTGATCGGATAGCCATGATGTCATCTAAGAAAAAGGCTTTCACTTATACGTTCAATAATGAAAAGGTCTTGCGCGAAATGAGTAATGATCAGAAGGGAGGCATTTTGATCTCTGCCCATCTTGGAAATTGGGAAAACGCAGGAAACCTAATACACGAAAGGATTACCAGCACTATCAACATTGTAATGCTGGATGCAGAGGTTAAAAAAATAAAATCCTTCCTTGAATTGAAAACGGGTGGACCTAATTACAACCTAATTCCTATAAAAAATGATCTGTCTCACTTAATTCTGATACATCAAGCCCTAAAACGAAATGAGCTGGTTGCAATGCACGCTGATCGAACATTTGACGAAGCAAAAAGTATTGAGCTCAATTTTCTCAAGGGAAAAGCAAATTTTCCTATTGGACCTTTCATTCTAGCTCAAAAATTCAAAGTTCCTACTACCTTCGTATATGCTGTTAAGGCATCAAAATTTCACTACGAATTGTACGCAACCGACCCAATTGACAATCTAGATTCGGAAGAAATAGCAAAAACATATGTGAAACACTTAGAAAAAATGGTTAAGAAACACCCAACCCAATGGTTTAATTTTTATAAATACTATGTTGATCGATAAACAAAATATTGAGCAATTCATTCCCCAGCGAAATCCATTCGTCATGATTGATACTTTGATTTCTGCTGATCCAAAAGAGTTTAAAAGCTCTTTTGAAGTACTTGAAAATAATATCTTCCTTGAAGGTGATATATTATCCGCATCCGCTCTTGTGGAAAACATTGCACAAACATGTGCCGCTGGTTTTGGCTACATCAATAGCCTTTCTGGTAGCGGAGAAGATCAACTGGGTTTTATTGGGGCTGTATCAAAATTGAATGTATTACATTTGCCGATCAATGGGGACACATTAACTACCGAAATCGAAATTTTAAATACTTTCGATAAAATAAATTTAATTCAAGGCTTCGTTTATAATAGCGAAAAGAAACTCTTGGAATGTCAAATGAAAATAGTGTTAGCGTGAAAATATTAGAATCATCACTGGAAATTGCAATTCGCTTTAGTGAAACTGATGCAATGGGCGTTGTGTGGCATGGGAATTATTTAAAATTTTTCGAGGATGCGCGAGAAAAATTTGGTATTGACCAC
>Ga0315334_10000588_pt1 | contig 22158 bp, 20 predicted proteins | sample M150034915metaG_FD_205555 | JGI IMG/M metagenome (GOLD analysis project Ga0315334, IMG submission 205555) | Ammonia-oxidizing marine archaeal communities from Monterey Bay, California, United States - M1 500m 34915 | ecosystem: Environmental > Aquatic > Marine > Intertidal zone | place: USA... | reverse complement strand
TACGCACAGGGGTTTAATGGGATTGAAGTTCGAACCATAGATGGGAGTGATTTTATAGAATCGCACCAAACCATAAGGGAGGTCTTTGATATTGTTCGAAAAGAACGCCGTCCATTTATTGTTCACGCAAAGGTTCCTTTGCTTGGGCATCATACTTCGGGTGTAAGAAAAGAATGGTATCGCGATGATCTTGAAGAAGCTGCAACCAGAGACCCTTACCCCAAATTGAAAGAGGACTTAAGGACTGCTGGAATTTCAGAGGCAGAAATGATCAACATAGAATCGGACATAAGAAAGCTTGTTGATAGTGAATACGAAAAAGCGATAAATGCTGAAGAGCCAACAAGCGAATCTTTAACGGATCATATTTTTGCGCCAACCCCCATAACGAAAGAAGAAGGAGAAAGAGCACCAAAAGGCAAAAAAAAGACGGTCATGGTCGATTCAGCTCTGTTTGCTGTGCGTGAGTTAATGGAGAAACACCCTGAAGCATTGCTGTACGGTCAAGATGTAGGAGGAAGATTAGGGGGGGTATTCCGAGAAGCAGCTACACTGGCGCAACAGTTTGGAGACGACCGTGTTTTTAATACACCAATTCAAGAAGCGTACATTATTGGTTCTACGGTAGGTATGTCGGTTGTTGGATTAAAACCAATCGTTGAGGTTCAATTCGCAGATTATATTTGGCCCGGGCTCAATCAGTTATTCACCGAGGTGAGTAGATCCTATTATTTATCCAATGGAAAGTGGCCGGTAAGCTGTGTTATTAGGGTTCCGATAGGGGCTTATGGATCTGGAGGGCCATACCATTCCTCCAGTATAGAGTCGATAGTTACCAATATTCGCGGAATCAAGGTTGCATACCCATCAACAGGTGCAGATTTAAAAGGTTTGATAAAGGCTGCATATTACGATCCGAATCCTGTTGTACTTCTCGAGCACAAAGGACTTTATTGGTCGAAAATAAAAGGAACAGAAGGAGCAATGTCCATTGAGCCTGACGAGAATTATGTGGTTCCATTTGGAAAAGCACGCGTTGTACAGGGGGCAACAAAAGAAGCAATTAATAAAGGAACATCGTGTGTGATTATAACGTATGGAATGGGGGTGTACTGGTCGTTGATGGCCGCAAAAGAATTCGAGGGTAACGTGGAAATTCTTGACTTAAGAACGCTGAGCCCTCTGGATCATGATTCAATAAATGAAAGCGTGACAAAACACGGAAAAGTTATGCTCGTTACAGAAGAGTCCATAGAAGCTTCATTTACGCTGGGTTTAGCAGGAAGAATTCAAAGAGATAATTTTTTGGCTCTGGATGCGGCCATTTCAATTATTGGCGCCATAGATACACCTGCAATTCCAATGAATTCTGGCTTAGAGACCGCGTTGCTTCCAAACGCTAAAAAAGTCGCTAGCGCACTTACTGATTTACTCTTGTATTAGAATTGATTATTTTAATTGTAAACGCTGAATCGTCGAATATTTTATCGATCACATTCCATTGAATAACGGTATAATTCCACTTGAAATAGCACTCTTACTATTAACAAACTCAAGCGGATAACATTTTAATTCTCGTGTAATAGACAATAGGGTATGCCATATCTTTAGTGGTAAATTGATCTGTAATGAAATTTAAGCGAGTATATACGCTCAAGGAAATTGCCGCATTAATCGATTGTCATTTTATCGGTGCCGATGATCATGTGGTTGCCGGACTTAACGAGATACACAAAGTTCAGGATGGAGATTTGGTTTTTGTAGATCATCCAAAATATTACACCAAGGCATTAAAAAGTGATGCAACGACGATAATTATCGATAAAGAAGTTGAGTGTCCATCAGGAAAAGCGCTGATTATTTCGAGTGCACCATTCGATGACTTCAATAAGCTTTCCAAATATTTTTCACCAGTCATTTTTCAAGACGGGGTCCGAGGTGAGAATTGTGATATTGATAAAACGGCAGTTTTATATCCAAATGTTTTTATTGGGAAAAATGTTAAAATTGGAAAAAATACTCTGATTTATTCTGGAGCTGTAATTGGGGATAACTCAATAATTGAAGAAAATGTAATTATTGGTCCTAATACTGTTATAGGGCATTATGCGTTCTATTACAAGAAAAAGACAGCGGGCTATGATAGAATGCATACCTGCGGGGGAGTTCATTTGAAGAAAGATGTTGAGATTGGCGGGTTGTGCACAATAGACGCCGGAGTATCTTCTATGACTGAAATTGGTGAAGGGACAAAAATTGACAATCAAGTGCATATCGGACACGATACTGTAATCGGAAAACATTGCCTGATGGCGGCAAATGTGGGATTGGCGGGCTGTGTTATTGTTGAAGACAATGTCACAATTTGGGGGCAAGTTGGTTGCGCGAGTGATGTTATAATAGGGGAGGGTGCAATAGTGCTGGCACAGTCTGGAATCGCAAAAAGCCTGGAAGGAGGGAAGACCTATTTTGGAAGCCCATGTAGTGAAATGAGATCTAAGTTTAGAGAATTGGCGGCTCTTCGAAAGCTGCCTGAAATATTGGAAAATTTATAGCAATTGGATAAGGTAGTTACTAGATTGGAAGGACAAATAAGGCTTAAAGATTTTAAGCTTAACTCACTTTTGGAAATAACTACGGCCATCAATACCAATCAGGATGTAGCTACATTGACCAAATTGTTTTCGTTCATAGTGCAGGAGCAATTGGGTTTTGATCGATTTCTATTGTTCAATAAGAGAGAAGTGTGGAACTGTCTCATACGGGTAGGTTATAAAGGTAAGGTGAAAGATATTGATATTGAACGTGATCTGTCACGGTTTAAGGAAATTACGGTTATAGAGTCTTCTCAATCAAAAATATTGAGTGGTTTTGATATTGTTGTGCCCGTTTATCATAAGGAAGATCCTCTCGCATATTTGCTTGTTAAGACCCCTGGAAATAACAATAAGGATCACAAAAATCCGATGAGCTACTTGAGTTTCATTCAAACTCTTACAAATATTATCGTTGTTGCTATTGAGAATAAGAGAATGGCTAAAATAAATATGGGTCAGGAACGCCTTAAAAAAGATTTGGAAATTGCATCCGCCATGCAAAAATTGCTTTTCCCTGAGGATCTTCCCTCAAACAATAAAATGGATATTTCAGCGAAATACAAGCCACGCCATGAAGTTGGAGGTGATTATTATGATTTTATTTCATTAGGCGATGATGAATACATTATTTGCATAGCTGACGTATCCGGAAAGGGTGTTTCGGCCGCAATGCTGATGGCTAATTTTCAGGCAACGATCCGAACATTATTTCAGTACCAGCGGTTCGACATGAAAACCCTGATGGTAGAGCTGAATAGAACTGTAATGAGTAATGCCAAGGGAGAAAAATTTATTACATTTTTTCTGGCCCATTACGATTCTATATCGCGGAGATTAAACTATGTCAATGCAGGGCATAATCATCCTTTTATAACAAATGGAAAGACGGTGGAGGATCTGGATCAGGGATGCATAGGTTTAGGAATGCTTGATGATTTACCGTTTATAAATATTGGAGAAAAAGATTTGAGCCCTAATACAACAATAGTGCTCTATACAGATGGTGTTGTAGAACTTGAAAATGAAAAAAAGGAACTCTTTGGAACGGATCGTTTGGTGAAGCTCGTGCACAACTATTACCCTCTTAAAATGGATGACATGAACAGCCTGATATTTTCGAAACTTGATGAGTGGAAAGGTCCTTTAGACCTTGTGGATGACACTGCTATTTTCAGCTGCAGATTTTTCTAGTTATTACTTAACGCAATATATACATCTTTCCAAAATCCTTTTTGAAATAAGAATCCGCTCCAGAATCACGGTGTTTGATATCTTCCCCATTAATTCTTGCCTTCACACGATATAGATAAACACCATTTGCAAGGGGGTCTCCAAATTCATCTGTTCCGTCCCATGCATACTCACTTATGTTCCTTCCAATTTGAATATGACCCAGCTGGTCTTCTGTAATCTCACGCACAACTCTTCCGGAAACTGTCATGATCTGTATTATAATATCATCGGGTTCCACACTACCTGTCAATGTGAACACAAAGCGGGTGCTTGTACTGAACGGATTAGGATAATTCATCATTTTCGTAATGCTCGATTCATGGATTATTTCAAAGGTCACACGATATTCTATATCTCCAGATAAATTCCCGCTCTTATCGGCCCCCTGAACCAGCAAAGTGTATTCGCCATCCAAAGTGAAATCCGTTGGCCAGATTATCTTAAATCTTTTATTTTGACTGTTGGCTGGTACCCATTGCATTACAGTATTCCCGGAACCATCAACGAATGGGATTTTAATAAGTTGCCCGGCAGGATCTGTTATGTAAATTCCGAATAGCGCCGTATCCGAAACATTATCCATTACAAGAAATTCGTTTTCATCTTTTAGAGTAATAAGTATTTCGCTACTTGGATCAATAATGTCTCCATTTAGAATATGGTTGCCATTAAATGTTACATCCAGAATGGGATTAATACTATCTGGTCTTACATAGAATGGTAATTGCAATAAATTATTGAAGTGTGCTTGTTCCGGTTGATCTGTAATCGACAGACTGCCATTTATGTATGGGTTAACTTCTACTCTTAATGAATTAAGTCCAGGGATACCTAATGTTGAAAATGTAATTGTATCCCTTAATACGTCACCAACCAGTAATTCACCCTGTCGCGGGTACGGGATGACGTGCTGGTATTGCTGTTGGTCTTCGATCCAATAATTAACCAGTAGTGAATCCATATCAAGAGTGAAAATATTTTTTATATCAACAGCGAAACTCACTTCTGTTCCTTCCGATATTGTATCATTTGAAGTCCATGTATATTGAGTGGAACCGTCAATTGCAGCTTCTGGCATAGGACTAAAAAGGACATGCCAACGATCAATAGCTGCTGGTGTGTCGGTTACAGGGTCTTCGTATGTTGCGCGTAACCTTATATATGGAAATAATATGGCATTGATCAATGTGGAATTTAGATTTATTATTGAATCATTCAATGTGAACAGTGTATCAATTTGATACTGATAATTCATGTTGTGATCAAATACTTCAATAGTTAAGTATGTTGTATCTCCGGAAGGTGATTCCTCCGGGTCTTGCTTCCAATAGATCCCATTCCACTTGTCTGCTGGACCTATCAAGGGTGTATTCTCACTGCCTGTTCCATCGCCGAGAATTGATCCGGTAAGATGTACTTCGTCCACAACATTTTGTGCGTATAATTCAACAACAGAGCTAGGATCACCCTTTTTACAGAAAAATGCAAACGGTCTGTTGGGACGGCTTCCATTGATACTGTCAGATCCAAGCCCCAGAAATGTATTGTACATGCCAACTGAATCTATTGAATTCCACCAGTCGTACCTTGTGGTCATCGGTGTATATATGAGCATGTAATAACCATCAGGAACTTCCGTATTTACCATGTTTTGAAAGGCGGATAGATAGGCGGGGTCATTTTGAGGGAAAGTGAAAAAGGTCATAACGGGGAGACAGTCACCATCATCATTTTGATTTCCAAAATCATTATTGAGATTAACTCCAAGTATCTGATTTCTTGTTTTCCAAGGGTCATGTGTAACGGGATCGATAACAACGACGTGTAGTTTTGGTGTAAGATTGCAAATTCCATACCCCATCAGATCCCCGTCAAAATACCAGGCATTGTAATAATATCCCGGGCTTGAAGTTGTGGTAAACACATCACACGTTACGGTATTTTCGACGCCCTGTAAGAAATCTCTGTCTCTGGTTGGTCTGTTGTATTCAATCCCTGTAAATGTATTATTTTTAAACTGGAAAAAGTGATCCTGGCCCCAGCCCTGTTTGCCATTTATATATTGGAAGGAGGTTTCTCTCCATGTAGTATCCCCATCGATGGATACTCTCCAGAAATAAACGGTGCTGTCTGTACATTGCAATGACCCATCTGCTGAAGGTGAAGCGGTAAGGATCCATTCAGAAGGGCGGACTTCCTGTACTCCACCAAATCCAGAAATCAATGCAAATCTGTGTTCCGGGCTGGGAGCTCCTTCAAAATCAATGGTGTCAATTTCAAATCTATACGTATTAAAATCGGCAATCGGGTTTATGGTGCTGGCAATAATACTGACGCTGTCCTCTGGAACTACAGCAAAATCAAAAGGTTCAACAGGTACGATTCCATCAATATCAACGAATAATGTTTTCGAGATCTGATTGTTATTGATCTCATCGTATTGTTCGTTAACCGTTGAAGGAAGATCAATTTTAATGGTAAAATTGTTCAATCCAATACCAATTGCGGGTTGCAATGGCATTTTAAGAGTGTGTTCATAGGTATAATGCAATTCTGGTATTGGTATTAAATATGTCGAGTCAACAACGGTTCCGGGGAAATTTCTTTTGACTTCTAGAATAGTCGTGTCCGTAACGGACCTTCCAAGGTTTTTTAATATAATTGTCATCTCAACACTATCTACTGTAAGGTTAAATGCGGTGGGACTAAATGAAACACTTTGTTGTGTTAATTCAATTTCCGGGTTGTCATGATGGTTTAAGCGCAACATTGGGTCTCCATTCAAAAGCATTTGTGTGCAGGAAGCTTCTAAAAAGAGATTTTGCGTAAACGCGGATTCAATATATTCAGTAGTTCGTTTCATTTGCTCACCAAGTGTAAGACCGTATGCTTTTCTGCTGAACTGTTTGTATAATTCTTGAGCGTAGGTATTCAGATACGTGTCGAATCCAAGGTGGACTGAGGCAATGTAGCCTATCGCACCTGCATTTGGAACCTGAACAAATTCCTCGGATTTTGAGATGAGTGTGCTAAAAAGATTACCATTGTAACAGGAATTAACCAACATCACGGGATATTTCCCTTGATTGTTCCAGTTTTCAGCATCGTCTAAATTGAGTTCAAAACCACTGTTTGTTGCAGACGCGTGACCAAAATAGTTCATGAGGCTCACTCCTTGTTCAATTCTATCCGTTACACTTCCCAATACTGTTGGATCAAGAGGATCGCTGGTTGCTTTATATACACTGGTAACATTGCCTCCAAAAAGACTGTCTTCTATTGTTAATTTCATCTGATCCATAAAGCCACTAAACTGTAGTTGTTGCGCGGCATCAGAACCACCTGAAAAGTGCAGGACCTGTTTTTGCCAGTCTTTATTAGGCGTATCGTAAATGTCAAATGGATCCTGTTCTATTTCATATTCTTTGACTTTGTTTAAATAATCTTGGAGCTCTGTATTTGTTTGTGCTGATATCCTGCCCGTTGCGATTAACGGTGCCCAGTTATAGGATCCCTCAAGATTTGCAGTAATGCAAATATCACTTGATGGATATCCAAAAGAAGGGATTAACGATTCAGAATAAATAGCAGAGAATCTTCTTGTACCTTCAGACCCTCCCAAATTATCTTCTTTTATACCTTTGCCCAATAAGAAGAGTCCAACGGGTTTGTTTGTCGCATTGTTATACATAAAATGCGCAAAGCGACGTACACCGTTAATGTGCTTTGGAATCCCACCACCAAACTGTTGGTATAGCTCATTAATATCCGCTCTAATAACATTATAAAACCCACCCGCAGCAGAAGAACGATAATTTACGTATTCTGTTGAAGCCGAATCTAACAGGGGGTGTGTAATCATGAGCAAGGCATCTTCCAAATCACCGATAGATCCAAAATCTGTAAACTGGCCATTTCCATTTACAGCATACAAGAGGGGTACAGATGTTATTGTGGCACTGTCCTGGTAAAAAACTTTTTGATCCACCCCATTTGTGGAATTTGGAATCAGTGCAGAATAAAAAGGACCATTTTGAGCAACCCGAACTTTTCTTGGAACATCACCATGTACTAAAATAATAGCATTATTAAACGAGACATTGGAAATGTCTAGTCGAATTTTTGACTCAATTGTACTATTTGGAGATTCAAAAACAACTTTATTGGCTCCATCAAAATCCGGTATTCTTGGATATTTAAAAAACCAAAAAGGCACCGACTGATAATCGGTGGTTGCATCTTGATCATTGATTATCTGGATGTCAAAATTTGGATCGCCACTAGCTGGGAGAATCGAAGATGAAAATTCAGAATGAAGTTTTATTCCCTTATATCCAATCCAGATTGAATCATTAAGAATGTAATTAGAGGGGCCAACTGTAGCTAACACATGATGATTCCCTGTGCCACCATATGCAGCGTCCGAGGCACCAATAATTGCACAATCAAAAACAACATCTGGTGCATTAGCCCCCTGATATACGGAGTTTATGTCGAATAATCCAATCCAAGGGCTCCACGAGAAACCCGAAGGTACCCCGTTTTTTTTCCAATGAGACCACCCCTCTATTGATGCATTAAAGGAGCTGGTGGATTCAGACACATGCTCTCCTTCTAAATATAAGTATGCATTGCTGCGCCATCGATCGTAGAGCACATAATCGGCTGCAGTAAATGAACTGAAATTCGTGTCGTTTTCAACAGTATATCTCAGGTTGTTCGTAGATGTATTCCAGGTGAAGAAATATTCAAGTGTATCTCCGTACATACTATAAAACGGATTGCCAATATCATTTGGATCGATATAAAGAGTAGAATCCAACCATCCATCATTTCTTTCAGTATAAAACAATATGTAATCTCCAGGGTCCATGGATGAATCTCCCCCATCCTCTATATGGATCGGGATTTCTTGTTCTCTTGCGAAAATTTGAATATTTTCCGTACTAAAGGTTGTAATCGGAATGGCAGAGGCCACAAGAGCATCGTAATCAATCCGTTGAATTCCAGAATAAATATTATCAATGTCCTCAAATTCGTGAACGGGACTGGGGGAAGGTGTTGTCGGTGGGTACACCTTAAACGAATAATATTTTTGACCGTATTGGATCCATTCATTTCCGTAGGTTTGCGCGAATGCAAAATTACACCAGAAAAAAACAAGAATTAATGGAACGATATTTTTTAAATATACTCTCATTGATCATTAGTGTTATTGGGTTTGTTGAGCTTTATCCGTAAGGAAATTACATGCGAATAAAGGGCAACTGAAGCATCTCCAATGTCGGTAAAAGCATAGTCGAGATAAAAATTTCTAAAGTTCAGGCCAATTCCAATATTGGGTTGAATATTGAGCGATTTGCTATCGTCAAAGTTCTTAACATATTGCATGTTGGATATCCCAGCTCTCAAGGCTACATAATTTTTAAACCCTACTGCAATACCCAGATGTGGATCCACAGAAAAAACGCTTGAATGCAAAATAGTGTTTCTATTACCATCTGTGGTAATGTCAAGGTCTATTTCAGCTGAAGCGTATATGCCCCTTTGCCCCAGGTCGAATTTCTTGTAGCCGGCAAAGATCAATCGCGGAAGTGTTAATTCGAGGCCATTTTCGGGCAGCTCATTCCCTGTTGCTAGAAATACTTCCTGCGTTTCCTGGTCTAAAGTAAAGATCCAGGCATTAAAAGTAGAGGTCACATCCCTTGCCATTAAACCAAATTTCCACTTGTTCTTTGTTTGGTACTGAGCTCCTGCATCTAACCCAAAACCCCAGCATGTTGCGAAATCACCAACTTTTCGATAGATCACCTTAAAATTACCCCCAATACTCAAACCTTCTATTTTTGTCTTTCGAGCGTAGGAAAGAAGAAATCCATAATCAGCGGCAGTAAATGTGCTTATTCTATCGTAGTCAATATTACCGTTATTATCAATGAGTTGGGTTGTATTTGGAATGTCATCCACGGCAAAGCGAATAGCGGTGAAGCCAATCGTACTGTTTTCATCAATTGAGTGAGCAAGTCCCAAGTAATCGTATTTTGCAATTCCTGCGAAATATTCTGAATGCATGAGTCCGACCTCTAACCACTTATCAACTTTGGTTAATCCAGCAGGATTCCAATAGCCTGAATTTACCGAGCTTGTTTGAGCAACAACGGAATTTGCCAAACCCAGTGCGTCGGCACCTATTCCAATTGCTAAAAACTCATTTGAGTACTTAGGCGCAACTTTATCTGCGGGAGAATTTTCCTGACCTTCACCTGATTGACTCAATACCGATTGAATAGAAAAAACTATGAAACACACTAATGCGATACGGAAAGCCTTCATATAATTTGGGTTTTTGTATTCCTTAAACAGCATTTTCTATTAAAAATTGTGTTCTTTGTAGTAAAAGATATATACCCTATAGACGTAAAAATAATGTTAATAGTTGACTAATCAATTGTAAATATATGTTCGATTATCATGTTTAATTTAGCGAATTTATTCACTGCGGCAAATTTATTATCCGGAATTACCGCAATTTTGCTAGCGCTTACTGGAAGTTGGAACATTGCCCCGTATGCCATTTTTGCCGGATTAATCTTTGATTTTTTAGATGGATTTGTTGCACGATTTCTTAAAAATTCATCAGAATTTGGGAAACAACTGGATTCATTGGCTGATATTGTAACATTTGGTGTTGCCCCAGGAATAATAATGATGGTTGTTTTAGCCATAAATACCGATTCGATCGTACAAGGTGATTCTTATGAGATGATCAAGGGTGATTTTACCTTATGGATAAACAATATGATCTATAATAATATGAATGGTAGTTGGTTTCCTTTAGCAGGTTTAATGATTCCATTTTTTTCTCTTTTTCGATTGGCTAAATTCAATGTAGATTCTCGTCAGACAGATTCGTTTATTGGTTTGCCAACACCAGCAAATACTTTATTTTTTATGACGTTCCCTTTAGTATTAGGTCATTGCTCGGATTATTACGGTACAAGCTCAATTATTCCATTTATTTTCAATCCATGGGTAATTGTTGGATTAATTCTGTTAATGGGGATTCTAATGATATCTGAGATACCTTTATTTTCGTTAAAATTGAAAAATTTCGGTTTTAAGGGGAACGAAATCCGCATTGTTTTTTTGTTAATAAGTTTGGTGTTTCTTCTACTTTTTGGATTGTGGTCTATGGCATTAATTGTAATTTTGTATTTGACCATGTCTATAGCGAAAAACATTTTTTATAAAAGAAAAAAAAATGAGATTTAAAGCAGAAATTGATGTAATGCCATTAGAGGCACTTTTGGACCCTCAGGGGAAAGCAGTTACAAGTAGTATGAAAAATATTGGCCTAGAATCGATTGATAGAGTTCGAATCGGTAAACACGTACAGCTCTTTGTCGAGGCAAGCAATCGAGAGGACGCTAATCAAAAGGTAGATGAAGCGTGCAAAAAGCTGTTGTCCAATCAAATAATGGAGAAGTATACTTTTCATATTGAGACAGTTGATTGAGTTCAAGCAATACTATTCTCTTTTCAAATTGGTGTACTTTTTAGCAGTTTAGTTCCTATTATTATTCTTGTTTTTTTATTAAAATGTTATTTTTACCATAAACCACAATTTTATTTGAACATTTTAAAATTTCAAACGTACATTATAGTGTTATAACAAGAACAATATCATGTCAGAGATACAGGAAACAAATAAAAAGAGTAACGGAGCATTTGTTGCGGTAATCATTATTTTACTAATTGGTTTGGCAGGGATGGCCTATTTATGGTCTGGTAAAAACAGCCAGTTGAATTCATGCATGAACCAAAATGCCACACTAAATGCGGATATGACGGGAATGAATGAAATGATGGCTGGATATGTCGGTTCAATGACGAATGATCTAAAGCTGGATTTTAAAAACATGTTGGCAACTTATGACGCACTATTGGAAAAGGATGTATCTCAGGCAGACTCTATCAACAAACAGAAATCAGAAATTGAATCGCTCCTGGAAAAGGTGAAGCAAGGTAATATGAGTGCCAGACAGTTGTATTTGGCGCGAAAAGAGATTGAAACTATGAAGGTTATAATGCGAGGGTATATCGTTCAGATCGACTCTTTAAATACACTTAATTTTCAACTTGCAAGTAATTTGGATTCTACAAATTCTGCACTTTCTTCCACGATCAATGAACGTGATGATTACATGAAACAGGCTGAAGAGAGTGCTGCTCAAGTTAAAAAAGGATCGAAGTTACAAGCATATAGTTTTAGTTCGGGAGGCTTGAAAATGAAATTGAACAATACTACCGCAGAAACAGCAAAGGCCCGAAATACGATTCAGATTAAGTCTAGTTTTACAATTTCGGAGAATCCTATTACACCTTCTGGAAAAAAAACAGTTTATTTACAAGTTATTACTCCTGACGGTAAAACGCTTCAGTCCAGCTCGAGTAATATTTTGGATACTGAAAATGGGCCGGTTGCATATTCCGATAAAAAGGAAATTGACTATCAAAATGAGCGAATAGATATGTCGATATATTACAAACTAAATGGAGTAAAAATCGAAAAAGGGAATTATAAGGTTAATATTTACTGTCAGGCACAATTGATAGGAACGGATAGCTTTACATTAAAATAGCAAATAGTTTTATTATGGTTAATATATTTATTGCGAATTTGGACTGGAGTATTACTTCAGAAGATTTAAAGGCTACATTTTCAACTTTTGGCGAGGTTACCTATGCGCATGTTGTATATGAGAAAGAAACAAAAAGATCCAAAGGGTTTGGTTATATTGAAATGTCGAGTACAGATGAGGCAATAAAAGCGATTGAAGCATTAAACGGGTTGGAGGTCAATGGTAGACCGATAGATGTTAAAATTGCATCACCAAAGGATAACCGCCCCAAAAAATAACCGAATTTATTTAATTTATATCACATTTATGTCAGATGCGATTCACCAGGGACATGTAGAAATTTCAAAGGATCATGATGGAATAGCAACGATCGAGTTTGGCCATCCATCCAGCAATTCTTTGCCTGGGAAAATACTTCAGAAACTGGCGGCTTCAATCGCAGGTCTTGGCAACGATAAAACTGTTAAGGTAATCGTTCTGAAGTCCTCAGGTGATCGTGCATTCTGTGCCGGAGCGAGCTTTGATGAACTGCTTTCCATAAAAGATATTGAATCGGGGAAATCCTTTTTTTTGGGATTTGCGAATGTGATTAATGCGTGTCGTAAATGTCCGAAGTTTATCATAGGTCGGGTTCAGGGTAAGGCTGTAGGTGGAGGGGTCGGACTGGCCTCGGCTGTTGATTATTGTTTTGCAACAAAATATGCTGATGTGAAGTTATCGGAATTGGCAATTGGCATAGGTCCATTTGTGGTTGGCCCGGCAGTAGAACGAAAGATCGGGGTTTCGGGAATGAATCAATTGGCTGTAAATGCTTCAGAATGGCAATCTGCAGATTGGGCGAAAAACAAGGGGCTGTATGCTGCAGTTTATGATTCAATTGACCAAATGGACTCCAGAATACATGAGCTGTCGTTAAAACTTTCAAAATCGAATCCAGAAGCGATGTCACTATTGAAAAATAGTTTTTGGAAGGGTACAGAGGACTGGGATGTATTATTGGAAGAGCGGGCAGTTATCAGTGGTAAATTGGTGCTTTCTGATTTTACTATTGAGGCGATTAATTCGTTTAGGAATCAATAGTCAGTTTAAGAGGATTACGCTGTTGATTTCAACACGTTTTGTGGAATCTTAATTTCATTGAATAAATCTTTTAAAATAGATTTGTTAATAAACCTAGAAATCATATCTTTGCACCCCAATTTAAGGGAATTATTTTATTAAATAAATAATAAATATTGTGGATACATTAAGTTACAAAACCGTCTCTGCCAATAATGCAACTGCTGATAAAAAGTGGTTCATTGTTGATGCTGAAGGTCAGACTTTAGGCCGATTGGCCAGTAAGGTGGCGAAAATCATTCGTGGAAAGCACAAACCGAATTTCACACCACATGCAGATTGCGGGGATAACGTGATTGTGATAAATGCTGAGAAAGTGGCATTTTCAGGCACAAAACTTGTGGACAAAGAGTATGTTAGATATACTGGATATCCGGGAGGTCAGCGATTTACTTCAGCTGAGGAAATATTGAAAAAACACCCTGAAAGATTAATTGAAAAAGCGATTAAAGGGATGTTGCCTAAGAACAAGCTTGGTCGTAAACTATTTACCAATCTGAAAGTTTATAAAGGTGGGGAGCATAAGCAAGATGCCCAAAAACCGGAAGTACTTAACTTAGATACATTCAAATAATTAGTATGGAAGTAATCAATACATTAGGAAGAAGAAAAACATCCGTTGCCAGAGTATACCTTTCAAAGGGAAAAGGTAAAGTAACGGTTAATAAGAGAGACTATAAAGAGTTCTTTCCTGTACCTGTCCTGCAATCAAAAATAGTACAGCCGTTTTCGGTTACTGATACGGTTGGTAAATTCGATGTTACCGTGCACGTTTCCGGAGGAGGTGTTAACGGACAGGTTGAGGCGATTCGCTTGGGGATATCAAGAGCCCTGATCAAATTAGATGACCAAAACAAACCACTTTTAAAAGAAGAAGGATTGACCACTCGTGATCCGAGAATGGTAGAGCGTAAAAAACCGGGGCAGCCCAAAGCGCGTAAAAAATTCCAATTCTCAAAACGATAGAATAAATAGAATAAGTATAAACTTACACGGTTGTTTAGTATCCAAATTCATGAGGACTGCCTAGGCCCCTCTTGGATTGACTACTAAAAGGAAGGTAAACAATTAAAAAAAGAGAAATGTCAAAAGTAAAATTTGAAGATTTATTGAGTGCAGGTGTGCATTTTGGACACTTGAGAAGAAAATGGAACCCGGCAATGGCGCCATATATCTTTGAGGAAAAAAAAGGTATTCATATTATTGACCTTAATAAGACAATTGCACATCTTGATCAAGCCACTGCGGCATTGAAACAAATTGCTAAATCAGGAAAGAAGATTCTTTTCGTAGCTACAAAAAAACAAGCAAAGGATATTCTATCATCGAGAATGAGCGATCTTAATATGCCTTTTGTTACCGAGCGTTGGACTGGTGGTATGTTGACTAATTTTCAAACAACAAGAAAGTCGATACGTAAGATGACCTCTATAGACAAAATGCAGACAGATGGCACTTGGGAAACATTAAATAAAAGAGAGCGATTGTTTAAAACACGTCAACGCCAGAAATTAGAAAAGAACTTTGGTTCGATCTCTGATATGACGCGTCAACCAGCAGCTATCTTTATTGTGGATATTATCAAGGAACACATCGCACTTAAGGAGGCAACACGATTAAAAATTCCAACTTTTGCCATAGTTGATACTAACTCAAATCCTAAAACAGTTGACTTTCCAATACCCGCAAATGATGATGCGGCAAAATCGATTACGATTATTTTGGATTCCGTTTGTGCTGGAGTTAAAGAAGGTTTAGAAGAGAGAAAGATTGCGAAGGAAGCGTCAGATAAGAATGATGCGAAACAACAAAAGAATGATACGGCTGATCAAGCAGCTACCGAAGCTGTAAAAGCTGATTCAGCTACTAAAGAGGATTCAGTTGAAATAGATCAGGAGGTTGTTGAAGCAGCAGATGCTGCTGTGCAAGAAACTGAAGTTGCAGTAGAGGAGGTTGCCGCAAAGAAAACTGTAACCAAAAAACCTACCGCTAAGAAAGCCGCTGCGAAAAAGCCAGCTGCTAAGAAAGCCGCTGCGAAAAAGCCAGCTGCTAAGAAAGTTGCTACGAAAAAGCCAGCTGCTAAGAAAGCTGCAGCGAAGAAAACGGTAAAAGCAACAGCAGACGAATCGAAATAATAAGATTATAAGAAAGTCAGATTCTAATTTGGCGGAAGGACTAAATTAATATTAACTAGAAAAAATAGATATCCATGGCAATTACAGCTGCAGATGTAAATAAATTGAGAAAACAGACAGGTGCGGGCATGATGGACTGTAAAAATGCACTTGTTGAAACCGAAGGTGATTTTGAAACAGCAGTTGATGTGCTACGCAAAAAAGGACAAAAAGTAGCTGCTAAGCGTGGTGAAAATGAAGCAAAAGAAGGCGTTATTTTTGCACAGGCAACCGATGATGGTAAATCAGGTGTTGTTTTAGCGTTAAATTGTGAAACGGATTTTGTTGCGAAAAATGACGATTTTCGAAGATTTGTGCAGTCGTTAGTGGATATAGCTATAGATAATATGCCGTCCTCAACCGAAGAGCTGATCAATACCTCCTATGATGATACTCTTTCTATAGGTGAGAAGATCATTGAACAAATTGGAGTTGTAGGGGAAAAGCTAGATTTATCTTGCTATGAAAAAATTAATGCACAAAGAGTTGTAGCATACAATCATCCCGGGAATCAATTAGCAACTTTGGTAGGATTGAACAGTGATAGTGAAGCTGCTGTTGATGCTGGAAAACAGGTTGCCATGCAAGTTGCTGCTATGAATCCCATTGCATTGAACAAAGATGGGATTGATCAGGCTACTATTGATCGAGAAATTGAAGTAGGAAAAGATTTAGCAATTCAGGAAGGGAAACCAGCGGATATGGCCGAAAAAATAGCCATGGGAAGATTGAATAAATTCTTCAAGGAAAATACATTAATGAGTCAGGCGTTTGTTAGAGACAACAAACAAACAGTAGAACAATTTTTGGGTGTTACTGAGTCTGGTTTAACAGTTATTGATTTTAAACGGATCGCTTTAAGGTAGACAATTAAGGATGTCATCTGCAGTTAGAAGCTGATACTGAACAAAAATTAAAAGCCATTTGAGATATCAAATGGCTTTTTTTATAAAAGTAATTTGGAATGGCAATTCATTATTCGAATTCTGTATATTTGCTAAACTTCAAAATTGTTAGATGAAATATAAACGCATACTCCTTAAATTAAGTGGTGAATCTCTGATGGGAGATAAGTCATTCGGGATTGATAATGATCGATTAAGCACCTATGCCAACCAAATAAAGGAAGTGCATCAATTAGGAATTGAAGTTGCTATTGTAATCGGAGGTGGTAATATCTTTCGTGGTGTTCAAGCTGAAGAAGGAGGTATGGATAGAACACATGGCGATTATATGGGTATGCTTGCAACGATGATCAACTCTATGGCATTGCAGGCCGCACTTGAGTCGGTTGGTGTTCAATCGCGGCTGCAGTCAGCAATTGAAATGAAGGAAATAGCCGAACCATTCGTAAGAAGAAGAGCTGTTCGTCATTTGGAAAAAGGTCGTGTTGTAATTTTTGGGGCCGGTACCGGTAACCCTTATTTCACTACCGATTCAGCAGCATCACTAAGGGCAATTGAGATAAATGCAGAGGTAATATTAAAAGGAACGCGTGTAGATGGAATTTATACAGCAGATCCGGAAATAGATAAGAATGCAACCAAATTTGATCATATTAGTTTTGATGATGTCTATGGTAATGGATTAAACGTGATGGACATGACCGCATTTACATTGTGCAAGGAAAACGACCTTCCAATAATAGTATTTGACATGGATACACCAGGGAATTTAAAGAAAATTCTGGTCGGGGAGCAAGTTGGAACAATAGTCCGTAATTAATTTTATTTGAGATGATAGAAGAATTAAAGATGGTATATGAAGAGTTGGCAAGCTCAAATTCACAATCGCTTTCCCATTATGAGTTGGAATTAGCAAAGATTCGTGCTGGAAAAGCATCTCCAGCGATGATGCAAAGTGTTATGGTGGATTATTATGGAACAATGACCTCATTGTCCCAAGTCGCTAATATTAACACCTTAGATGCAAGAACAATAACGATACAACCCTGGGAAAAATCAATGCTGGATGAAATAATGACTGGCATTGTCAATGCAAATCTTGGATTTGCACCTCAGAATAATGGAGAATCTGTTTTAATATCAGTACCACCCTTGACAGAAGAGAGACGAAAAGAATTTGTAAAGCGGGCTAAAGCAGAATCGGAAAATGCCAAAGTTGCAATTCGAAACAATCGAAAGGATGCACTTGATATTGTTAAAGAAATGAAGAATGACGGTTTGTCTGAGGATATGATGAAGGATGCTGAAATTGAGATTCAGTCTTCTACCAGCTCATGTAATTCTAAAATAGATGCTTTATTTGAAGTAAAGGAGAAGGATATAATGACAATTTAATTATTTTATCTTTATTTCAACACGTCTGTTACACTGCTCTTCATAGAAGAATTTCGGGTTAGCATAAATGGGTTTGGTATTGCCATATCCAACGGATTGAATCCGCGATTTATCAATTCCATGGTCTACCAGATACTTCGTAACTCTTTTTGCTCTCGCTTCGGAAATTCTCTGTGCCATAAAATTATTGTCTCCTAAAAGAAATACATGTCCCTGAATTTCAATATTTATGTGTGAATTTAGCGCTAGAAAATCGTTAAGTCGCTTTAATTTGGGGATTGAGCTTGGCACAATCTCATTCGTTCCGGCTTTAAATTCCAGGTTTTCGATCTTAATACTTTTGCCTTGAGAAATTTTTTCGAGTTCAATAAGAATTTCTCGATCTTCAAAAGCCCTTATTTTTTCTAATCGATCAACAAAGAAATAACCCTCCACATCACATTTTATAATGATGTTGCAGTTACGACGTACATTGAAATACAGATCAGATCCTATATAGAGGGCATCAATTTCTCGGGTCCCTTCAATTGTCAAACTGGCTTGCAATGGGGTTTTAGACTCTTTATCGCGAATCAGAATGCTTAAAGTCGGTGCAAAGTTGTTCTGCCTTTTATCTACAATTTTTTGTTCCCAGGGGTTATGAAGGTGGGAGCTAAATTTCCAATTAAGAAATAACCTATCTGTCAATTTATCTTCTGTAGAAAAGAGAATATGAATTTTTTCTCCTTCGTTAAGGTGCAGCATGTACAACATACCATCACCAGCTTTATGATCTAAACCAATTCGGGACATCTTCTTATCCAGATGTAATCGCTTTATTTCCGAAATTCCGTTTGCTATTTCGCCGCAGATGTCATTGTTCCTTTCCAAAAAGACAACCATTTGCAGGTACCCTACTTTTTTCCAGGCATTGAATGTCAGATCACCCGAATAAGGTGCGATGTAAGAGCACCAAATTTGATTTTCAGTTCCTATTTCTTTTAGTGAGGCATAATTATAAATATTCGATGCACTCTTACGCCCTGAAAATTGTAGCTGAAATTCCCCATCCTGAAAAATATTGATTGCTCCCAGGCATGTATTTATGGGGGCATCGTAGTCTATGTTTTGGGCACAAACACCCACTGTGAAAAGTGAAATAAATAGGAGAGCTGTTAAATGATTCATCTTCTTCGTACGAAGATAAACAAACAATGTCATTTCTTTATTTATTGTGTGCATACTGCGTTGGTAAAAAATTCAATTACAAAATTGTGCACTTCTGGAATGGTCTTTATTTACTTTAGCTGGCACTTTATTTATTTCTATCTATCCTAGTATGGATGTCTCACGTATAAAAGAACAGGATAATCACTGATCCGCTCATTTAAGATGTATTCTTAACATAAATTTACACAATTTCTGCTTTGAAGCAGTTGCACTAGAGCCTTAATTCCAATCTTCCGGTACTGTGTATTCTTAAATGAAGTTGGTTTTGTGCGGGATGAATAAAATTAATTAATGCCTTGTTGATTTTACCATTTAAAAACACACCCTCATCTATTTCCATGTTCATGCTGTTATTCAAACTCTTTTTTAAGGTATCTAAATAGGGGTTTAAATCTATTGATGCTAAGGCCCTTAGGGACTCTGTGATTTTTTTATTGAACAACCATTTTGCAGATTTTAGCAGAGCGTTTTGCGTCTTCAGGTCAAAAGCTAAATCTGGAAATGCAATGTGTTGCTTAATTTCATCGAAATGAGGCGTTCCGGTTAAATACAAAGTACCTTTTTTCTTTCCTTCAAAATCTACTTTCAAATGAATTGACTTATTATGAGCACCATGAATGGAAACAGCACCAAAAATTATTTCATTCCCTTTAGCAATGATTTTTATTCCCGCTATCTTATCTGTCAGCAGAGAACTGAGTGAATCATAAGATGCAACAACATCCATTGTGATATCAAATCCTTCGCTGCGTTTGTATTTTGACAGGTCCGGCAATTTCTTAGGTGTTTTTGAGACGATCTCGGTTCTGATTATTGGTTTGGCCTTCAATATTGCGTTGAAATAAGCGCTGTCTCCTTTAAATTTAATGCTGCTCAATGAAATTGCTGAGGGTTGAATGTCTAAAAAGCCGTAGCCTTCCAAATCTATGGGTTCTGATAGTAATTTCCATGTGGTGATCATTTCCGGTTTTATATCTGCCGCTCCTATTTCATCGTCTATATCCTTTTCCAGATCTTTAAGTGCTATTTCTATTTCTTCTTTGAGCGTTTTGGTTGCATTATACTTGAACACTGTAATTTCACACGGAGATAAAGCCTTCACGCGTGTAAGTTTTGTTTTGGAAACGAGCTTGTATTTATTGGAAACTTCAAGTTTTAATGAATAGGAAACATTGATTTTTCGTTTTGGTTCGGTAACACCACAAGAGGCGTAGATTCTTGGGATCAAACAAAGTCCATCATCACTGAACAGACCTGTACACTGAGGACAATAGTTAAGGCGAAGCGAGTAAGTGCCGTCAACATCAAAATGGAGCTTAGAACCCTTACCGTAAAACGAGATCGGTTGTCTGTAGAATTTATAGGAGTAGCTCACTCCCTGGCATGTTTTTTCGCTCCCTGTAAATTTGGTTGGTACAGATTCATTGGTTGCTTTGAAGTATGGAGCTAAATTTATTTTAATAGGTATATTGATAATTGAATTAGGCTGGTCCGGCATTCTAATATCGGTTATTACTATTTTCGGAGCATCTGGCTTTATAGTTCCGCAAGCTGCTAACAACATGGTGCAGAACAGCAAAGAAAAGAAGTAAGAATATTTCACGATTAAATTGCTTTTTTCAGAGAAAAAAATTAGTTTTATAAACATAATTATTTAACAACTAAAAACTAGTGTATTATGAAAAAAATATTGATGTTCAGTGCGTTAGCTGTAATTGGTGTAATTGCGCTTTCTTCTTGTAAGAAGTCGTATGACTGTGTTGATTCTTCAGGAACAGTACTTTCAACATGTGATAATTGTAAGGGCCTTGAAAAGGATTCCTTTGATCTATCTTGTGCTCTTTTAGGAGGAACAGTTCAAGCTCAATAAATTTAATTAGCGCTCATGTTTATTGCTTGAGGGTTTGTTTAAAATTTTTAAAGGAAGCTAGCTTCCTTTTTTTAAAAAAAAAATATGAAAAAAGTATTATTTGGAGGTATCTGTGGGTTACTCTTATTTGCATCATGCAAAAAGGATTATACGTGCACTTGTTCTAGTATTGATGGAACGACTAGTACGGTCATTGGGAGTACAACTATTAACGATACTAAGAAAAACGCAGAAGAAGAATGCGATACAGGAGATATCCTAATTCTTGGAGTTGGAATTGATTGTGAAATTTAGTCTGCCGATCACATTTAATTAAAGGAAGCTTCGGCTTCCTTTTTTTTCGATTAAAAATGAATCCAATGGAAAATTTATTTCTTGACTTAGGTTTATCTTGGACGATAAGCAAGCTCCTACCTTACTTTTTGGCGATAGTTCTTGGAATTGTAATGGTGTATGTCTTCAGAATGAAAATTAAAAGGTGCAAACCGATTATTAAATGGAGCCTTAGAATCGGTTTATTTATTCTTCCCTTTATAGTGTATTTTATCTATGCCCCCATTTACGAAGGTGATTTTTCAAACGGTTCTGTAACCATAGAAAAGGATGCAAAATATTATGAATTGACAGGTGAAAAACTTGTAATTATTGTGCTTCCAAACTGCCCTTATTGTTTGGATGCCATGGATCGACTTAAAAAACTAAAGCAGCGTGTACCAAGTGCTGAATTGGAGTATGTGCTATGCAACGGTGATTCATCAAACATCGGATGGTACAGAGAAAATGCCGGTCCTGATATCAACATCAGACTCGCCACCGATTCTAAAGCAATGTCTCAGCTGGCTGAAGGATTATTCCCAACCTTTGTCTTAGTGGGAGAATCCAACTTAAAATTATGGCCAAATAACGCTTTTGGTGTTTTTGCTATGGATGAGTTGGAGGACCTTTTACAGTAATTTTATAATTGGTCAATAATTGAATTTAATGTGGTACTCGGACGCATAGCAGTCGAGGTCA
>Ga0315334_10000585_pt1 | contig 22188 bp, 11 predicted proteins | sample M150034915metaG_FD_205555 | JGI IMG/M metagenome (GOLD analysis project Ga0315334, IMG submission 205555) | Ammonia-oxidizing marine archaeal communities from Monterey Bay, California, United States - M1 500m 34915 | ecosystem: Environmental > Aquatic > Marine > Intertidal zone | place: USA... | reverse complement strand
TCGATATTGATGTTGAAATATATATGCGAGCATTCTCATATTCTAGACCATTAGCGGGTCTATGAGTGAGGGGGGGCCGTTCAAGCGATTGCTGAGATATATGGCGCCACATAAGGGCACCATTCGATTAGCTACGTTCTGTTCGGTACTAAACAAAATATGGGACTTAGCCCCTCCTTTGTTGATTGGATTAGCTGTCGATGTTGTTGTTCTTCGTGAGAAGTCGTTCCTTGCCGGATTTGGAGTTACAGATCCTTGGCATCAGTTGATTCTACTCTCTGTATTGACCTTCTTGATTTGGGGACTTGAATCGTTGTTCGAATATTTCTACGGAATACTATGGCGGAATCTGGCTCAAACGGTACAACATGAATTGCGGCTCGAGACCTTTGCCCATGTTCAAAAACAAGGCATGGGCTGGTTCGATGAACGACAAAAAGGAGATATCTTGGCCATTTTAAACGATGATATCAATCAACTTGAACGCTTTTTAGATAAGGGCGCAAACGATTTACTACAAGTCAGTACAACCGTTATCGTAGTCGGTGCAGTATTTCTAGCGATTTCTTGGAAAGTCGCATTGTTTGCAGTTCTACCAATTCCTATAATCATCTGGGGTTCATTCCTGTATCAAAGAAGTCTTGAACCGCGCTATGCCGAAGTTAGGAATACTGCTGGAAAACTGAATGCTTTACTCGAAAATGATCTTTCGGGAATGTCTACAATTCAATCATTTACAGCAGAGTCGAGAGAATTGGATAGGGTTGCGGATTTGAGTAACGAGTACAGGAATGCAAACAAAAGAGCAATTCGCCTATCGGTAGCATTCGTTCCCATGATTAGAATGGCGATTCTATGTGGCTTTACTGCAACGCTTCTGCTTGGAGGTTGGATTACTCTTGAAGGGGGCCTTGCAATAGGGGCGTATTCCGTATTGGTATTCATGACTCAGAGATTACTCTGGCCGCTAACTCGATTAGGGGAAACATTCGATTTGTATCAAAGGGCAATGGCTTCCTCCACAAGAGTACTCAATGTATTGACTTCTCCGACAGAAGTCAAGCAGGGTGATGTTAATCCTTCATCGGATGATATCGCAAAATCTGATATCTCCTTCAATAGCATCCACTTTGCCTATACTGGACGTGAGAAGGTGTTTAGTGGACTTGATCTAACTCTTAGTGCAGGTAAAACAACTGGAGTGGTAGGCGCTACTGGTTCTGGAAAAACAACTCTAGTTCGTCTACTATTACGTTTCGCAGAACCAAATCAAGGAAATATTGAATGGGCTGGAACTCCATTATCGGAATGGAATTTGAATCGCCTTCGGTCATCGATGGCTTTGGTCGACCAACATATTACGTTATTTCCAACTACGATTCTAGAGAATATACGATATGGAAACCCCGCTGCATCTGATGAAGAAGTGAAAGAAGCGGGCGCTGTTGCAGAAGCATCGGCATTTATTGATGACTTACCAGATGGCTGGGGCACATTGGTTGGGGAAGGTGGGCACCGTCTATCGGGTGGCCAAAGACAGCGATTGGCAATTGCTAGAGCTATTCTCAAAGATGCCCCTATGCTTATTTTGGATGAGGCAACATCATCGGTTGATAATGAAACTGAAGCAGCGTTACAGCGTTCAATCGGTAAGGTTTCCAAAAACAGAACTACAGTAATTATCGCTCATCGTCTCTCTACAATTCGCAATGCTGACAGAATAATAGTTCTAGAGGATGGAGGCATTTTAGAGGATGGGACGCATGAAGAGTTGGTAGATAAGTGCGGCGTATATGCAAGGTTGTGGGCTGTACAAACCGGTGAATTAGAATCGTTTGAAAATTGATCTACTCTTCTTCATTTAGGATAGAATTCATTCGGATTAGAGCAATATTCAGGTCAGAACGCTGACCTCCTAAAGGGAGTGGCCCGAACGGGCCCCAGCCTTTACGAAGAAGCATAATTCGTTTCTTAGGCTGTCTCTTCGCTAGTTTCAAACGATTCCATTCATACCGTTGGCCATCGGCAAATAGATGGGTGGAAGTAATTGCATATCGCTTAGGAATTAGTAATGATATCAAGTGTATTGCAAGTAAAATATCCCAAATCCAAACCCAGATAATCGGTGTATCAGAAAGTTCTGCAAGCATCCATGGTAAAATCATCATAGCGCCCATAGTCATCAAATTAGCCCACTGGCGGGATACTTCTTGGGACTGATTAGATTCCCATGCGTATCCTGAATTGGGAATCTCTCCTAATGTTGGAATATCGATTCTTTGACGGCCGAGCCACCATGCATCCCATATTACGATTATAGTCAACACTGCAACACAAAACTGAGCCATTGATGCTGGGTCGGGTAATGTGCTGGTAAGTTCCACCATCACTCCACTTCCTGCTTACTGCGCATTAGCATAAATGCTGCAGCAGCCAGGAATAATCCAACAAATAGCGCTATTACAATTGGGCTACCACTAGAGGAACCTCCAGATTCTGCACCTTCGGAAGTATCGGGTATGCCGTCCCCATCATCGTCAGGGTCTACGGTTAACCAAGTGGTAACTCCGGGAGGGCAATGCATGTTGTCAGGCTGTCCATCACCATCTGTATCCATACTAGCGCAAGAATCTGTTGGCCATGGATCTCTGATGTCGATTACGCCGTCGTTGTCGTCATCTGTATCATAGACATCCGGCCCACAATACAAATTCTCATCCTTATCGTACCATGTTTCTACATTACATGTATTAATCCAATCACCGTCAGAATCTAGTAATGTAATTTCGAAGAATAGTGATTTGCTAGACATTAATCCTTGAGTGTCGGTAACTTCTAGTTTTAGCACATACATTCCTGCTGTTAAATCTGTGATATTGCTCCACTCGCCTGTCAATTGCATCATTTCGGTTTGACCAATACTTACTACCCAAGTTATTTCTAAGTCCTCATTTGAATCTAAGTCATCGCTGATTACAGCCCTGATTTCAATCGGTAGCGATTCCATAATTGAGAATCCGTCGTCAGGAAGAATTATCTCAACTTCAGGTGCTTGATTGCTAATCATATTAATTTGAATTATATTGCTCTCGGTAGGGCCAAAGGAATACTGCTCGCTAAGAGTGGGTAGGCCCTCTGAAGTTGCAACAATATCAACTACATTATTCGTTTCTGTACCAGAATCTGACACTATTGTGTGCGGTAGTGCCACTTCTATGCTACTTCCAGTCACCGAATTAGACCAAGCCTCGCCAACTGAAAGTTCAATATTTACTGAGTAAGAGGTGCCGCTTAGGCGTACATCTAGGACATGTGTAGTCCACATCCATATTTCACCAAATATTGTTGATTCAGATAATGGAATTACATCGTAGAGATTTGCATTTGCGGAATCGACATCTAATGAACCGTTTAGAATTCCATTATGGATAATCATATCATTGCCATCGCTAGAAATTGCTACCATCGAATCGATGTTTACATCATTCAATACGATTGCAGCCGATTCTCCATCGGTATGCAAATCGATTCCCTTGGTGCATGACGAAATTGATGAATCACTAATTGTTAATGGAGCAGATGCTCTGCCATGGTGTGCACTGAGTCCAATCCCACTACCGCCACAGTCAATTGTAAGATACGAAATACTTCCAGCGGTATTTTCGAGATCGATTGCAGGGCTGCCATTAATTACGGCGCCATCAATAGTAATTTCACGGTTATCTGAGCCATTCAATGAAGTCAAGACCAAATCTGACATCATGAACCCGTCCAAATTATTGATGTTCAATTCTCCTCCTTCAAAGTTATCCAGTTCTCCAGTAACTCCATTCAAATCGACTCTCTCTGTTACCAAGAGGCCGTCGATTGAAAGAGGTAGGCTACGGGCCCAAAGCGAATCTGCAGCACAGGTTTGCATGCTCACTTGTTGCATTGATAGTGTGGCGGAACCCTGGGCTTCAATACAGTGTGAAGCCGAATCTGAAAGTGTAGTAGATACGATTTGCATGCTGCCTGAAGCTGAATTGGTGAGTCTGATCAGTGGTTCTGCACCACTAGAACGAGATAGTAAACCATTACTCAAAACAACATCTGCGTTGCCGTCCAAAGTTAGTAATGGTGACCCTTCAACTAAACTTGTGCCCAATAATGAAGCACTAGTCTCGGCATTACCTCCAACGACTAATCCGCCCCATCTAGCGCCACCACCCATCGATGAAATGGTTGAATATCCTGAATTGAATATCCCTTCAACCGATATTGTTACCCCATCTGCAACCCTTAGTGAAACTCCATCATTTATCGTCATGGTTTGGCCTTGTGGGATGATTAGGTTGCTTGTGAGGTGGTAAGGGCTCCATGCCTTTTCGAGAACTAGCCATTCGCTCAATGTACCACCTGAAATTGTAGATGCGGTGAATGTGTGTTCTTTTGAGGACGAGGGGTCCCAAGCCATCAAGCCTGAAATTGAGCCCCATTGCATTGAAACCTGCTTCAGCCCAGCGGTTGTTGAACCGCTGGAATCCACTAGAAGGGCGGTTGTGGATTTAGTGGCTTTACCGTCAGCATCGGTTGTTACGCTCTGGCCTTGGACTGTGATTGTTGCTCCTTCAACAGGCTCGCCTTTGTCGAGAACTGTGACTTCTAGAGTGTTTACAATCTCGAAAGTGGCACCTACTCCAACATCTACCTGACCGGTTACCCTTCCTGAAGTAATTGTGACCTTGCAGGAATTATCTAGTTGTATATCCCCTTCAACTTGAAGTCCAAACAGATTGGCATCGCTTTGACAAGAGGTCCAAAATACGTCTCCGGTTATTGTTAGATTAGATGATTGCGAATCACCAAATTCGAAAGAATGGGAAATGACTTCTCCGATTAATTGGGAGTCATAGCCTTCGAAATCGCCATAACTATCAATTGTCATTGTTGCATAACTTGGTAATTGTAATGTTGTGTCTTGCAATATCAATTGAGCATTAGATGGAACTGTGATATTCCCGCCTGCAATGTGAGGTGTGCCGTCTTCTGTTGGGCCTAGGACCACCACTGTCCCTCCTACCAATGCCCAATCTCCCTGTGGCATGATAGGGACTTGGATTGTATGTGTTCCCCCTTGGACTCCAACTGGAGTAGATAGTGCACCTACTCCTGAATGGGTTGCAGTTATTTTAGAACCTGCTTCACTAACAGGAAGAATCCCTTCGCCAGCAACCGCTGTTCCTTGGAATCCTAAGACTTCCCAATTTGCATCCACTGGATTGCCAGTTAGATCTTCAAAAGAGATTGTCATCTCCCATAATCGATTACTTGCCGCCGTGTTGATTATCAGTGCTTGACTTGTCCCATAACTGATTGTTCCATCACCTGTAACATCAGAATCTAGATTACTAATAGAAGATAATTGCCAGACTATTACTTCGGAATTGGAATCGATTACTCCTCCATCTTCATGGTAGGATGCTGCCCATGTTCGAAATACTGCTGTTGAGGATATCATTACAAGTCCACTATCGGAAACTCTAGTTTCGAAAGAATCGGTAACTGTAATCTCCGAAGATGATGCATATAGCCCCTGTAAACTCGAGTCCAAGAGTAGTAAATCCTCCGCTGTTAGGATTGATTCGTAGATAGACATGCTATTTGCAAATCCGGTTACTGTAATGTTTTCTGCGATGATTTCACACCACCATGCATCAACTCCAGTACTACCACTTGTAAATTGGTTGAAGGGCATATTAACTTCTAATTCTGAGAATGTATGTAATCCTTGAAGAATGTCAATTCCCATTTCGCCACCAGTTGAGATGTTGACATCGACATTATCGAGTGTTGTTGAAGAAATTCCAGAGAAGGATAATCCAACTCTATCTGATGTAAATATGGAATCTGTAATTGTTAAGGTACCAGTTCCACTAGCTTTCAGTGCCGTGTCAGTAGATTCAATGATAGATGAATCGATGATATAATCGCCACTTCCTGCAATAGCAATACCAATCCAAGGAGCATTGTATGTTCCTTGTTGGCTACTAAATTGCCCGGTCAATTCGATATTGGATAAGGTAACTGTTCCAGAGGTTCGCATATCGATGGGTGTCTCGCCGCTATCTGCATCAAATACAGCATTAGAGATTGACAAGTCTCCTGCAGACCATGAATTGACTAATCGTTCACCGCTCATATCTAAGTTTGAAAAACTGAATCCCGATGAGTCCATTGAAACGATTGCATTGGTTGAGTGGCCTGTCATTCCATCAACATCGCCACTTACACCTGAAGATATGCTGACGCCATTTCCAACGCCTGAGTTGAAATTTAGTGCTTCAACATCTGCAGTTCCGCCAGTTAGAGAAAGTCCGGTTCCAACATCTGTAAATTCTCCGCCTGTCAAAATTAAATCGCCACTGGAATGAATTCCTCCGCTCATATCAGTAAATGTAGCACTAGAGATGTCTGCATCTCCCGTTACTCTGACTCCATCGTGATCGATATGCGAAGATGATAGGTCGCTAATTGTAGCTGTTCCGTCTATTTCAATTCCAATCAAACAGTCCTCGAGAATTAATCCGGTAGCAGTCAGTACTCCCTCGACAATAATGCAAGATTTTGCATTGGATATAGTGACGTTGTCCAAAACTGCTGTACCGGTGGAGGTGATTGTCAACGAATCCCAAACACCCGCATTATGAGAGCCGGGGCTTGTTGTTTGAATTGACGACATTATAGTAGAGTTGTCAGCTAACAAGGTTCCTTCAACTTCTAACCAATAGTCCTGCATATCGATAACAGTTCCTGGTTTTATTGTCAATGTAGTGCCGTGACTTACAGTATAATTACCCGTCATGGTATGATTTCCAGATAATTCTACATCCTGCGTAGTGACCACGTCATTAGCGATTACCGATGCTGCAGATGAAATAATTAGAAGGGCCGTTAGTACAAGCGCACGGGTTCTCATGGTTCTTGGAAATTCTCATCCACCATCAAATCATTGCTTTCAGGACTCTAAAAGGGAGCCACTACAAGAGGCTATTTTTCAATCGAACTCCCCATCAGGTGGGCCTGTCCAGATTTGAACTGGAGTCTGGCGACCCCCAGCCGCCAAGTATAGGCCAAGCTAACCCACAGGCCCTTGATTTGGAATCTTTAATGTCAATTATTAATTCATTGACGGGGTGAACTGAAAGGTGCAATCTCGGTAATGAGCTCGATATGTGAAACATACATACGGCGGCAACAGTAGCGGTCGAGACCAATCTCATCTAGAGCGGTCATTATATCGATTCCTGCGGCCTTCTTTTCATTGAACTCTTCCCACTTGTGGGCGATAACTCCGCCACAGCTGAAACAACGTACTGGAATAATCATCTAAATCACCTGTAGGATTTCTGCTTCTTACGGCGAGCACCACGACCGAGCTGATGTTTAGGTTCCTTACGACGAGGGTCGTTGACTAGTAGGCTGCGATCAAATCGCAGATATTCGTCACGTAGTTCCTCATCAAGGCCTTCTGCACCACCATTGTAGTGAACAAGTCCACGAGCGATTGCGGTTCTAATCGCATCGGTCTGGCCCATAATTCCACCACCATGTGTTAAGATATTGATATCCACCTTTGCTAGGCGGTTCATTGCATCTGCAATAATTAGCGGCTCAATCGCCTTACGGCGAGAAAGTGCTGGTTGAAGAATTTCGATAGGTTCGCTGTTAACGCGAACTCGTCCCTTGCCTGCCTTTACGGTGGCGCGGGCGACTGCAGTCTTTCGCTTTCCTGACATTTCAACAGATTTCTTCTTTTTAGCTGCCATCATTGTTCACCTCCATTCCAACGGTGTGATGGTGCGCCAAGGTTGGCGCTGACATCTCCCAAACGAACGAAACGCTGCGGAAGGGGGCGGCGAATCTTGCTATCGTCACCTGATTGATGACCTTCAGGAAGATCGCCAGTTAGATGGCTAGGACAGCCAATTTCAACACGAAGATTGCGTAGAGCATGTCGGCCACTACTCTTCTCCTGGTAAGGCAGCATGCCTCTAACGGTTCTCTTCAGAATCATATCGGGCATACGGGGGTAGAAAGGTCCCTTACGAGCATGGTTTAGAGCGTACTTTTGGTGGTAGGTTGCAAAGACAGAAGATGGCTTGCCGGATACGACTGCCCTCTCTGCATTTACAATAACGACTTGGTCGCTATTACCGGCACGGGTGCTCTTCAGAAGAAGTTCTGCAACTATGCTAGCCAGACGGCCTAGGACTAATCCATCAGCGTCGTAAACGAATGTGGTATTATCAGCCAAGGATGTACACCCCCGAACCATTTGGGTTTTCGTTCATTAAATCAGCCAACGAAAGGACACGTCCTCCGGCGGCTTCGATCTTCTCACGGGCTCCAGCGCTGATGCTGTAGGCGGCGACGTCATGCTTAACCGAAACTTCACCACTACCGAGCAACTTGCCTGGAACGAGGACTGTTACGCCCTCTGGGCAATGGCGGCTCAAGCGGCTAAGGTTTGGTTGTGCCCAGTTACTACGACTCCTTGAAAGTCGTTGAGCGACATCTCGCCACAAAGCTGCGCCGGTTTCGCGAGACTGCGCCTTCAAATCGCCGATTAAATCGACTAGATTTGGGTTTGTCTTGCTTACAGGTTTACTCATATGACTCCCTCGATGCTATTGAAGCAACTCGCCGACCGACCGCCCTGTTATGAAGGCACCGACGCGAGACATTTGTCTTTCGCGCCGAAGTACAACATTTAGATAGGCGTTTATTCGTAGAGAATTTCGCCCTTTGCATCAAGTAATTCAACTGTCAAACCTGCTGCTCTAGCCTGCACTAAAATGTCATTGTGAAGGGTATCTGAGAAGTCATCAAGCGCTTCTAGGGAGGTGATTGATGCAACGTCTGTTAATTGATCGATTAGATGATTCAGAACACAAGATACTCCGTATGCTTGCCCTGCTCTAAACGCGTGATCGACTCCGCCGACCTCTGGGTCTTCCGCTTTCATTCGCAACATCACCTGTTGAGAATATGCCACCAATGCGCCATAAATCGATTCGATGATTTGTGCGGCTTCTAAATCGGTCAGTAGAAGCTGGGCATTGGCCAGAGCCGCGCGAACCGCATTTCCGTATGTTCTATGCGCCCCAATTGTGTCGCTTCCTTCTTGCATCATCGCTTGGTCGATAAGACTCTTCCAATCGCTCATATCGAGGCCACAGTGGATATGACTCATCAACCCTGCGCTGCTAAGTGGGCAAAACGGGGGTTTATACCCCCGCTTTGCCGCTCGGCCGAAACCCCCTAATTTCAAATCTTGAAGTTGGAATCGTCTGGTCCGTCAGCAAGTCCTGCTTGTTTAACAGTACCATCTGCAGCGACGAATTCCCCTGCCTTGGTTAGACCGCCGTAGAGTTTAGCTTCATGCTCCTCTCCACGGGTGATCATTCCTCCATCACCCAATGCCATAGATAGGCTCTGAGCGATTGCATTGAGCGTTTGTATAGCGCGGTCACGGTGGCTTGGTCCAATTTCGTGGTCCGAATAGCGGGCTTCTTCAAAGATTGCAATAAATCCATCCAATTGATCTGCTGGAACCATGTGGAATGCTCCACGCACAGCGCTTTCGAATTCACGGGTTGTCTCGTAGACCTTCTTCATGAATCCGTGTCTGCGGAAGTGCTTGACTAATTGCTTGTAACAATCGAAGATGATTGCAATGTATTCGTTAGCCGCTTGCAATTGAAGCATAGTATCTGTTAGAATACCACGTAGGGCTTCGACTTGGCGCCTTGCTATCACTCGTTGATAATACATTACTCCTGCAATTGCAGCACCTAGTAGAACGATGATGAGTGCCATAATCGTACTCGGGGTGAATATTCCTGCGGATTGGTCACTTACCGTAGATTTCCGATAGTGAATCTCGTGAGTGATGTTGTCACTGGACTCAGCGAAGAATGTTGATCCTGGATAGTAGGCCTTGATTCTCCAATCTCCAGCACACGGCTCGCCTGCACAGGTCTTGCCGGAGAATGCCCAATCGAAAGATGCAATTCCCTGTTCATTGGTGTACGATTCATTGCGCGCACCTACATCGACCCATTCCATTGTCTCTGAGTTCCAATACTCACGGATGAAGAATATCTCTTCGTTCTCAACTGCAAGGTCCAAACGGTCACGCAATAGTGCGATTTCACCGTGAACATTGTCGTTTGTATCCAATCCATTATTGTTAACATGAGACCATGAAATCTTGACTTGAAGATCTACACGGCTTCGGACTAGAACTACAATATCCATATGTGAACCGTTGAGTACGTTACTTGTATCCTTATCACAGCCACCTGGAACATTGAGGTCTGGTTCGAACGCGACACGAAGTAATCTGAATCCTTCCAATTCCCCACCGGTGGTTTCTACGCCTTTCAATCCGGGGTTTTGACTTGGGTCGCCACTGAACCACTCGAGCATACCATCTGATTCTCTTGTATGAATACTAGATAGAGGGCGTATGTTCTTCTGCGGGTCAAGATAGATGTTCAAACACTTTCCACCAACGAATTGGCCGTTGGATTGTGTTAGGATTGCATCTATGTGGAAACTTTCCTTCAAGTACAGTACAGGGAATGCTGTTCCGTTGTTTGGTGCAACAAAGGTTTCGACACTGGACTTGAACGGTCCAACTTCTTCAATCAGTAGTGTTGAGTTGCTGAATACAGCGAATTCTGTCTGGACTGTCTTGTTCTGGTAACGATATGCATCGTTATTGTCCCATGCAGAATAAGTTACACTAACACGCGCCGTTCCCGCCATTACATCGGATAGAGGGCAAGTGATTGCGAACTTTCCATTGATGTCGGTTATTCCATTGTAACATGCAATCGGTCCTGCTGGGCTGTTTACCATCTCATAGTTCACACGTACATTCCTGAATGTTAGGTTGGTATTCAGTTCATCGGTTAACTGTCCAGTAATCACCATCGGCTTAGATACAATATCTCCAGTTAGAGGATCTATTTCACTTGTGTAAACGATTTGGTCATCGATGTCTAATGAAGTTCGCCCTATCAAGGAGAACCCGTTTGCATTGTATGCCATTTGTATACGGAAATGGTCATTTCCAATTAGATCTAGACACGGGTCCCACTTTCCTTGCATTGACAAGTATTGGACTGCAAGGTCCTCACAGCCTTCGTTTGGAAGTGTTTCACGGAACCGTAAGTATACAGATACTGGTCCGAATCCATCTGGTAGGAAACTGTCCGGGTCTTCACGAAGTAATTGTGGAAGCAGTGGCGAGACATTTGCTTTCATACATCCAATTGATTCAGAATCGTCCAATTGTCCGTTTCCATTTGAATCGCGGTCAGGGATTCCATCGCCGTTACCATCATAGAAGCACAGGTGGCTTCCATCTACTTGAGGTTCGGGTAATGAAATCAATCCGGCATTTGGCGCTAAAGTTGCAACGATTTGACGGTGCATTACGCCTTCGAAATCAAGTCCTTCATAGATGACATCTACTAGGCCACCGTTTGGCGTCCCTGGGCCGCTGAGTTCGCGTCCGCCGGAATCTCTAACGGTTGCTGTCTTGTTGTCGTCGGTGACTTGAGCTGTGAAATCCCAACGATCCCCAGATTGTCTAATGTTGGAATCTGAGGTTAGCACATTAACATAGGTTCTAGAGACAACCCACACATTTTGACTATCGGTGTTACCCTTCATCAGGCGGCTTCCTTCATAGTCAAATTGCAATGAATAATTTCCAAGGGCATCTTCTGGATTGACTTCGAATGGAATTGAAAATACTCCGTAATCATCCGTGTAATTCACTCCACTCTCTCCATCATAAGACCAAGTCCAGGTGACTGGCACTTGACGTAGAGGTTGTAGGGAGTTATCTAACAACAATGCATCGATAGTAGTCGTGGTGTTACGATATATTCGTGCAAGACTGGTCATTTGGAACTGTGTAGTTCCGACAACTGAGACGTTTATGTAAGCCCCTGTCGCTGCCAAATTTGTAGAGTTCCCTGTGAAGTAGAATGCGTTTGAAGTAAAGTCGACTCGCACTCCGTATGTTCCTGCAGAGTACCCTGAGTACCAAGTCCAATTGTAATCAAAGGTAGCGTCTCCGTCCACCATCTGTGGTGTAGCGGTGTATGCGGTCTCGGGCTTACCCAAGAATTGACCGTTGTGGTCAATATCAATCTGTAAAGAGATTGGGTCGTGAGGCCACGCTTCGTTAGTACGATTGGTTACTGTTCCTTTAACGCCGAAGGTTTCTCCTGTATTCATCTCTGGAACAATCTCACAGCGGACTGGGCTCGCTGGGTCTGTTGGGTCAACTTGGCCGCAAGGAGGTAGGTCTCCGTCTCCTCCATTAACCAAAGAAATGAACCAATGTGTGCCATTAACTTCCAAGAAACTACGCAAATTGATAGCTTCGCCTGGTAAATTGTCTGGAATTCCATCCCACAAACTTGGATAAGGCTTCAATATCTTTGCTTCTTCAAAGGTTACTCCTGCCGCGTTCAGTGCTTGCTGGTGGAATAATGTAGCCCAATTACCGAATGTTCCATCGCCGTTATTGATGGTTCCATCCCAGTAGTAAACTGCTGACAATCCGCTAACAATCAACTCTCCTTCGATATTCATGCGATGCATGACACGAACGGTGAAAGGATCGGTTGTATCGCCATGTAAGAATGAGAATGGCCATTCAACTTCAGACCCTGACCTATGAACGCCGTCGCCTTCACCCTCATCTGGAGCGATGTCTCCTGAATCATTATAATCGCCATTTCCATTTTGATCCAATGCTGCAATTCCATCGGCCCCTAAATCATGACCTGCGAGTCCAGGAATTACAGATGCTTTGATTTCAATATCGCCAGCAGGTAAACTAGTGTTAGAATAATCATATCTAACTGGAACCCCTTGGCTGTCGAGTAAGACATCATGTGTCTTGCTTAAATCGTTCCAAACAATCTCTTCATAGCCACCAGGAATCTGTCCAACTCCATTTGCCATAGTTGAGTTCCAGCGTACTTGTTTCCAAGTTCCATTGGCGCCCAAGTTTTGTACAAAGGTCAGGGAAGCCCAACCCTCATCATCTGTTCTGTATCCGTTGTTGGCGAAACCAGAGTAATTCGAAGGTTCTGTTCTATTGCCAAATAAACCGCCATTGATTTCGAAACTAATCGGTGAGTGTGCAATTCGATTGTCATACAATCCACGGGACCAGTCTGCAGCATAGTGTGCCTTGAAATCAAGCCAGAACGGTTGCTCATCGCTTCGGAAGTATGTCCAAGCAGAGTAATCGACTGTCATGTTGGCTTCTGCTCCAACTAGGTATGACTGGGATACTTCTCCATTGAACGCAAACATCTCTGTTACTTCTGCATATACGCGATAGGTTGTGTTACCGCCAACTACTAAGTTCTCTGGGTACAGGAATTGGCCAACTGTGAAGTTGCCCCACGGGTTAGTAATAACATCAATAGTGGAAACTGCTGTTGTATTATTTCCTGTCCACTCAATATGAACTTGTACCGGCAATCCAGGGGCATCTTCTACCATAGAAGTGACTGGATTTAGCCAATTTACATGGCCGCGGAATATCGATGGGTTTTGAGCATCGATCCAAAGTGTATCTGGTGCATCTAGTGTGACGTATGTTGGAGCCTTATCATCGGCATCTAAGACGCAATCGTTGTCATGGTCCCAATCACTGGATTGTGCTGGATCGGAACAAGGATCGGAAGTGAAGGTCTCTTCGAGGTGGTCCCAATCGGCATCTTCTCGTGAATCATTATCGTCATCGTTGTCGATTGCGTCTGGTCCAGTAGAAGGGTCGAGTGGATTCGCGATTCCTAGGCTACCGCCAAAATCATCGTGGTCCCATGGGTTAGTGGATTCGGTATCGAATCGTAGTGGCCAAAGCAGAACTTCATCAATATCCTGCATACCATCTTCGTCATCGTCCATATCCAAATCGTCTCGGGTACCGTCATTGTCGTGGTCGTATGGTGCTGTAATTGAAATGGCTGCTTCAACTAAGTTTGCAATTCCATCGCCGTCAAAGTCGTCATCCATCCAATTAACTATTCCGTCGTTGTCGTGGTCCCATGGCTCTTGTTCCTCGCCTGAGAAACAACCTGGTTGCATTTCTTGTTGAATATCCATAACGCCGTTATTATCGTCATCGGGGTCTTCTGAGTCGGGAACGCCATCATTGTCATTGTCTACATCATAGAATTTAGGTGACTTGAGTCCTTGGCTCATGACTCCGCGGTCCCAAACTGCTTGGAACCATCCATCGCCATCAACATCCTGGTCGTTTCCATCGTCATCCTCGTCATCACAATTTAGACCTACGAAGAAATCTGCACCATAATCTTGGTCGACGTCGTCATCTAAATCATCGTTGGTATCTATTTCGAAGAAATCCCAAACTCCATTATTATCATCATCAACATCGTTCCAATCGTAAACAGAATCGTAATCATCGTCGAGATCTACCGTATTATTGGTAAAGTCTCCATCAACGTCACCGTCTTCGGAGTTATGGAGCAAATCAGCTCCTAATTCATCAGGGAATCCGACGGTATCTGCGGTTGCAGTATCATCAAAGTTCCACTGCCAGATTCCAGTCGTCAATCCCATCCATGTGATGAAGGAATCGCGATTATCTTCCATTTGTGTAAATGATATCGCACTTTCGACATCGCCGTCATCGCCGAAGTCATAGTGCCAACAACCACCTTGTGCCCCAGGGGTACAGGCCCATGTATTCTTGCCGCCTGCACCTTGGTCAAAGACCGCGTCGGGACGCGTGGAATATGGTGAACCAAATTGTGCATTGGTACCCGTAAGGGGCATATGGTATGCAATAGCATATTCAAATCCACAAACCCATCCAGAGCCCAATTGACCAACGGTCATTCCACATTGAGTCATGTTGATTGTACCACCCATCTTTAGGTCGTTTACATCAAGCAATCCATCGTTCCCTTCGTCTTGGTCCCACCAATCAGGTAGGCCATCCGCATCTTGATCGCTGTCTAAGCCGTTGATTAGAGAATCGCCATCGGCATCAACATCCCATTCATTACCTCCATTGTAAGAGGACCAACGGGTGAGCATGAACCAATAGAATTCAGGTACATTTCCGCCTTCAGGTGGGTTGGTGGTTCCATCGAATCCGTTGTAGTTTAGTACAACGTCTGTGAACGGATTTACATTCCAAACTAGGCTCCAATAATTGTCAATGTTATCTGTGTAGTCCTGGTTGTCAGCACTGCCGTCAAGGTCTGCTCCATCTCCTAATGGGTAATATGGAGTTGCGAAAGAGTCGGTATTGTCGTAATCTACCAAGCCGCAGTTTCCGTCATCTGGGTCATACAGGTCGGTTATACCATCGTTATCATCGTCCCAATCTATGTCGTTAGAAAGTCCATCGCCATCAATATCTGAATCGACATCGTTAGGCCCATCATCTCTCCACAGGCTACCATTGATTTGGTGGATGAGTGCATCGTTATCGAAGTCACAATCCCAGTCAATATCTATCATGTCGATGATTCCGTCACCATCGTCATCAACGTCGTCCCAGTTGGATATTCCGTCACCGTCCCAGTCGTTAAACTGGGCAAATGATGAACGGCGAGTTACACATCTTGTGTCGGCGCTTGCACCAGGGTTCGGGTTCGACATAGAGGTACAGGTAGCCATCCAAGGTTCTGAATTCTTGTCCAGTGGGAATGAATCGTTTTCATTCTCTATTTGGTCGTCGTCCATATCATATGCGAAATCGGTTGCTGAAAATTGAGTCTGGACTGCATCGTCAGGAGTTGTGGTGCCCCCCATGTCCGGGTCCAACCAATCCCAGATTGCATTGTAATTCTGATCGAATGGGCGGAATCTGTCATCATCAAGGTCTGCGTCATAATCTATTTCGCAGTCTATTCCTGGAATATTATCTGTATCTGCACCAGGTGTTTGATATGGTGTTGAGTTTACTCCGGTGTAGTCGTTTAATCCATCTCCATTGGTATCGACATTTGTACAAACATCGGGGATGCCGTCGTTATCGTCGTCCGGGTCATACATATCCAACATGCCATCGTTATCGTCATCGGTATCTGAACTATCGGGCATGTCGTCGGCGTCGTTATCTGGGTCGATGAAGTTAGGTATGCCGTCTCCGTCAAGGTCTCCATCAACTATTGTTGTGAATGCTGGGGTGCCTGCTGCGCCGTCGCCGGTTCCGCCGCCTGCAAAATCATAAGCGTCGTTAGCATCTACCTTTGCAGCTTGTAAATCTATGAAGTTTATACCTGCGGAATATGTGCGGTATTCGTTGAAATTCCAAGTTCTATAAGCGTCGTACATGTTTCCACTTGTATCCATTGAACCGGTTATAGATGAATCGTAAGGGTTTTCATCAACCCAATCTAGAACTCCGTCGTTATCATCATCGTTGTCAAAGTAATCTTGGGAACCATCGACATCTGAATCACATGGCCAGCGGAATTGATCGATACGCCCATCGTTGTCGTCATCTTCGTCATAGCGGCCCGCTCCCGAACCATCTGAGTCTTCGTCTGGCACGCCATCATTGTCGTGATCGAATGGGAGTTGGTCTACACGGTATGAGATTCCAACCGCTTGACCGGTTAGTGGGTGAATTGTAGAAGCGGTGACATATCGGTGCATGGTCACGTTTCTTGGATCTAGTCCCAGTGCCTCAAGTGCATCATAATCGACTGGTCCTTCGAGAATACCATCGTTGTCGTCATCCCAATCCGTGTGGTCTTGGATTCCGTCGTTGTCGTGGTCGTACGGGTCTGTACCAATACATCCATCAAATCTCTCGAGAAGGTCATAGATTCCATCGTTATCGTCATCGAGGTCATGTAAATCGCTGATTCCGTCGTTGTCGTGGTCATCTGCTCCTGATTCCTCGAGCATCAAACCGTATCCTGGATCCAAAGAAAGAACGGATGTATCTCCGATTTTCCCATACATGGCGCTAGAATCTGCCCAAGTCATATCCCAAAGTGCGTCATGCATCTCCAAACCATATCGCTGGGGCATAGTGCCGCCCCATTCGCCTTGCCCACCTTGGTCGGTGGACTGAGCTGCGCTCATTGAAAGTGGGTCTGCATCGACAAATCTAGTCTCGACTTCGAAGTCTTGGCTTACTGAGGCAATCAGCCCTAGCCACGTACTGGTAATCATCAGCAACACGATTCCCACTGATACAGTGGACTTGCGTCGGTTCTCAATCTTCTGCATAAATTGTCTATTTGAGAGCATGGTTATCACTCGGGAATCATTTCGTGACTGACGCCGCCTATATCAAGCGCGCTACAAGTATGTGCATATGAGTATCACGCGGCGCTAAATGTATCATCTGCCAATAATTAAGATGGAAAGGAAAGAGGTGGAGATTCCATCGGGGGCGAACCCCCGGTGGAATCGACTAACCCGAACTAGTTCGAACGGGTATGAAACGACTACCTAATACGATAATTCAAGTGGTTCAAACTTCAAAGATATCTTCGATGCCGTCATTGTCGTCATCGTCGTCTTCGTGGTCTTCACTGCCATCATTGTCGTGGTCAAATTGACCGGTTAGGCTGTTTCCGTCGTTGACTTCGAACCAGTCAGACAAACCGTCGTTATCGTCGTCGGTGTCTGTGCTGTCCCAGATGCCATCGTTGTCGTGATCGTAGCGGTAGGTGCCAGTAGCGCCATCAACTTCGTCCACATCTAAGATGTTATCATTGTCATCGTCGTCATCTACAGCGTCATTCATGCCATCGTTGTCGTGATCACGTGTGTAATCCTCGCCAGCTGGTCCAACGTCGTTGCGGTTGTCGATTCCGTCATTGTCACGGTCGAGGTCCACAGCGTCATTGATTCCATCGTTGTCATGGTCGTAGATGTTGGTGTTTGGATCGCCATCTTCAGTCTCTTCACGGTCATCAATTCCGTCACCATCGTCGTCGTTATCTTCTGCGTCGTCGATGCCATCGTTGTCGTGATCGTTAGGGTTCTGATCTATATCGTCCGGGAGTCCATCGTTATCGTCGTCATTGTCGAGATCGTCTGGGATTCCGTCACCATCATTGTCGTTTTCGCCGTTCTGGTCCTGGTTGTCAAGTTGCTGGCCCTGCTGTTGGTCGTTTTGTTGACCTTGCTGGCCCTGCTGACCGTTTTGGGTTTGACCTTGCTGCTGCTCGTTCTGACCATTTTGGCTGTTTTCGCCACCCTGGTCCTGACCGGTCTGGTCGCCTTGCTGGCCGCCTTGTTGGCCGCCCTGCTGTTGCTGTCCCTGACCGTTGTCCTGCTGCTGTCCTTGCTCACCCTGCTGGCCTTGTTGTCCAGACTGGCCGGATTGACCAGACTGTCCTTGTTGACCGGACTGTTGTCCTTGCTGGGAGCCTTGACCTTGCTGGCCTTGCTGACCCTGTCCTTGACCTTGTCCTTGACCCTGTCCTTGACCTTGTCCTTGACCTTGTCCTTGACCCTGTCCTTGACCTTGTCCTTGACCCTGTCCTTGACCTTGTCCTTGACCCTGTCCTTGACCTTGTCCTTGACCCTGTCCTTGACCTTGTCCTTGACCCTGTCCTTGACCTTGTCCTTGACCCTGTCCTTGACCTTGTCCTTGACCTTGTCCTTGACCCTGTCCTTGACCTTGTCCTTGTCCTTGACCTTGTCCTTGTCCTTGGCCTTCGCCCTCTCCTTGTCCTTGGTCTTCAGACTCGCCACCACCCTCGGTGCCACCATCGCCAGAACCTGCATTGGACTCCTGGAAATCAGGGTCGTATGCGTCTGGGATACCGTCACCATCGGAGTCGCTGTACTCGCCGTCGTTAGGATCGGTTGGGTATTGATCGACATTGTCGTTCTTACCGTCGCCATCCGTGTCGGCGTTGTTCGGGTTTGTACCCGCTGCGTACTCCTGGGCGTTGGTTAGACCATCACCATCTGGATCACCGTTAGCGTCTCCGCTATTGGTTGGTGAAAGGCCGTTATTGACCTCCCATCCATCTGGTAAACCGTCACCATCGCTGTCGGCATTGTTCATGTTTGTGCCATGATTCTGTTCCTCAGCGTTGGTTAAACCGTCACCGTCCCAATCGGCTCCACCGTCAGATGGGTCGAGTGGGTCAGATCCGTCACCGCTAACTGCACTAAGTGCAGATATTGCGAGGAAGAATGCCACAAGCATGCTTACAATTTTTTTATCTGTTTTCAATTTCATTTTCATTTCATCTCCTATTTTTTTATTTAAAGATAGAGAACCCGCTGTTCTCTCTTTCCGAAGATGGCGCGCAGCGTGACTGGGCTTCCTTGTTCGGGAGTGATACGAAGCTAACACTGGAAGTGATAGTTTTTCGAACTGGAAAGAGGGTTTCAGAACCGTCATTTAGACAGCCTGTGCTAACTGCAATTAGGCTTGCAGTGTTGCGCTTTTCTCCCTCTCCTATAGTTTGTTCCAGTTCCTCCGTATTCATCGTTTTTCACGGGTCGATCGTAGGGAACCCAATGTTCCCTCTAACAATACGAGTATCACTTGTCCTATTTGAACACCGCGATTCACTGATTCATGCTCAACTGCTTCATCATAGAGCGGTGGGGCCCTATACCTAGAATCTCATATGCTTCATCAATAATAACCCATCCCTGGCTTTCATAGAATGGAATTGCGTGGATTCTCGCTTGTAAGAATCCCGTTATTGCACCTAATTTTTCCGCCGATGCCTTCTCCAAATCCCTTAGGACTTCTGCCGCATTACCTTGGCGTTGGTGTGATGGAAGTGTCCCCATCTGGCGAACTTGTATCGCAGGCCTATTCCCTTCGCCGGTTAATGGGCCGAATGCAGGGCATATCGCCGCCCCTGGACCTGCATGGTCTGCTTGTGAACCATCGCTATCCGATGGAATAAGATGCGCTCTGCCTACCGCAACTACCTGTTCACCAGACATTACCCATGCATGGACTGCTTGGTCATCATCACTCAGTATTTCTGTGCCACGGGGAAACCCCAGTGGCTCTCGTAGAACTGTATATCTACAATCATAATATGGCGGGGTTGGGTTCCAGCACGGACCTGAAACTGGCATCGAATCACCATAAAAAGCCAAGTGTGATGATTCCAACTACAGGTGCAGCAACTAGAGCTGAAATTCCCCCATACCCCATCCCTGGCTTACCGGATGAAAATCCAACTATGAGCATAACTATGCTCAACAAGAGCCCAAGACAGCAGGTCAGCCCCATGATCTCTTCAACTACGTAATATATTTCAAAATCTGAATCTGAACCCCTATACTCAAATTGCATTGTTATTGATTCGCCGAAATCGGTCCCATTATCAAACATGATTACTCCGTTATAATTATTCCACCAGCCTATTTCTTCAGTAATAGAATTATCATAACTTCTGTATTCGATGATGGCGGAATCTCCAGATGTAGGTTGGCATTCGAATTGCCCCTCGTCGTCGTTCATATTGTCGAACCAGCAATATTCAAATTCGTAGCCTGAAGGTGTTTGAAAATCGCCACTGTAGGTTGTTGTACCCTCTTCAAGATTTAGAGTAACTGTTTTGGTACTATAGTCATTGTATTCGGGGCTTAGAATCATCAATAGTAATAGAGGAATAAAATACAGTGCAAATGGAATCCCGCCGCCAATTGCAAAATGCTTCCAGGTGAATGGTGGCTTCTCTATTGCAATGATTTGTCCATCTGGGCCCATTACGAATTTAACATTTTGAGGATTCGTATCCACCATCCCTTGTTGGGACATTTGTTGTACCCCGCCTGACAGCATTATTGGTTGATTTGCAGGTATACTTTCCGGATTGATTTCAATGGAAGGAGGCGCGTTGACCTCTATGTTCACTACATCATCCGGCTCTGTCATGGTGAGAACTACCGGGGCGTAGTTAAAAATTACTTGCAGGATTACTTCATATTCTGCCATGAGACGCTTTGAAATACATCTTGTCGACCCCTCGGAATGCTGCACGGATGTCAGAGCGGCTATGAGCGGGATTGCAGATCCTGAGACCTGAGTTCAAATCTCAGTCCGTGCTCCATTTACTTGAGATAGCGTTAGCTACAATCAAAATCTAGGCTTGGGCCTAAATTCCTCGCCTTATTCTTCATCGCGTCTTAATGCTATGATGAATACTGCAAACACTGATGCTGTCAATGTTCCAAATACTCCAACTGAAGGCAACAAACCGCCACTTTCTTCATCGGATTCTTCGCTTTCTTGGCAGTCCCAAATTTCAATTGCATCTCCAGTAATATTGTCTGTTGCTTCGACAGCAACTTTGTCAAAGCCATCTGGACAAGCAAATTCGGTATTACATTCTGCATTATTCCAAGGTGTGCATTCCTCGACAGGTGTAGTGACGACATTGAAACAAACTGTATCTGAATCGATGACGGTATGGCCGCTACCAGGTGACTCTTCATGGTGAATATGAGCGGTGATACAAGTTTCACCTACAACGGAGTTGACAATCACAAAGAACAAAGAGTGTTGATTTGTTGCAATTGTGGTCCATGCGACGTCATTGTAATCAATATCAATTGTCCCTTCCACCAGCGGCACTACGCTCGTCGAAGAGTTCACGAAGTAAGCAAGTGAGTTGCCATCACAACCCGATTCTGTATTGAACAAAACTGAAACGAAATCTCCTTCCACATACTCCGCATATTCATTCAAGATGCTAACAGTACATGTGGGCTCTGAAATCGGTGTAAAGACAATACATTCAGACCCGCTTGAAAGTTCAACACCACTCTCATCTATCAATTCCCAATTGAGACAGATTTCATCTGCAACAATTCCAACAGGTGAGAAATCAAAGCCAAGAAGCGCCCCGGAGGATTCGATCAGAAGATGGCCCCCCACATCGGCTAATGCAGTACTAGAACCATTGGTTACAGTTGCAACTTCCCAATCCAAATCACCAGTCCAAAGACCAGAATTGTTTACTGATAATCCAGCCACATACGATAGCACACTTCCACCTGGTGACATTATCGGAGATAGTGAACTAGATACTGTAACCATTGGACAGTTGAAATACGCCTGATCCACTATTACAGAAGGTGCATGTCCACTAAAGGACATATTCTGCTCAAATATTA
>Ga0315334_10000584_pt1 | contig 22197 bp, 16 predicted proteins | sample M150034915metaG_FD_205555 | JGI IMG/M metagenome (GOLD analysis project Ga0315334, IMG submission 205555) | Ammonia-oxidizing marine archaeal communities from Monterey Bay, California, United States - M1 500m 34915 | ecosystem: Environmental > Aquatic > Marine > Intertidal zone | place: USA... | reverse complement strand
CATTTATTTTTTCTGTTGCTCCTTTATTTTAACTATATTATCGCCTGAAAACCAACCTGCTAAACAATACCCATATGAGACTGCATTTCAAAATTATTTTTTCAGCTATGCTTTTTTGCGGCAATCCGGCATTTGCGCAAAACTGTGATTGCGATCACATTATCTCCGGGCTGAGCAATACAGCAGTGAATCAAATTTACGCCCAAAACTATAATTACGCTCCGGGAGACACGTTTTGTGTTTTGGCAGATACCCTTGCCGGGTTACGGTTCATTGGCTTTGAGGGAACCGCAGACTCGGTCCTCACAATTATCAATTGTGGCGGAGAGGTTGTAATAAAAGAAAACATGTACTCCGGAATTGACACACACGAATCTCGTTTTGTTGTGCTTTCAGGTAGTGGTGATCCGAATATAGAATATGGCTTCCATGTGATCGAAACTGGGACTGGGGGTGTGGGCGTCGCATTGAGTAAATTTTCTTCGGACATAGAAGTACATCATATTGAGATTGAAAACACCGGATTTGCCGGTCTAATGGCAAAGACAGATCCCAATTGTACTGATAGCATGACCTGGAGGATAAACGGATATGTTTTCGAAAATTTACACGTACACCATAATTACATTCACGATACCGAAGGAGAAGGAATGTATATAGGCTATACGGGAGGATATAAAGTTGTTTCCAATAAAATATGTAACGGAGAATACGTTTTTGGTCATTGGTTCGATGGTGTGAATATACACGATAATATTCTGGAAAACACCGGATGGGATGGCATTCAGGTAACGCTGGCCAGAACTGGTGCCGAAATTCATCACAATACTATTACCAACTGGGGCGTTGCCAATGCAACCTGGCAAAACTTCATGATGTCCATTGGTGGAGGAATCTATGATGTCTATAATAATTTCGGGGTTAACGAAGACGGAAATGAGGGTAATGGAATTCAGTTGATCAGCGGTCAAAGCGGGACTAAATTTTACAACAATGTAATTATCAATCCATTCGAACACGGGATCTTCATGCATGCACGACACGAATTCGACGACACGACAAATGGTTACTATTTTTTAAACAATACCATTATCAGCCCTGAAAAAAGCGGTGTGTTTTACAATCCGAGGATCATGTACAGTGAGGATTCCAGTTTGCTCTATGTGGATCAGGACAATGTACCCTTGATCTGTCGCAACAACCTAATTGCCTATCCCGGTTCGGATTATGCGTCGGGGCCTAACTGGAGGGGAGAAGCCGAGTGTTATTTTGACTTTAACGCGATCAATACAAGAGACGCTCAGGTTGCAAATATTCATCACAATGTAAAAACACGCGATCTAGATACTGTGGGAATCCTGGATAGTTTAAACAATGATTACAGCCCGGCTGGAGTAACTTCCTATCTGTACAATACAGGATATGATGTGTCTGTTTACAATGTTACCATTGATCACAACGACATTCCAAGGCCTCAACACGCATTGTTCGACATTGGAGCTTATGAATACAATGATCTTCACGTCGGCCCACTCGAACACCTTAAACAGTTATTGGTTTACCCAAATCCTTTCGAAGATTGTATTACATTGAAACGCAACGATGAAAATAGCATTTCCCTTTTTGATCTTTCCGGAAAGTGTGTATATAAAAGTCTCGGAAACAAAAGCCAAAAACACTGCTTGGCTCATTTAGATTCCGGGCTATATTTCATATCCGTTAATGGGGCGGGCCTAAATCGTTCTCAAAAAATAGTGAAACGCTGACCATTTCTTTCCCGGCATAATAATGTATTCCAGTTTTGAACCAATTCCTTTCAGAGGTGTATTGGATTTTGTTATATAAAAACATGGATATGAAAAAATACGCCCTTACAATTTCACTTTTGGTATTCACGCTCTCTTTTCAGAGCTTTGCCCAATACCATCACGGTAACTTAAAGATCAAACGTGCAATAGCTTATGCCAATACAGAAGAGAGAAGTCCGGAACAATTTGACCTCAGCTTTTCGTATGAGAATTTGCGCCTGTTCCCTATAATAGCAGGTGATGCCTTCATTGAGCAACATAAAGACCTCGGTAAATTCACTTTACTTAAAGACGCCATTGAGCAAAATAAAATTATAATAACAGAAACGGGCGCACGGAATTTAGCAAATGCCGAAGTGGTTCCTATTGAAACTGTTGTCGACACCACAACACAAGAATTCAATGGAGATCAGGTTATTCTGCAACAGCCCATTAGTAACCAACATATTCAAGAACTAAATGTTAATCAGATTAACATTTCCGGATCTGTTGGTGGAAACGTAAACACCTTATTTGCACAAAATAAATCTTCCGACACGATCTTCATCATGGCAGGAGAAGTTGTTAAGGGTGGGAAACAAGACCGGGTAATTGGGCAAGATGTTGTTCTGGCCCCAGGTGAAGGAGTTGATCTTTCTGCTTTTTGTGTTGAAAAGAGTCGCTGGACTACAAAAAACAACAACAGGGGTGAATTTACCGGTTACTACACCGTGTCAAGCATGGACATTCGAAAATCGGTTACCGAAGACAAAAATCAAGCTGAAGTTTGGAGAAAGGTAGACGAGCACACATCCAAAAACGGCGCAACATCCGATACGAAGGCATATACGAATCTTGCAAATTCCGAAGAATATCAAAATACCGTTAAAGCCTATTTAAATACTTTCGAAGACGCCTTTAAGGACAATAGTAGAGTAATTGGCGTTATTGCCGTTACCGGAAATGAAATAATGGGCTGCGATCTGTTTGCAACACACGATCTATTTATCGATTCTTATGTAGGCCTCATCCATTCATACATGAGCCATGCGATCACCCAGGGGTCAGAGGTTACAATAAATAACGATGCGGTTTATGCTTACCTGGACAGCTTCCTTAAAAGCGAAGAAGGACAGAACGAAGAAATTGAAAAAAACGGAACTGTATTCGAGTGGAAAAAAAGAAAGCTTCACATTACCAAATATTAGTCTAAGCGCAGTTCAACGTTGCGTGAAGTCCTCTAGCTTTTTAAACTATCATTAGTACGATTAAAAGAATAAGGTAATTAAAGCTTTCCGGCAACAACAAACGCTTTCCTTTTGGCAAAAACAACGCCGCCATCAATATCAAAGACTTCAAAAACTGCAACATATGTTCCAATCGAAGCCTTGGTGTTATCCTCTCTTACACCGTCCCAGACAAAAGTTCCGGTGGTAGCCAAAAGTTCGGATGAAAGAACTGTTGCGATTTTCCTTCCCCTATCGTCGTAGATAGTGAAGTCCCCAACCAATCCCGGTGCAGCCATTTCATAATTGATTTGCAATACGTCTTCAAAGCCATCATTGTCCGGCGAAATTGTTTCGCTCGTAAAACTAAATTCTCCATTCATGATGGCAGGATTAAGTTGGGAATTTACCCTTCCCGGTGTTGCGAACCCAATTGCTTCGGCTGCAGTATGCCAATTGTTTCTGTCAGACGACGGACCCGCAGGATCTATCCGCTCCAGTGATTTGCCGTCCGTGTCGTCTAATAAACTAAAGTGCCAGTCTTCCTCATAGGAAACCTTGTCGAGGATCTGATTCTGTGCAATTATAAAGACCGTACTTGAATCATTGTTGTAGCTGGGTAAGTCTGTCTGAATCGCTCTTCCTAATTGATATGCCGTATAATTCTGTAAAATGTGCGCCGTGTCTTCAGCCAGAACAACGTATTCGTCGGGGGCCAATAAAAAATGCTGGTCGATAACTTTATTGTTGTCTATGGTATCGTTATCGTAATTCGCCGTTTCAAAATTATAGATGTCTATAAGTTTCTCTGAATTATTGTACAGCTCTATCCAGTCATTCCCGCCCGTTAAAGGATCGAACATTATCTCATTTATTACGACATCCCCAGGTGCGGGTGATTCGGGTAACGCAAATATTCCAAAAACAGTTGCCGTGTTATTCCAGCAGTCTGCAATTCCTTCTAACATAATATTGTACGTCTGCGAGCTAGCCAAATTCTCTACAAATTGCAGGGTGAACATGTCGGCATAAGCGGATAGCACGTAATTGTTCTGAACGGTTAGCCCCGGCGCAGTAGATATTATGGCATTCACCAAAGAGGTGGAGTCCATTCCTTCATTAAAATAAACCTCGAGGTAATTTGGTGAAAGTGCGATAAGCTGATCAATTTCAGGTAACGAGACATCGGGTGTAATATCGTACACCGAGTTTACACTCCCCGGCGTCCCCCCAAGGTTATCATTACTGGCAAACCAATCCGACTGATCCGTACAGGGGTCGTTCGGGTTTATTCTTTCAATGGTGTATCCGCCCCCGTCTTTTGCTGGGTCTCCATACCAGTCATCCGTATAGGAGATAGAATCGAGAATAGTTCCGTTACCATCACGAATGACAATATTGTCTCCAGCATTGTTCAGGCTCGGAAAACTTGTAACGGCCGTAGCAACAGTGAATGAATCCACGTTCGAGGTGCTCGTAAGAACCATGTATTCCCCTGGCAACAACCATCCCTGCTGTATTGTGCCTGTCGATGATGCATCTCCAAGCTCCCAGTTATCGACATCAAATATTTTTGTGCTCTTGTTGTATACCTCAACAAATTCAACAACGGGCAGGCCAATTTGAGGAGTAGGGTCGCACATGAATTCATTAATTATAATGTCACCTGAAAGAGGTGCTTCGGCAACGAAATATGAAAAATCAGTCGACTGGTTACCGGAAACGTTTGAGGCTAAATCCATTATTGCATCCGTGAAAAGAGTATAATTTGATCCGTTAACTAGGGAGGTTGAAGGAATCAGGTGTACGAGGGCAAGGTTTGTTCCATCGAGTGTTGCATTTGATACCGTTAAGGAAGGTTGAATAGTATAATTTCCTGTTTGCTCGGCAGTTGTCTGATCTAATGCTTCATCAAAAAGAACGTCTATCAGGTCCGCATTAATCACTGTCGCTGAAATTAATACCGGCGGTGTAAGATCGAGGATCTCGTCTCCAACGTAAAAATTGTCGTAATAAAAACCCGCAGCATTACTTGCCGTATACTCATCAAAAATCCCGAAATGTGTTCCCGTTAAAATAGCCGCGTCCGTTGCACTTCCTATCTGTGTGTAGTTTTCTCCTCCGGCTGCATCAACGAATAAAGACCAATTTCCGACATTGTCCCTTAACACTCTTACACCTATCGCAAAACTGGATGCAATTTGACCCAGTGGTCCCGACGTTAGTTCTGTATGTGTTCCGGTTTCACACTTGAAAAGCCGAACTGCATCGTTTGATCCAGCTTCCCCTAATTGAATATAGAAGCCATCCGGATCCATGGTGAGATTCGCACTGCTTGCAGTCAAATAAACCCTGCCATAATTCCCCCCGGAAGGTGAAAAAGCCTGACGCGTCCAAAATTTCCATTCTTTATTGTCTAATGTTGTCAATCCGTGTGGAGTGCTCAAATACGATGTTGCAGCAATTGTATTGTTCAGCTGTAACTCAAACGATCCGTTCACTGTATAATCCGAATTGGTTCCAGACCAGGAAGGATTTGCAGAAAAATCGCCATCCGAAAAATCATCCGAAATTTGTGCTGATAAAACAGAATGTGTTAGAATAAACACATGCAACAAAAAGTACCTCATAGTTCTTTAATCAATGCCGCTAAATATACTAAATTTGAAGTTTAAATATAAAATATAATGAGAGTAGCAGTAGTTGGTGCAACAGGAATGGTAGGTGGTGTAATGCTGAAGGTTTTGCATGAAACAAAATTTCCAGTAACAGAATTGATCCCGGTAGCATCTGAGGCTTCAATAGGAAAGACCATTCGCTTTGGTACAAACGATGTAAATGTTGTTGGCCTGGAAAGTGCACTATCCATGCGTCCCGATATTGCTCTCTTTTCAGCAGGAGGTCATACATCGCTTGAGTGGGCCCCGAAATTTGCTGCCGCCGGTACGTTTGTAATTGATAACTCCTCGGTCTGGAGAATGGACCCATCAAAAAAACTCATTGTTCCTGAAATCAACGGAAATACACTAACGGCAGCCGATAAAATTATTGCGAATCCTAATTGCAGTACTATTCAGCTGGTATTAGCACTAAAACCGTTGCACGAAAAATATAATGCCAAACGGGTTGTTATTTCCACCTATCAATCCATTACAGGAACCGGTGTTGCTGCAACAACTCAAATGGAAAACGAACGGAACTCCATAGAGGGCGATATGGCCTATCCATATAAAATCGACCGAAACTGCCTTCCGCATTGCGATGTTTTTACAGAGAACGGGTACACCAAGGAAGAGATGAAGCTAACCAACGAAACAAAAAAAATACTTGGTTCAACAATTAATGTAACTGCCACAGCTGTTCGTGTTCCTGTGGTTGGCGGTCATTCAGAGGCGGTCAATGTTGCGTTTGAAAAAGACTTCGATCTTGCAGAGGTCAAGGCCTTGTTAGACGCCCAGGATGGTGTCACCGTGAAAGATGACCCTTCAACAAACACCTATCCAATGCCGCTTTATGCAGAGGGGAAAGACGACGTTTTTGTTGGAAGGATCCGGCGCGATGAATCCCAGCCAAACACCCTGAATATGTGGGTTGTTACAGATAATCTACGCAAAGGCGCTGCGACAAATGCCGTACAAATAGCACATTTGGTGAAAGCAATAATGGAACCCGAAAGCTGATATTCTTTTATCGCTTGAGCCTCCACTTGCTCTTCATAACACTTCCTCTGAAATCATCCAGCTTTTCGCTTACTCCATTGTTAGCGAATCGTGTAAATAATTTCAATGTGCCACGAGCTATTTTGTATTCGAGCTCTTTTTGAAAAATTGGAATTATAGCAAGAAAGTTAATGGTTTTATCTCCATCGCTCATTGGCTCCATTTCACGTTGCAGAAGAATTGGGTCGGATAAAACAAACTGATTCTGATGCATTGTTTCGGAAATTCTTGTCGCATCCTCCCCGCAGGGGATCGTGTGTCCGTGTCCGTACCATGTTTCTTTCTCAACAACATGCTTGACCAGGCGTTGAATCCAATGAAATGTCCAGTTCATACGAGGATTCATTGTGTCCTCCCATTCCCAATAACTTGGCAAACAAAAATACAACTCATTGAATTCTCTTCCTTTGTGTTTTTGGTGAACCGGCATTTTATATTCGCTAAGGCCATCCGTTACAATTACGGTGACGGGGCTCTTTAGCTCAAGATCAAGAATTAAAAGAGGGCATTCTCCATCTCCAACCGGTGCATCTAAAACCCGATGTTCCCCAAAACGGTTTATGAACCCTTTTTTTAATTCAGACATATGCGCAAAGATACATAAAGGCAAAACAAATAACTCAAGTTCACAACACCTTCTCCAGCATATTCCAAAAGCTCGCGGTTGAATTTACGCATCCAGTCTCCAACATCAAATGGACTTCGTCCTCCTTATTTCCTGAATAGTCCTTCTGCGTTTTAAACACCGTGAGTAGGTGGGCACTCTTTATTAATGCCTCATGTAATGATTCGGGTGTTGACAAATCAATTTTCGCTCCATTTTTCACATTTATAGAAATCAATTCGATGTTGTTTTTGTTGAACCTGAAAACCAGACAAGAAGATTCGTTTCTGTGTTCCAAATATTTTATTTTCCCGTACACCTTCTGCAATACCGTATCGGAAAACAGCTCAACCAATTGAATGGCCTTTTCTTTGTTAGAGACATTCATTTTCTCCCATTCTTTGGCTTCAACACCATTTACAATTAAGAACTGCTTGAATTCTTGCTCAAAACAATCTAATTCTTCTTCTGTCAACATTCGGAATTTCATATCAGCAAAATTACGGGTTATAACCATTACATTTGTTTCATGCAAAAGAAAAAAGGAATTGCAATTTTAGGATCTACCGGATCAATTGGTACTCAGGCATTGCAAGTGGTCGAGGCTTATCCAAAGTATTTTGATCTACAAGTTCTTACTGCAAACCGGAATGCGGACCTCCTGATCGAACAGGCAATTAAACACAAGCCAAACACCGTTGTTATTGTCGATGAACAAAAATACAAAAAGGTAAAAGACGCTCTTTGGGATCAGGATATTCACGTATATTCTGGACAAGAATCGTTAAATCAGGTGGTGGAAGCAGAAGAAATAGACGTTGTCCTGACCGCAATGGTCGGTTATGCAGGATTAAAACCCACACTTTCGGCTATTCGTGCAAAAAAGAATATTGCCCTTGCCAACAAAGAAACACTTGTTGTGGCAGGAGAGCTCATCACTAAAGAGGCATACGCTAACGGAGTAAATATTTACCCTGTAGATTCCGAGCATTCGGCAATTTTTCAGTGTCTTGCAGGAGAATTTCAAAATAAAATTGAAAAAATATACCTCACCGCCTCAGGTGGTCCGTTTCTCGGATATACACGGGAACAACTTAAAGGCGTTACTAAGGAGCAGGCATTAAAACACCCCAACTGGTCAATGGGAAATAAGATCACGATCGATTCCGCTTCATTAATGAATAAAGGCCTGGAGGTTATAGAGGCAAAATGGTTGTTTCACCTCGAACCACATCAGATCGACATTATTGTACATCCGCAATCCATCATTCACTCTATTGTTCAATTTGAAGATGGCAGTATGAAGTCGCAAATGGGACTTCCGGACATGAAGCTGCCAATTCAATACGCCTTCACTTATCCGGACCGCTTGAAAACCAGCTTCCCCCGATTTAATTTCATGGATTATCCGGAATTAACGTTTGAGAAGCCGGATAAAACAGCATTTCCAAATCTTCAATTGGCATTTAATGCTCTGGAAAGGGGAGGGACCGCTGCGTGCACCTTGAATGCGGCGAATGAAATTGCTGTGCAGGCCTTCCTTGAAGATCGGATCTCATTTTTGGATATTTCGCGAATCAATTCAGAAACCATGGATCGAGCAGAATTTACGAGCTCTCTATCTATCGACGCCTGCGTTTTGGCAGACAAAGATGCTCGTGAAATAGCAAACACTTTAATTTAAAGGTTATGAAAAAAATTTCCGTTTTGGTTTTATTTGTCGGATTGACATTGTCTTCTTGTCAGGATTCAAACGCTCCAAACGTAAAAGAAAGGAACACTAATACTTCTGAAATAACATGTCCTAACTGCGATCATAAAGAGGTTGAAAACCTGCCAACCACGACTTGCTTAATTGTATACGACTGTAAAAGTTGTGGCTTCACTTTCCGACCAAAGGGCAATGATTGTTGTGTGTTTTGTTCGTATGGCACGCATAAGTGCCCTTCAATTCAAGAGGGTTCAAACTGATTTTAGAATAGATCAACCCTGACCGATCAGTCTAATTGCCAAAGCCTATTTTTTTCTTAACTTCTTTTGAAACACCGTCTTTGTGCAAATAAATCATCATTGTTTTTGCCTTGAAAAAGCTTTCAGAGGCATAAAGGTACCCTTCGGGTAGGTTTCCTGTTCCCCAGGAATTCTTCACAAGAAAATATTTGGTTCCATTCTGATCTTTATACAGCCCCACGATATGCATCAGGTGGTCATCCGTGGTGGTTTTGTTGTCATAGCCCTGCTGGCGAAGTTCCGCTGTAACGTCAATTTCCTTTCCCGGGGTTTTGAATCCGTTTGTTCCTTTCCCAATATTTTCAACTGTTTCCTTTATTTCTGGATTGATTGCGAGCCCATTGCTAAAACTAAACCCACTCTCAGAAACATCCGTTGCCCATGCAATTGTGAACCCTTCCCTAACTGCCTTCTCACACGTGTTAATAAGGTCATCAAGCGATACATTATAGCTTTTTCCCCACGTCCAGTTGTCTGGTATCTCCAGCTCGCACAGCTCGTTGATTTCATGATTTGTAAAAGACGTTAATGAAATATAATCGTTCATGTTTAACCCTATTGCTTGAGCATACGTTTTCGGTGTATACTGTTTCCCCTTGTATTCAAACGACTCTATATCATTCCCAAAATATGCATCTAAAATCCCGTTCAACGCATCCTTCCAGGCAGTACTAAGCGGCTTTCCTCCCTTACTCTTCGATTGACTTAAAACCCCCTGCACTGCTCCATTTAACACTTTAAAAAGCTCATCATGATCGTGTGTTTCTGTTCCATAGCTCAACCCCGGATAAACCTCCGCAGGAACGATTCCATAGTTTTTAATTACGTACGGTATGTCGTGTGTTTCCCCTCCCTGAGAAAAGTTTCCCTTTCCATCCAATCGAATATACTTGATTGCTTTCGCTTCATAGGACTTCCGCGCTATGTACATTTCAGAAAGCAGGTCTGGGTCTTTTGTTCCCATTCGAATTAATTCGGACTCGAAAAATGATGTTCCTGAAAAGCTCCAGCACGTACCGGTATTCCCCTGACTTTCAACTGGTGTTGCCTCAAGGTGCGCTATTTTGAAAAATTCGTATTCGCTACCCGCTGCATTTGTTACCGGTTCGGTATAACCAAACTGGCCAATGCTAGTAAAAGACATACCTATTAGAAAGAGTATTACTGTATTAAATTTCATTCTATAAATTTTGTGTAAATATAAGCAAAGCTTACTGCAGGAAGAAACGCGACGAAAATTTGTTGGTTATTTCAGTATCCACCCTGCATGACCCAAAGCAGTTACTTCGGCCTTGACCTTGTTTAATTCTTCCAGCGAAATAGCTGATCCTGCTGCTACCCGATGCAAACCATTTTCTGTATCTACTATTTTAGCGTCAAGCCCTTCTGATCTTAATTTTGCCACAAAGTTCGTGGCATTGGTTTTTACCCCGAAGCAGCCAACTATATAATGCATCGCATTCGGTTCAAAGTTTGAATCGAGTTCTTCTATGGGTGGCGTAGTCTTATTATTCGTTTGCTTATCGGTCAATCCTGTATCATCCAATAAGGCAACTGGAATGTACAGCTCGTCATCATATTTATAGGTATACACCGACACATCCGCTGGTAAAACCTCTATCTTTTCTTCAAGTGTCGCTTCTTTATCCTGGAGAAGCACTAATTGATCCGTGACATTTGAAGGTCGTTCATACTTGGCCTCATTTTGCACTCTAAATGGGTTAAAATCATAAATAGACAGTACTCCGGACTCCAATACATCTGTTTTCATTGGTATCCAGATAGAATAAAACGCGATGGGCAGCAGACATGCAGCAGCAACGTATTTCCAAACCTTTTTTCTTCCTCTACCAACTTCCGGTAATACAATCGCTGCATTTTCTTCTTGTTGTTCAGAACCAGCTTCATTTTCAGTTTCAACCGGGTTAAGCGAAATTATTGGCGTTTCGCTGGTCGAAATAAGGGTTTCGGCTTCTTCCACTGGAACTTGTTGTTCTGGAATGAATTGTATTTTGCCCATACCAAATGATTCCAAAAGAAGGTTAAAAAACCGATCCTGTTCAAAGCATATGTTTTGCTGCTCATCGGTATAAATATATCCCACTTTGTCAATCTCAATTCTCTTACCTGCACTAATAGCCTTATTCCAATCTCCGATCTTGCTTTGTATTTCATTTGAGGCTGTGTCGTAGGAGATACTATTCGTCTGTGCTAATTCATTAATGAGCAATCCATCGTTATTGATCAGCTGCTTATTGAATAAAAGAGATTTCCTTGGTGGAAACATTTTTCCAGATGAAAAATCAATTTTAGCCGAAACTTTCTTCGCTACAAATCCACCAAACGAAGGAATAATAACGCAATTATGGCGCAATAATAAATTCCCAATAAGTTCTTCAACTGTTACCATTCTATACAAAAATAAAGAAAATGGGGGTTAATTGCTAAAGTTCGGCGATCACTTTTTGAACATCTTCGGGTACATCTATATTTGGTGTTTCTATATCTGTCTCAATAATGCGCACCTTATATCCATGATACATCCATCTAAGCTGCTCTAATGATTCCGCCTTTTCCAAGGCTGTAGTCTCCAGCCGCACCAGATCCTGTAGTGTTTCTGAACGATACGCATATAGCCCTATATGTCGGTAAAAATCAAGCGAATCAATGGTCTTTATTGCACTCGGAATAGGGCTTCTGGAAAAATACAGCGCATCACTATTCTTGTCAAGTACAATTTTTATTCTATTGGGATTCTGAAGATCGGCAGGCGTAACTTTTTTTATTGCAAGAGTGGCAATTTGTACAGCTTCTTCATTAAATGCACTACACAATCGATCCAGCTGCCTGTGATCTACTAAAGGTTCATCCCCTTGAATATTAACGATGATATCTGCATCCAAACCAGCTGCCAACTCGCCACACCGCTCCGTTCCGGTTGTATGATTTCCTAATGTCATTTCGACTTCTCCCCCAAAACGTCTTACCTCATTATAAATTCGCTTATCATCTGTTGCCACAATTACCCGATCCAACATCGAGGCTTTCACCGCCCCTTCATATACACGCTGTATCATTGACTTCCCCTTTAGGTCAATTAACGGTTTTCCTGGGAAACGTGAAGATTCGTAACGGGCCGGAATGATCCCAACTATTTTCATTAAAATTTTAATTGTAATTGTAAAATAAATGTTCTCGGCGGTTGAATATCTGCCGGTCTACTTTCGTATTCTGTGTTTAGAATATTGTTCACTATAAACCCAACTCTATAATGGTCTAAAAATTCATACCCCAAACGAGCATCAAATACTAAGTTTCCAGAATTGTTTTCTTCTCTGTATTCCTTGAGCCCGGGAAGAATTTGAACCACCGTTCCATCTGCCAGGGGAACACCTTCAACAAAGGTTTTGTCTACATTGGACATAAAGCTGTTATATCTGCCTGAGCACCCAATACTAAATCCCTTCCAGCTTGCCTCAATATCTGCCTTGGCCAAATGATGAAATCTGTATTTTAGCATGGTTGAGCCTGAATCTGAAAAAGTGTTCGTATAGGCTACGTCGTTGTTCAGACTCACTGGTTGCATGTATGTATATCCAATTAAAGATGTTAGTTCAACATCTCCAATTTGCCCCACACTGTTAAAGGACAGCTCAAACCCGGTAATTCTCGCTTCTTCGGCATTTTGTGCCTGAAATCCGAACCAGTTGTTGACATAACCCGGAGCATTCGGATCCAAACTTGCCGGTATTGAGTCCGGTAAATAAAATCCAAATGTGAACTCCATCATATTGTTGTAGTGGTTAATGAACCCTGAAAGGTCGAGCATTGCCTTCCAGTTCTCTCCGATCTTGAATACTTGTTTTACGCCAATTTCTGCAGCCCACCCGGACTCGGGCTTAAGATTGTTGTTGGGGAAAATATTCAATGCGCCCACCGAGGTCTGGGTATAGCGCTCCGATACTGCGGGGTATCTTATCCCCTGCCCAAAAGATGCTCTTAAGTGCGTATAATCAAACAGCTTATAGTGCATGCCAAATCTAAAGATCGGATAGACCGGAAGCTTAATCATACTGCTGGTATCGTTCCCAAAGTAGAAATCAGAATCCCCGCGAATACCATCTTGTTCAAAGTATTCAATCCTTACGCCTCCTGTTATGTCCAGCTTACTGTACCTTCGTTCAAATTGTGTATATAGGGCAAAGTTCTTCGAAGTGTGGTCTCCAAAAAGATTTGACTTAACCTCATTGCTTATAGCGGTAAGGCCAGACGTAATTACAGTTCCCTTATTCCATTCTCTCTGAAATTGATAGTCTCCATATAAAATTCCCGAAGTCGTCGATTGAGAATTGTTGGTCAGGTTTGTTCTGTCTAAATAATAATAGCGTGTTTTAAGAGTGTGAAGATTGTTTTGATTATCGTATACTTTTAAATATGGGTCCACACTCAATGTAAGTCCTGTATTATACGTTAGCGTTGACTCCGGGTCATTGGTGTCAGTGCCTCCGCTTGGGGTATATGCAAATGTGTCGCTCTCCCAAATTATAAAATTTCCCGTTTCCTGAAGTTGCAGATTGTACCCAACCCCCATCTTTAATCGCTTAAATCTTTCCGAACGGAAAAACAAGGACCCTGAAACACGTCCACGCTCTTCTGTTTCACCTTCTTTATACCCCTGAGTTTTAAATCCATTTAACGATATGGTATAGCCAATTCTTTTGTGCATTTTACTATAATACGCATCAGCACCATAAAACATGGGGTTGCTGGTTCCTATCGATTGATCGGGATTGTTGGACCACCATTTAAGTGTTTGCCTTTTTGGGTCTCCATAAACCCCAACCTGCACTTTTGCCCTTAGCTCCCCTTTTGCTCCGGGTTCGCGTTCCGTGAGCGATATAATTCCATTAAGTGCACCACTACCGTAAAGAACGGAAGATGCCCCTTTAATAACCTCAATTTGAGACGCGGCTTCCAAGGGAACAGTTCGCCATTTGACATCCCCCGCATCTCCTGAAATAATCGGAATTCCATTCCACAAAAGAAGAACCCTGCTACCTGCTCCATATGCAAATCCGCTTCCTCCCCTAATGCTCACCTGTCCGTCCATTGCAAAAACTCCCGGACTTACATCCACCACCTCCTCCAAATTGACAAGTCCTTTATTGTCAAAAAGCTCCGGGCGTATTATTTCCATAGAAATAGAAACATCCTCTATATCCTGGTCTCTTCTTCCTGCAGTTACCACAACTGTTTTTAATATGTGTACCGGTTCCTCAAGTTTGAACGTGTAGCTTCCCGGGGCTTTAATAATTATCGTGTCGGTCAATAATGTTTGCGCAGATATAACAATGGTTACCGGATATGAGTCTGGTGATATTGTGAATTTTCCATCAAAATCACTTAATACTTTCTGCCCTGAAGACGCAACAATTTTCGCCCCATAAACCGGTGTTTTTGTTTCCTTTTCCAATATTGTTCCTGTCACTTGAGACAATACCATAACTGGAAAAAATAGTAGTAGCAATAGCAAGTGCTTCATTTAGAAATTTTTTGTAAATTAAAGTAGCCTAAAATACCAATTATTTTGAATTACACACCTCTCCACTATCAAATAGCTTTAACCTTGTTGTCTGGCATCGGCCCTATAAGAGCGAAAGAATTATTGTTATCCGTTGATAATGTGGGTATTCTGTTTCATGATTCGCCAAAAGAACTGGAACGAAGTACTCGGTATAATGCTTCGTTTTTTAGAAAATTGAATCGTAAAGAAGCTATAAGCAAAGCGGATGACATAATTAATTACAATAAACGAAACAATGTAAACGCTCTTTTTTATACTGATCCGGATTATCCTTACCGACTCAAAAACTGTGTCGATTCCCCAATTATTTTGTACACAAAAGGGGACATGGATCTTAACCATTCTAAAATGGTAGCAATAGTTGGGACGCGTAATGCGACAAGCTATGGAAAGAACCTTTGTGCGGAGCTTATAACATCATTCAAAGATATAAATGTGAGCGTTGTTAGTGGCCTGGCAGTGGGCATTGATGCCTGTGCCCACCGTCATTGTCTTGATAACGACCTGGTAACTTATGGGGTGCTCGGTAACGGTATTGACCGAGTATATCCCGCCGGACACTCAGCCCTATCGGAAAAAATAATAAATTCCGGCGGTCTTATTTCAGAATTCCCCCCCGGCACACCCCCTAACCGAGAGAATTTTCCCAAAAGGAACAGAATCGTGGCCGGGTTATGCGATGCAACTATTGTGATCGAAAGCAGAACTCGGGGCGGATCATTAATTACCGCCAGGCTTGCGAACGATTACAATAGAGATGTTTTTGCCTATCCTGGCTCCGTGCATTGCGAAACATCACAGGGCTGCAATGCCCTTATTGCAAATCAAAGTGCTCATTTGATGCAAAGCCCTGAAGACTTTTTAACCCTGATGAATTGGGAAAACAAAACCGCCAAAGCTGCCACACAGCGTAAATTATTTCCCGATCTTTCCCAAAAGCAAAAAGAAATTGTATCGTGTATTTCTAAAGAACAACAAATTCAGATCGATGTTCTTTCTGTAAAAACAAACTTGCCGGTGTCGCAATTAAATGTTGCGCTTTTTACCCTCGAGATGGAGGGTGTTATTGTCAGCCTTCCGGGTAAAAAATATTCACTTGCCTAGCCGGAAAGAAATGCTCGACGCTCTGAATGGGTGCATTTGATAGAGGGGCAGATCAGACAATAGTTACCCTAACTAAAGCCCGGTTCATTAGAAATTGTGTATCTTCGACACTCCAAACACATGCTAATTTGAAACAATTCTTATTCATACTTTCTCTGATTCCAACACTTGGAATAGCGCAAGTTTGTACCATTGATTACGCGCAAACGTCACCCGGAATATACCCCGACACACTGCCTACGGGATATGTCGGGACTGCATACGATGAAGATATTACTTTTGTGCTTCCTCTGGACACAATGGGCTACGACTTCTTGAATTTCCATATTTTATCGATTGCATTGCCCGTTGGATTAGCATGGGAATGCAACAACTCCTCGAATAATTGTAATTACGATCCTCAGGTGAATCAATATGGCTGTGTCAACGTATACGGAACGCCACTTCTGGCCGGCCAATATCAAGTTGACGTCACCGTGATTGCCGACCTTACAATTGTTTCTGGTTTGCCAACAACATTCTCCATTTTCCTGGAAATTTTACCAAGCACCGTTCCCACCTCGAACACTGGGTTCAGTATGTTAGGGGCAAATGGATGTTTCCCCCAGACCGTTGAATTCACGAACAACAACCCTGGTCTTTTAGCTTATGCTTGGGACTTTGGTAATGGCAATCAATCAACGACTGAAAACCCGGCACCTCAAGTATATTCAACACCTGGAGATTATGTTGTTACATATTCTGCATGGGACAACCTGGACACTATTCATGTATACACCCTGACTGATGTTGCCATTCAATCCATGAGTGGGTATGGCGAGGGTTTTCCATCCTATGAAGACGCTGATTCTTACTATATCATTTTAGAGAACGGCGCATTGTATAGCCAATCAAGCATTATTGCAAATGTAGATCCACCAGTAAGCTGGACAACAAGTCTGCTTCTGGATCCTGTAAATACATATACCCTTGAAATTTGGGAGTCTGATGCTACTGAGCCCTTGCTAGGAGCAGATGACTTTATGGGTTCCGCAACAATGAACATTAGTGGTTGTACTGGTTGTGCAGCAGGCACAGCCACCGTTGATTATATTATCGACCATGTAATTATATATCCCGCTCCTTCTGTGATCTCAGTGGATACAGTTCATGTAAGTGGTTATCCAACAACATCCGCTGTCATTTGGGATTCAGTATCAAATACTGTTTGCGTAAGTGATTATGGCTTCTCCTATCAATGGTACTTCAATGGAAGTCCAATTGCCGGAGCTACAGACACGTGTCATATCGTTGAGAACTCTGGTGATTATTTCGTCATTGCAATTAATACAAGTGGATGTGTTGCATTCTCAGATACAGTACTGGCAATATACTGCTCGCCCGCATACATACCAGAGGTTCAAATTAATGGCGGCGGAAACTTAATCGTGACCAATCCGATTGGAGATATTCAATGGTACGTGGATGGATCATTAATTGCCGATGACACGCTACAAATAAGTGTTCCAAATACAGCTGGGGCTTATCATGTTGAGATTGTTGATGCTTTTGGTTGTGTTTATTCATCTTCTCCTATCACTGTCTCGTTTGGGGGAATCAATTCAACGATTTTGGATTGGAGTATTTCCCCTAACCCTGCGAAAAATGAGCTTATCGTACGCAGCAATACTGATCTGGCAAAATCCGTAGAATTAATTGATCTAGGGGGGCGTACACTACTCCGGCAAACTTTGGAGGGAAATACAATAACTATTCTTGATCTTGGTTCGATTAGGGCTGGTTACTATATCGTAAGAATCAACACCGTGGATCGCGCGTTTACGAAAAAACTTCTCGTTCAGAAGTAATTAATTACTCATTGCACTTCCCACTGCGTATTTGAGCTTCGATGAATCACTAAAATTTCTTACTTTCATTTGACCAAATGTTAACCCTATTCACATGCGCACAGATCATCAGGCTATAATTTTTGAAAATATTAAGCGTAAAATAGGCGCACAAGACTCCTTGGGAAATGTTGTGGGAGACATCTTAAATATTAGTCAGGATGCAGTATACAGGCGGTTTCGGGGAGAAACACTTTTAACCATCTACGAGCTGGGAAAACTCTCCAAACACTTCAATATCTCTCTTGATTCACTTTTCGATATAAATAAAGGAAATGTGCTTTTCGACTTCTCACCACTTGAAGAATATGAATTCAGTATGGCCACATATCTTCAAAACATCCTGGATGGGTTGCATTTGATAAAGGCTCAGAAAAATCCGGAACTCATAATATCGGTGAATAATATTCCCTTATTACAGCTCCTCAATTTTCCACATTTAGTACGGTTCAAATTGTGGTTTTGGGCAAAGACGCATTTACAATTACCGGAATATCAAGATAAATTGTTCGAATATGAAAAATTTGCGGAAAAGACTTTTGCTATTGGCATGGAAGTGCTACGGATTTACAATACGATACCATCTCAGGAAATTTATGATGCCACCTTTTTACGAGGATTTGCCAGGGAAATTCAATACTACTTCAACGCACGCTTATTCAAAGATCCGGAATATGCTGTTTATCTCATAGAGCTAACCGAACGCTTTGTTGATCACCTTGAAAATCAAGCTAAAATTGGCAAGAAGTTTACTTTCGGAACGGCCCCGCCAGCAGAAGGTAATGCGTTTGAGATGTATCACAACGAAACCTTTAACGGAAACGGAGCCACACTGTACAAAACGGACGAGCACACCGGTTTATACATCACGCATAATCTTCTTAATTTTCTCCATACATCCGATAATATTTATATCGAAGACAGCATGGCCGTATTGAACAAGCAGATGGCTAATTCAAGTATGATCAGCACAGTGAACGAGAAAGAACGCAATTCTTATTTCTTCGAAGTGAGAGACATGTTGAAAGATGTCCGAAAAAAAATGCTTGCGTAATTGGACAGGCTACCTAACTTTAATCCCAATTGACATGTAAATGAGGATGATACTCAATTTTATTTACTAAATTGGGTTCCTTAAACTATAAAACTCTATTGAAAATGAAAACAATACTACTACTAGTACTATTTCTTGTTTGCACAAATGGTATTATTGCACAGCCGTGCACTACGACAAATGCCACTTCCTGTGTTTGTGAAAATGGAACTTCAGACTGTCTTCTATTGCCAGATATTACTGCCTCATGGAAAGGCATAAGCAACAACGGATATACCGAATATCCGCAAACCGGAGCCGGAACTAATTATGGTTCTCAAGGACCAGATGATGGCAGATTAAGGGTTACGGGGTCTACCCCAAATATTGGCCATGGGTCTTTCACTGTGCGTGGTCAGGACGACAACGGAATGCGTACTTTTCTTTGTGGTAATGACACGGTTTTCAATGTTGCTCCCAACGGACAATTTTCGTGTCCGAATGGTTATCCAAATCCAAAACAGCTGGTGATACAAAGGATTTATAAGAAAAATAGCAATGTCATGAGCTATGTTGACCAGTATGTGGGAAGCATGACGTATCATCCTGCACACGGTCACAACCACGTTGATGAATGGGCCTATATGACATTAAGAGTTCAAACTTCTGATCCGAACCCGCTAAATTGGCCAATCATAGGAGATGGAGCAAAAATAGGGTTCTGTTTGATGGACTACGGACAATGTGGTTCTTCAGGATCGACTTATGACGGGCACTGCAGAGACGATAATACTGTTTACCTTGGTGGTAACACGATGCACAATGTTGACTTTCCAAACTGGAATCTTGGCGGAGGAAATTATAATTGTTCGGTTGTTGAGCAGGGGATTTCTTCCGGATGGACCGATGTATATGGAAAACATCTCGACGGCATGTGGATCAATGTTCCTCCCACAACGTGTAACGGTGACTATTACATTGTGCTGGAGATTGACCGACAAGGCATTTTCATCGAAGAATCTGACGATAACAACTGGACTGCAGTACCTGTAACACTGACACAACAACTGCCAGCCGGAACAACGACAACACCAATAATTACTTCAGACAATTCGCACAACTTATGTACGGGTGAATCAATTGAATTAAGTGTTACCGGCGGAAGCAGTTTTATGTGGTCTACGGGTGAAACAACACAAACGATAACGACAAGCACTCCTGGAAATTATACCTGTGAGGTAACCAGTTACTGTGGTGCTAACATGTCCGACGTCTTTGTTGTAAACACGGTTGTACCGAATACGCCCATACTTGTTGGCGATACCGTATGTGGTTCCGGATCGATGACCCTAAACGGAACGGCTTCGGGAGAAATAACCTGGTTTGACGACCTGGGCATTTTAATCGCCACTGGAAATTCATTCACAACTCCTGTTTTGAGTGCGACCACGACGTATTATGCTTTAAATACAGATTCTTATTTGGACACCCTCAATAGTGAGCCCTATACCAACGGTATTGGTGGTGGAGGCTTTTTATCGAGCACACAATATCTTGAATTTACGAGCTACACAGATTTCACGCTTAAATCCGTTCTTCTTTATTCAGAAATTAATGAGAATATAACAATCGAGCTTCAGGACAATGCGGGAACAGTTCTTCAGTCAATAGTGGTCAATGTGCCTGCTGGTGCCAGTACTGCAGATTTAAATTTCGCTGTGCCGGTTGGAACCGATTTACGATTGGTGGGGGACAATATTGCAAATAACGGAGGATTGTACCGGAATAATAACAGTGCAACGTATCCATATGAAATCCCAAACGTGGTTTCCATTACGGGTTCATCCCAGGGGGCATCTTACTACTATTTTTTCTACAATTGGGAGATTTTAACATCAACTAGTGAATGCGCCAGCGACATGGTACCCGTTGAAGCGGTTGTTGTTTCGTGTGCCGGCTTAGGAGAAAATGCCGCTTTTAAAAATTCCATTTCCATTGCGCCAAACCCAAATAAAGGAGTTTTTTCGGTAGAGTTTTCAACTGAATACGATGGCGAGCTCGATTTCGAATTAATCAGCCTGGTTGGCAGCTCCGTGTATAGTGGTACGCATAACCATGCTCCCGGAATTAATAATTGGACCTTCAATCGGGAGCAGCTCGCCAAAGGGATGTATATTTTTAACATAAGATTCGAAGGAAAAGACTATGCCACGCGTTTAGTTATAGAATAGAGATGCGCTGGGCTTTGAATTGTTTTTTGTTTCCGCTGTGTGTCTTGTGCTGTGCGGGGAGTTCATTCGGGCAATCCATAACACCTATTTGGAATATTTATAACGAAGACAATTCACCATTACCCAACAACACTATCCGTTGTCTTTTAACGGATAATTCTGATGATCTTTGGGTTGGTACGGACAACGGCCTGGCGCATTTGAGCGACAATAGCTGGGTTATCTATAGCACGGATAATTCTGGTTTAACCGACAATTATATTCGTGCCCTTGCCGTTGATGGCAATAATAATATTTGGGTCGGCACAACCCTTGGAGGCCTGCTTAAATTTGATGGGGCAACATGGCAGAGCTTCAACACAAGTAATTCAAACATTCCGGACAATTTCATTAAAACGGTCTCCATTGACCATTTTGGAAATAAATGGCTCGGCACAGCTGAAGGGCTGTCCTATTTTAACGATACCAACTGGATTACATGGAACACGGCCAATTCTTCTTTATTAACAAACAACATCGCATCTATTGGCATCGGGCTTCAAAATGAAAAGTATATTGGAACGATCAATGGTGGGCTCTTATACTTTGACAGCGCAACCACATTGGTGGCAAATTACGACATCCAGAATTCTGGAGTGCCCGATAATTCAGCATTAAAGGTAAAGGTTGACAGTCTCGGGAAACCCTGGTATGCCGGTTCCGCCGGTGGATTATTTACAGATCCGGGAAATCAAACATGGTTGTCTTTCAATTATACTAATTCTCCAATGCCAACAAACAGCTTGACAACATTGGAGCTGGATTCTGAAAATACATTTTACATGGGGACCCAAATTGATGGGTTGATTATTAGGCGGTTCAATCAAGATTGGAGCTTTTACACCACTTTTAATTCCTCTTTACCTGAAAACTACATTTTATCACTTGCCAAAGACATAAAGGGCAACCTCTGGATAGGCACTTATTCCAAGGGCTTGGTGAAGTTAAAAGAAGAAGTCCTGGGGACAGCGTCG
>Ga0315334_10000583_pt1 | contig 22210 bp, 26 predicted proteins | sample M150034915metaG_FD_205555 | JGI IMG/M metagenome (GOLD analysis project Ga0315334, IMG submission 205555) | Ammonia-oxidizing marine archaeal communities from Monterey Bay, California, United States - M1 500m 34915 | ecosystem: Environmental > Aquatic > Marine > Intertidal zone | place: USA... | reverse complement strand
GAGCCGGCTAGACACGCTGCTGATTACAGTAATATTACAGAACTTGCTAATGTGCTTTATACCGCTTATGTTTATCCATTCGAGTTGGCTGCAGTCTTGCTATTGATTGCGATTATTGCCGCAATTACACTGGTTCACCGCAAGGGCTCTAGAAGCAAAAAGCAAGATGTTTCAGAGCAAGTGAGTGTGCAAGCAAAAGATAGAATGCGCATTGTCTCCATCCCTTCTGGCAAATCTAAGGAGTCAAAATGATTGCTCTATCGGACTACCTTATTTTAAGTGCCATCGTTTTTTGTATTGGCCTAGCGGGCATTTTTATCAACAGGACCAACATCATCATGCTGTTGATGTGCGTTGAATTGATTTTGGCGGCAGTTAATACCAATTTCATCGCTTTTTCTTATTACAGTGGCGATGTTGCGGGGCAAATTTTTGTCTTCTTTATTCTGACAGTTGCGGCAGCGGAGGTTGCTATCGGCTTAGCGATTCTTACGTTAATGTATAGAAATCGTGGCTCGATTGATGTTGATGTCACCAACAGTTTGAAGGGTTAATGATGGAAAATATTTACTTAACACTTGCCTTGGCCCCACTTGTTGGTTCACTCATTGTTGGCTTTGCAGGTAATCGCCTAGGCCGTACCTTATCGCACACCATTACCATTTTGGGTGTGGCTGTTTCGACTGTTTTGGCGCTGTATGTTTTCAACCACCACGTGCTTGAAGGCAGTGATATCTTTAACGAGAACCTCTACACTTGGATGCAAATTGGCGGCCTAAACATCAGTGTCGGATTCTTGGTTGATAACCTAACTTCGGTGATGCTGGTTATTGTCTCATTCGTCTCTTTGATGGTACACATCTATACCATCGGCTATATGCATGATGACGATGGTTACACTAAGTTTTTCAGCTATATTTCGCTGTTTACTTTTGCGATGTTCATGCTGGTTATGTCAAATAACTTCATGCAGTTATTCTTCGGCTGGGAAGCGGTAGGCCTTGTATCTTATTTATTGATCGGTTTCTGGCATGGCAAAGAGTCTGCAGTTGAAGCCAACTTAAAAGCCTTTTTAGTTAACCGAGTCGGTGACTTTGGATTCTTATTGGGTATTGCGGTATTGTTGATGTTTTTTGGCACACTGGATTACGCCGAAACATTCGCTCTAGCCGATCAAGTGAATGGCCAAACAATCTTTGGCGATATGTCGGTTATTACTGTTATTTGTCTACTACTATTTGTTGGTGCGATGGGCAAATCAGCACAAGTACCACTCCACGTATGGCTACCGGGCTCTATGGAAGGCCCTACGCCGATTTCAGCATTGATTCACGCGGCAACGATGGTAACGGCTGGCATCTTTATGGTCTCTCGCATGTCGCCTATTTTCGAGCTCAGTGACGTCGCTCTTACGGTTGTTATGTGTATCGGTGCGATTACTGCTTTATTTATGGGCTTGCTTGGTATTGTTCAAAACGACATTAAGCGTGTTGTTGCTTACTCCACGCTTTCGCAATTGGGTTATATGACCGTTGCCCTTGGTGTGAGTGCTTATTCAGTGGCTATTTTCCACTTAATGACACACGCTTTCTTTAAGGCCTTATTGTTCCTTGCAGCAGGCTCGGTGATTGTCGCCATGCACCATGAGCAAGACATCCGCAAGATGGGTAATTTACGCAAGAAAATGCCGATCACTTACACCACTTCTTTGGTGGGTACGCTCGCATTGATTGGCTTCCCAGGTTTTGCTGGCTTCTTCTCAAAAGACATGATTATCGAGGCGGTTCATTTCTCTAATTTGCCATTTGCAGATTGGGTTTATTACGCGGTTGTTGCCGGTGTATTTATTACTGCTTTGTATTCTTTCCGCATGTTCTTTTTGGTTTTCCACGGCAAGTCGCGCGTTGAGCGTCACACCGAAGAACATCTACATGAAACCGCGCCTTCAATCACAGCGCCGCTTATTATGCTTGCCATTCCATCGGCCGTTATTGGTTACTTTACGATTGAGCCAATGCTGTTTACTGGCTGGCTAGATAATGCAATCACGATTAACTCAGTGACGCACGGCTCTGTTGCAGCACTGAAAGACCATTTCGATTCAGCATTTGCTCTAATAACGCACTCTGTGATGACGCTGCCATTCTGGATGATGGTTGGTGGTATTGCTACCGCCTGGCTGTTCTCGCTTTATCGCACAGAGTGGGCAGATGCTATCCAAAAACGCTTCCGTCGTACAAATTACGTCTTAGAATCACTTTACGGTTTTGATCGTTTTAACGAAGTTGTTTTTGTTCGTGGCTCGAAAAAGTTGGGCGACATTTTGTGGCGTATTTCAGACATGGCAATCATCGATCAATTCGTGGTTAATGGCTCTGCCAGATTTGCACGCTTTGTTGGCTCGGTTATCCGACCGGTGCAAACGGGCTATTTATATCATTACGCCTTCTTTATGATTATCGGCTTAATGCTTGTTTTAACTTGGGTGCTGGTTTCAGGCAGTAATCCCCTCATTCAGCTAGGGTCATAATATGGATTCGATACTCAGTATATTAGTTTGGCTTCCAGTATTAGGTGGCGGCTTGATTCTAGCGATTGGCAACAATCGTAGTGAGGTTGCAAAGTGGGCGGCTGTTGCAATTTCTGTTGTCGTTTTTGCACTATCGTTGACGCTTTGGACGGGCTTTGACACCTCAACGTCTGCCATGCAATTTGTTGAAAATACCCCTTGGATTGCGCAATTTAATATCAACTATCACCTTGGTATTGACGGCATTTCGATGCCTTTGATTATCCTCACGACATTCTCAACTATTTTGGTGATTGTTGCTGGCTGGGAAGTAATTCAGAATAGACCTGCCGACTACATGGCGGCCTTCCTGATGATGGAGGGTGTCATTATTGGCGTGTTCTCGTCAATGGATGCGATTCTGTTTTACGTATTCTGGGAAGCTTCCCTTATTCCAATGCTGCTAATTGTGGGTATTTGGGGTGGTCAAAACCGCGTTTATGCGGCAGTTAAGTTCTTCCTCTATACATTCCTTGGTTCGGTATTCCTGCTGGTGTCTTTGATCTACATGTACACCATCCAGGGTGATGGTGCCTCATTCTCACTTGCAGCGCTTAATGATTTGCCGCTAACGCTCATTGAGCAAAGTTGGATTTTCTGGGCATTCTTCTTAGCCTTTGCGGTTAAAGTGCCAATGTTCCCAGTACACACTTGGTTACCTGATGCACACGTGCAAGCGCCAACAGGCGGCTCGGTTATCCTGGCAGCCATCATGTTGAAGATGGGTGGTTACGGCTTCTTCCGTTTTTCATTACCAATCACGCCTGACGCCTCAGCAGAGTTTGCAACAGTTGTTATTGCTTTGTCATTGATAGCCATTGTCTACATTGGTTTTGTCGCCCTTGTACAAAAAGACATGAAGAAGCTCATTGCCTATTCATCAATTTCCCACATGGGTTTTGTTACTTTGGGTGTATTTGCTTTATTCTCAATCGTGGAAATGGGCACTGACGGCAATATTATTGGCAGCCTTGAAGGTGTCTATCTTGGTCTTGAAGGCGCAATGATTCAAATGATTTCGCATGGCTTTATTTCCGCTGCAATGTTCTTGGTAGTCGGCGTGCTCTACGACCGCCTGCATTCAAGAGACATTTCAACTTATGGCGGTGTCATTAACTCCATGCCTAAGTTTACAGGTTTTGCCGTGCTCTTCGCCATGGCAAATGCCGGTCTGCCGGGCACTTCTGGCTTTGTTGGTGAGTTCATGGTTATCCTTAGTGCGCTTCAAGCAAACTTCTGGTACGCCTTCCTTGCAGCAACAACGCTTATTATCGGCGCGGCTTATACGCTGTGGATGGTGAAGCGCGTATTCTGGGGTCCAGTGACAAATTCAGATGTCAACGCCTTGAGTGACATCAACAATAGAGAGTTCTTTATTTTAGCAACACTTGCTGTGGCGGTTCTTGTTATGGGTGTTTACCCGCAACCCGTAATTGAAGTGATGCATGCCTCAGTTGTCAATCTTCTTGAGCAAGCACTTACAACCAAACTACCGGTGACATTATGATAGATTACCAATTCAATATTGCCGACTTGTGTTTTGCCTTGCCAGAGATTTTTATGTTGGCCGCTATCGTAGTAATCCTGCTGCTTGATTTATACACCGCTAAGCGCTTTCAAAACCTGACTTACTATTTAACGCAAATCACTTTATTTGTTACTGGCTATTTGGCCTTTAGTTTAATTGGTGAATCGGAAGTTATTTTCGATGGTACTTTTGTGCTTGATACGATAGGCTCAACCTTTAAAGTCTTTACCATGGGCTTTGCTATGGTGGCGCTTGTCTACACTCGTCACTATCTTAAGGTTCACAATCTGTTTAGGGGTGAGTACTTCATTCTTGCGTTGCTCAGCGTGCTTGGCATGATGGTGATGATTTCCGCTCACAGTCTTTTGACGATTTATCTTGGTCTGGAGATTATGTCACTGTCCTTATACACGCTGATTGCGATTGCCAGAGATCGTGCCACTGCGGTTGAAGCGGCGCTTAAATATTTTGTCTTGGGTGCAATCGCATCGGGCTTATTGCTTTACGGCATGTCGATGATTTACGGCATTACTGGAAGCTTAGATATTGCCCAAATTGCGACGTTCGCAACAAGTGCGACCTTGGTCTCACAACAAATACTAATTCTTAATTTTGGCCTAGTATTCTTGGTTATTGGTATTGCTTTCAAGCTCGGTGCCGTGCCATTCCACATGTGGGTGCCAGATGTTTATCAAGGCGCCCCGACTTCAGTAACAATGTTTTTATCTACGGTGCCAAAAATTGCCGCGGCGGCAATGCTTGTACGTTTAATGATTGATGGTCTTGGCGCGATGCAATCGTATTGGTCAGATTTATTTATGGTGTTGGCGATTCTTTCCATTGCCCTCGGCTCTTTGGTTGCATTGATGCAAACCAACATCAAGCGTCTTTTGGCTTATTCGACGATTTCACATATCGGTTTTATTTTGCTTGGTTTTTCAACTGGCGCTATTGAGGGTTACGGTGCTGCCGTATTCTATGTGTTGGTTTACGTATTGATGAGTTTGGCGGCGTTTGGCTCAATCATCGCTCTCAATAAAAAGGGCTTTGAGGCTGAGCAAGTTGCAGACTTTAGAGGTCTCAGTAAGCACTCACCTTGGCTTGCTTTAATCATGTTGGCTGTTATGCTTTCAATGGCAGGGGTGCCACCGTTTATTGGTTTTTACTCTAAGTTATTCATTCTTCAGCAAGTGATCTCCGCAGGTTATGTTTATCTCGCAATCACTGCGGTAGTATTTGCGGTAATTAGTGCTTACTATTATTTGCAAATCATCAAAACAATGTATTTTGATGATGCTGAAAACGAAGTCACTGTTGCAGCACCAATGGACATGAAAGTTGTCTTGTCTGTCAACGGCATTCTTATTCTTGTTGTAGGTCTGATGCCAAGCCACTGGATGGAGTTAGCTATTTCATTGTTCTAGTTTTTCAAGTCAAGAATTTTAGAAATTATTGGTATTAACGCAAACCAAGTCCGCATGATGCTCAGTAAGCTATTTAGTCGATCTAATTTACTTTGATAGGTAAATCTTGTAACAGGTCAATAACATGACTATAGCCATCAGCTCCAAGTCCAGCTACAACAGCATCGGCCGCAGGAGCTATAAAAGTAACGTGCCTAAAAGACTCTCTTAAATGAGGATTTGAGATATGCAATTCAATTTTGAATCCTGAAAAGGACTTAAAGGCATCGTGTATTGCAATGGAGGTATGAGTGTACGCAGCTGCATTAATAACTATAGCATCAATTTTATTTTTGATTGCATCTTGAATCCATCCAACTAGTTCGCCTTCATAATTTGATTGCATGAACTTAATGTCAATACCTTGTTTATTTGCAATTTCGGTGCATTTTTTTGCAATATCATCAAGAGTGTCATAGCCGTAAATCTCAGGTTCACGAGTTCCGAGTAAATTAATATTTGGGCCGTTAATTACGTATACTTTCATGCTGTTTAAGCGCCTTTGTTAAGTTTTTTAGAGATAGCATTTATAGCAAGTACATAGCTATAAATACCAAGCCCACTCACAAAACCCATCTCACCCTCAGGCACCTGCAAAGGTTTTGTTATGTCCGAACCTTGCTTGAAAATGTTTGCAATATGAACTTCTGTGACTGGTTTCTTTTGATGGAGCAGTGTTTTGATGGCTAACTGGTGCCTTGAAAGTTCTGTAGATAATGCGTGTGAATATCCTGCCGGATTAATAATAACGGCATTGAATCTCTTAGAGTCTTTATGCAAAAAATCGAGAAACTCTCTTTCATCATCGGTTTGACGAAAATCCAATTCTATATTTAGTTTACTGCATACTTCTTTACACTTATCTTCTATATCTTTAAGTGTAATTTTCTCACAGAGCGCACCATGAATACTTAAGTCTGATAAGTCAGGTCCATTCAAAATCAACAATGTATTTTTCATATAATATTATCTAGTTGCATCTAATAGGCTTGAGCCAAACATACTTCAGTATTTTGTATATGATTCTTAAGTAATGTTTTTTTACAAGCTTTACATTTTACATCTCTGTTAAGTGCCGCATCCATCATATCCTAATACCCTGTATCCCCTTCCCTTGAAAAGTTAATACAAGCATTTCGTATAATAGCAGATTTGAGGAGGGTGTTGCTTGATCGTAATAACCACTTCTTTTTATTTTTTTTGTTTACTAGGCCCTATAATGCAGTCTAAATAATTACTGATTCAATCTGAATGAAAATTGGCATTGTTGGTGGTGGCATCAATGGATTATGCGTGGCCTCAGAGGCTTTGAAAAAAGGCCATGATGTCACACTGTTTGAGCGCGGTTCTTTAATGAGTGAGACAAGCGCTAACTCTTCTAAACTTCTACATGGTGGGTTGCGATATTTGGAGAATTTCGAATTTCGTTTGGTGCGAGAGTCACTCAAAGAGCGGAAATATTGGCTCAATAAATCAAGTGAGTTGACGCATCCATTGCGCTTTTATTTGCCTGTATATAAAACAAGCAGACGTCCAGCTTGGATGGTGCGTGCTGGTCTGTACCTTTACGATATTTTAGCGGGTAAACATACGATTCAGAAGCACCGCAAAGAAGATATTGGCCAATTCTCACAACAGTTTCCCGAATTTAACAAAGCCAATTTATTGGCTGTTTACAGCTATTCTGACGGGCAAATGGATGACAAGAATTTAGGGCTAATGTTGGCGGATGAGCTTCGTAGTAATGGCTGTACAATTCTTGAAAATAGTCCCGTTGTTCGGCTTCAAAAGGATGGCATTATTGAGCTGAAGTCGGGAGAAAGATATCAATTTGACAAGGTGGTCAATGTTGCCGGTCCGTGGACTGAGGTTTTATTGCAACAATCCAACATCAGTTGCGAAACACGTCTTGATTTGATTCGAGGATCGCATATTGTTGTTAATAGGTCTTTAGAAAGTGGTTTTATCTTGGAAGTGCCTAATGAAGATCGTGTGTTTTTTGTACTACCGCATCATGGTAAAACCTTGGTGGGTACCACTGAGGTGCGACAGGGAGTTGACGAGCCAATTCAAGCCTCACAAGAGGAGATGGATTACCTATTAAAGGCTTACCGGCATTATTTTGATAACGGTGTGAGTGAGGCAGATATTGTGGATAATTACGCCGGCTTAAGACCGCTTCTCATCTCACACAAAAATCCAAACAAAGTCTCGCGTGAATACGTAATGGAGAAAAGCGGCAAGGTCATCAGCGTCTTTGGTGGCAAGTGGACTACTTCAAGAGCGCTTGGTGAAAAACTTGCGAGAAAGTATCTATGATGATTGTTGCCCATAGAGGCGCCTCTGGCGTTGCGCCAGAAAACACCTTAGCCTCCTTTAAGCTTGCATGGCAACAGGATACCGATGCGATTGAGGGTGATTTTCGGTTGACGAAAGATGGGGTTATTGTTTGCATTCACGATGAAGATACTGAGCGTCTTGGTGATAAGAAGTTGACGGTTGCTGAATCTACCTTGGAAGAACTAAAAACTGTCGATATTGGCAGTTACCGAGGCACTCAGTTTGCCGATGAAAGAATTCCTACTTTGGATAAAGTGATAGCCACCATTCCAGAAGGTAAAAAGATATTGATAGAAATTAAGTGCGGCACCGAAATCGTACCGATACTTATGAATCAGCTGCAGCGCTCAGAGTTGAGTGCTGAGCAAGTTGTTATTATTGCGTTTGATTCAGGCGTTATTAAAGCGTGCAAGGATTTGGCGCCTCAATATGAGGCGAATTGGCTGAATGACTTTGAGCAAGATTTTGATATTGAGAAAATAATACCGATACTGATCGAAATAGGGGCGGAAGGACTTAGCTCTAACAATGAATCTACAAAAGATTTAGCCGATGCAGTTCTTGGGTTGGGCCTCGCATATCATGCTGGCTGGACAATGGATGATATTGATCTTGTTCAAAAAATGATTGACTGGGGGGCGTCGTCTATCACCACTAATAACCCTTACCAACTCAGGAAAAACCTCAATAAATAGGCGCTCATATTTGAGTAAAGATAAAGCTTGACGCTACGTATTTTTGAGTTATAAAATGCAGGCTTTCTATGTGGTCTTATCTTTGTTGCTATGAAGGCGTTACTCTCTACAAATATTCTGTCAGCTATCGTTTCGGCGCTTTTCTTTTCGTTTGCCGCTTCCGTGGCGCCGTTGTATTATGCTGCCGGAGGTGGTGTCTTTCTTTTACTGTGTATTCGCTATACTACAACACTACTACTCTCAAGCGCTTTAGACAAACCCAGCAAAAAGAAAAAGACAAAATCGTTATATATTAGGCTTATTACGATTAGCATTTTGCAGGCGGTATTTGTTGGTTGCTACATGTATTCTCTCAAATTAATTCCACTCAGTTTGGCGGTTGTGGTGATTTACACCTTTCCTCTATTCACTTTTTTTGCTAATTCTGTCATTAAAAGTCGCTCCATTGATTTAATATCAGCTGCAGCTTTATTCATATCGCTTGCTGGCATTTGGTTGATGGTGCAGGGTGATGCTACAGACTGGAATGGTTGGGGGGTTTTTTGGGGTACGGTTGCCTCAATTGCCCAGACAGGGGTTAATATACTTTCCCGACACGATGATGTTGAACCGGGCTGGGGCTTGATCAAATACTTGATGGTTTTGCCAACAGCTATATTTGCGCTCATTTATTTTATTATTACCCCAGAGCCGATCGCATCAGTTAGTCATGAGATGATTCAGTGGAGTCTCATGTCAGCGGCCGGCATGATTGGTGGTTTTTATTTCTTTTTCTATTCGATAGCAAAAATTGGACCAGTGCGCACATCGAATGCGATGTTCTTTGAGCCCGTTTTCACCATAATGATTGGTATTCTTATTTTTCAGAATAGCCTCGCGCTAATGCAGTGGTTGGGCATATTGGTCATCATTGTTGCTACGAGTAGCCTTGAGATTTGGGGCAAGAAATATTCTTAATCTTTCACTTTTTTATGATGGCCTACAAACGGCTATCGTGATGAATGCCATCCTATGATGATTGTCATTGCACCCGACTCTTTTAAAGGAAGTCTATCTGCTAAAGAGGCCGCAGCATCAATAGCCCAAGGTTTTATCGATATCTTTCCAGACGTTGAAATTGCACAATTACCCATTGCCGATGGTGGCGAGGGTACAACCGAAACATTGGTTGCAGCCACGTCGGGAAACCCAACTCGACAAAGGTTTCTGGCCCATTGGGTGCCGTTGTAGATGCCCAATGGGGAATGCTTGGAAATTTAGAGGCGGGCGTTGTGGAGGTGGCATCCGCTTGCGGTTTGGATATGCTGGAATTAAGGGAGAGAAACCCGATGCAGGCGAGTAGTTACGGCTTGGGCGAGCTGATCCTTGCTGGACTCAATCAAGGTGCTCGTCACTTTATTGTTGGTTTGGGAGGTAATGCTTGCAACGATGGTGGTGCTGGCATGCTCCAAGCGCTTGGAATTCGCTTACTAGACGATAGGGGTGAAGAACTTGCAAGAGGGGTGGCAATCTTTACTCACTCAATAATATAGATATCAGTACACTGGACTGCCCCTTAAAGGATGTTCGCTTTGAGGTGGCTTGCGATGTTAATAACCCACTCCTTGGCGAATTTGGCGCTTCGGCTATTTTCGGCCCGCAGAAGGGGGCTGATGCTCAAATGGTTGCTGAACTTGACGCCAACCCTAAGCATTATGCCAATATCATTCATCAAGCTACAGGGAAAGATATTTCATTAACTGCTGGCGCAGGTGGTTTGGGTGCGGCTTTTCTTGCTTTTTTGAATGCAGAGCTCAAAAGCGGCATCGACATTGTTCTTGATGCGCTCAATTTCGAGAGTCATCTTGAGAGTGCTGATTTGGTCATTACCGGAGAAGGGCGTATTGACCACAGAGCTTTCATGGAAAAGCACCAATAGGCATTGCCAAACGCGCCAAACGACATCAATGCCCGGTGTTTGTTATTGCCGGATCGGTTGAGGATGATGTTGGCTTAATGAAAGCGCAGGGAATTGATGCTGTTTATGGTGTTGTCTCTGACGATATTACTCTTGAAGAGGCATTGACAGAGCCCTCAAAACACCTCACTAGCGTCTCTCGTCAGGTTGCTCGAGTCTGGCAGCAGGAATTAGGTGGTTAATTAAGTGTTTGGCTGCTGAGATGCTCGATGGCCTGAATCAAAGCCGAGTGATCACTATCCGCCAAGTCTAGCGACTCGCAAACGTTCATCATCTGTTGGCAGTTGGCTGTATTGGGCAATGCAACGGATACCGATCTTCAAGGCGCCGCACTTATTCATTTTGACGATAGTGGTGTGTTATCGAAGAAAATCGCCTATTTTTCAAAATTGCCATAATTTATTAATGATTATCTATTTTTTTTGAATATAATTAATGAATAAGTAAATTTATTTAATAAAAATACATATAGTTTAAAAGTTACTGTTATAATTATGGATAAATTAATTAGTTTTACATATTATTAAGGGGGTTTGATGGCTAACAACATTGAGTTGGACACATTTTTTGAGCAAGGCGCTCTAAAACGCGGCTTGCCATCTATGGCTTATACTGAAGAGAGTTTCCTACAAGCTGAGTGCGATACACTTTTTACAGATAACTGGGTTTTCGTCGGCTTTGTACACGAGCTTGAGAATCCAGGTGATGCTAACCCAGTTACAGTGGCAGGAAAGCCTGTTGTTCTTATTAAAAATGCCAAGGGTGAGATTGGTGCCTTTCATAATTCGTGTTCCCACCGTTGTTTAAAGTTGGTTGATGAGCCAACTAATGTTGGAGCAATGCTTATGTGTCCTTACCATGCTTGGACGTACAACCTCGATGGCGACCTTTGTGCGACGCCTTTCTTTGGTGGCGAGAAGCACCAACCAGCGGGTTTTGATATGTCAGAGCATGGTCTTAAGCCAGTTAGAATGGCAGTGTGGCATGACTGGATTTTTATCAACTTGAGTGGCGATGCGAGTGAATTTGAAGAGTATGCAGTGCCCCTAATAAAACACTTGGACGGCATAAACTTTGAGCAAATCAGCCCTGTGGCGACGCTCGATTTTGGCGAGGTGTCTTGCAATTGGAAATTCTTGATGGAGAATTTCATCGAGCCTTACCATGTGCAGTTTGTTCATCGTACGACAACAGACCAACCACTTGAGGATCATTATACAATCGTTGATGATGTGTGTCTTGGCAGTGCCGTTGACCTAGATGATAATGATCAGACAGGTGGCTCGCTGGCTGTTAGCTCGCGTTATTTAACGCTGTTCCCCAATTTTATTGTTGGGCGCTATTTCCCCGATCAATTAGGGGTTTATTTGAGTGTACCTGTGAACTCTGGACATACAACGCAAAAAAGGGTGATTTATACCACTGAAGGACAAACGCTTTCAACAAGTCAGGTCGATGCATTAAAAAAATTGTGGTGGGACGTGCACAAAGAAGATCATGCAATTTGCGAGCGCATGCAACTTGGCAGAACTTCGCCAGTTGCTGAAAACGGCGGCTTGCTTTCCCCTCATTGGGAGGATAGCGTTCATGCATTCCAAACAATGATAGCAACAGCTGTGACACGAAATATATAATTAAAACAAGGAGTTAAACTATGTCTGACGACAACAATAAACCAAATTATCGGCTTGCTCACACTATGATTCGAGTGTTGAATCTCGATAAGTCGATCAATTTTTATTGCAATATTCTTGGGATGGAGGTGCTTCGCAAGAATGACTATCCGGGCGGGCGCTTTACCAATGCATTTATTGGTTACGGACCTGAGGCAGAATTCCCAACTTTGGAGCTAACCCATAACTGGGATCAGGAAGATCATTATGATAAAGGTAATGGCTGGGGTCATATTTGTATTGAAACCCCAAATGTCCATGAAGCCTTTGAAGCACTTACTGCTCAAGGTGCTGAAGTTGTAGCAGCGCCAGCGCCGATGAATGCAGGAACGCGAATTCTGGCATTTTTAAAAGACCCAGACGGCTATATCGTCGAATTAAACGAAACAATCAGAAATTCTTAATAAGGAGAGAAAGTCATGAAAGACAAAACACCAAAACTGTATAAATTTAGTGATATTGAAAACCGTCTTCATACATTGGAGCCAGGTAAGTCTTATATCAAGCCATTCGTTACCAGTAATGTCAGTGACACTATGTGTGGTGGATTAAATTTTTTAAACAACGTGTCGGTGCCGTGGGACCTTACTTGTGATGAAATTATTTACTGTATGGAAGGGGAGTTCAGGTTGACTTGCGATGGCGAATCTTATACTTGCTCACCGGGGGATGTTCTATACATTCCAAAGGACAATCACATTGCTTATGAGTGCGATGAAAAGTGCGTGATTTTTTATGCAGCTTACCCGCACGATTGGAAGCAACAAGCAGGCATTACTTTTGTACCAGGCATTGATCCAGAAGATATGCCTCAAAATTAGGAGTCGGCCATGCGTGGAGGCGAAAAGTGCTAACAAAACCAAACCAAACTGCAGATCCGAGTGACGGTGAAAAATTGTTGCGCGTTCCCACTCGTGATACGCTTAAAGACAAGCTCAATCAACGAATCATCGATATGCTTGAAGCGGATGGTCGGCTGCCTTTCAAGGAGATTGCGACGCAGCTTGACGTCTCTGAGGGTACGGTAAGAAACCGCGTCAATCGAATGAAAGAGGCAGGCGTTTTGCAAATCAAAGCACTGATCGATCGTTCCGCCATTAATTACGCAACAGATTCGATGTTGGGCATTAAGGTGGCGCCAACTTCGAGCCCTAGTGAGGTTGCCAAACGGCTGAAGAATTGCAATGAAGTCGTTTTTATCATTTGGGTCACGGGACGCTATGATCTGCTGGTAGAGGTTGTTTCCGATGGCGATGATACTTTGAAGCGATTTCTTGATGAGCAATGCTTTAATACGGGCGACATACAAAATATTGAAGTAATGAAAGGCCTTGAGACTTTTAAGAACCAGTTCTTATTAAAGTCTCAAGATACGTTTTAATTAATATATTAACAATAGCTCTAAGGAGAAAATATGACAAATACATACCCTGCATCAATGGCCGAGGCACTGCCCTCAACGGCACGAGTCGATGAAGCTAAGACAATGCTTGAGAAAGCTGGCGTTAAATATATCCTCTCTTGCTGGATCGATTTACTTGGTATTCCAAAAACCAAGCCTGTTCCCATTTGTGAATTTGAAGAGCTATGCGCAGGTAAGGGCCCACAGTTTGCGGTTCATTCGATCTCATTCGTACCTGAGTTAGGCCCGGCTGATTCTGATCAAATTCCTGTTCCAGATTTGGACAGTTTGGTGATTTGTCCTTGGGACAAAACTTGCGCATGGGTTTTTGCAGACTTATGGTGGGAAGACAAGCCTTATAACTTATGCCCGCGTCAAACACTTAAACGCGCAGTTAAAGATGCTGAAGAGGCTGGTTATAACGCCTTTTGTGGTATCGAGCCAGAATTTATTGCTATGCGTTGGGAAAATGGTCAACCGGTCAAGGCTATTGATGATGATCCTGCAGTTGGCGAGGGCCTTCGTCCAAGACGTCAGGCCTTTGGTTACGATGTGGAATACAGCATTGAGTCGATGGGGTTTCTTGGAGAGATGATTGATATCTTGAACGGCCTTGGCTGGGGTGTTAAGGATGTAGTTGCGGAAGGTGCTTATTCACAATTTGAACTGGATTTTACTTATACCAATGTTCTTGAAATGGCCGACCGCCTAGTCTTCTTGCGAGTTTTATTGAAAGAGGTGGCGAAAAACCATGGCATGTTTATTACTTATATGCCAAAACCTACAATTGGTGATTGGCGCTCTGGCGCACATATCAACTTTAGTCTGACAAGCACAAGCGGCGGTGGCAATATCTTAGAGGGTGAAGACGGTAAGTTTTCACAAGAGGCCTACCACGCGATTGGCGGCATACTCAAGCATGGCCATGCAATAACAGCGCTTGCTTGCTCAACGGTTAATTCTTACAACGGATTGGTGCCTAAAGTGGGTGGATTCGAGGGGGGTACGGTCACTTGGGCACCAACCCATATGGCCTATGGCGATAACAATCGTTCGTGCATGGTGCGCCTCCCGCAAAATCGTTTTTGCATTGAGAATCGTGCCGCAGATATGTGTATGAATCCGTACTTATCATTGGCGCTTACAACGGCGGCAACGGTTGATGGTATTCAAAACAAGATCGACCCTGGCAAACCTCTAAATTTGGACTTGTACTCCTTGAGTAAGGAAGAAATTAAAGAAGCCGATATTACTTCATTGCCACGCAATCTACTCGAAGCGCTAGAGGCATTGCAAGAGAGTGATTTTGCCCACAAGGTTTTGGGTGAGTCAATGATGAAGCAATTTTTCGCCTATAAGATGGACGAATGGGATCGCTATCACCAAGCTGTGACAGAATGGGAAGTTGAAGAGTATCTTCGACTTTACTAATTAGTTCAACTGCGAGAACCCTTTGTGTTGACATAGAGTCACCACAAAGGGTTTGTTGGATGTAGTAAGGCAAGTCTTGAATTATTGAAATTTAGAGACCGTTTATATTTTTGGAGTTATATATGTGTGGAATTGTTGGGCTGTTTATAAAAAATCCAGCTTTAGAGTCTCAACTGGGCGCTTTAATTGCTCCTATGTTGAGTGAAATGACTGAGCGTGGGCCGGATAGTGCAGGAATGGCGGTATATCGTAACCCTCATGAGAGTGGTTGCAAAATTACTGTACTTGCTGAGGGCTTGACATTTGATTGGAGTGCGCTAGAGCTTGCGATTAAAGCGACATTCTCTTTGAATAAAATCGAGGTAACTCATAACCAGGCGGTATTATTTATTGATGCGCCAATCAATGAGGCTCAACAGTGGTTAGCGTCAAACTACAGTGAACTCAGTATCACCAGCGCAGGTACCAATATTGAAATTTTTAAAGGCAAGGGCGACCCTCTTGAATTTATCGAGAAGTTTGGTGTCAAAAATATGACCGGTACGCACGCACTTGGTCACACCAGAATGGCAACTGAAAGCGCAATTACGACAGAGCATTCGCACCCATTTTCTACAGGTCAAGATTTATGCTTAGTGCATAACGGCTCTTTGTCTAACCATAACCGTCTTCGCGAGACACTTCGTCGTCGTGGCGTTGATTTTAAAACTGATAATGACAGTGAAGTTGCAGCAGGCTATTTAAGCTGGCGTTTGAGTGAGGGTGATGATTTGGATCAAGCGCTTCATCATGCCATTGATGATTTAGATGGTTTCTACACTTTTGCAATCGGTACAAAAGATGGTTTTGCAGTGATGCGCGACCCAATTGGCTGTAAGCCTGCAGTGATGGCGGAGACCGATGATTGGGCGGCAATGTCATCAGAGTATCGTGCTATTGCAACTTTACCAGGTGCTGAAAATGCGCGTATCTGGGAACCAGAACCAACGCAAATTTATAGTTGGAAAAGGAGCTAATAATGAAAGAATTTAATTTAGACACCGATAGTGTCAGAGCCCTGAACAAAGCATTGCAAGCCGGCAATTCTGGCGATAACTTCAATGTCGACAATACCGGCGGTAAGCATGCACTGTCAGTGGGTTTAACAACAGCTGTTAATGTTGATATTAACGGCCACGTGGGTTACTACTGTGCCGGAATGAACCAACAGGCGAACATCACCATTAACGGCAATGCAGGACCGGGACTCGCCGAGAATATGATGTCTGGCGAAGTGCGTGTGACTGGGAATGCTTCTCAGTACGCAGCAGCAACAGCGCATGGCGGGCTTTTAGTTATTGAGGGCGATTCCAGCTCACGTTGCGGTATTTCGATGAAAGGCGTCAACATAGTTGTTGGTGGAAATATTGGCCATATGAGTGCATTTATGGCGCAATCTGGCTGTTTGGTTGTCTGTGGCGATGCAGGTGATGCGTTGGGTGATTCAATTTACGAGGCGCGTATTTATGTACGTGGCAAGGTTGCAAGCCTTGGCACAGATTGCATTGAAAAAGAAATGCAAGAAGAGCACAAAGTGCAGCTGGCTGAATTGTTAAGCCAGTCTGGCATAGAGCACAGTGTTGATGAATTTCGTCGTTATGGCTCTGCACGCAAATTATATAATTTTGATATTGATCAAGTTGACGCCTACTAAGGAGAAACAATAATGAGTAAAGATAACCCAGCACTAATTGAATCCGCCACTTTTCCGCGTCATGTGGTTGCAGAGATTCAGCGCGCTGCCAGTACAGGCATTTACGATATTCGCGGTTTTGGCGCCAAGCGTTCGCTACCAAGCTTTGATGACTTGGTCTTTCTAGGTGCATCTACTTCCCGTTACCCTCTTGAAGGTTATCGTGAGAGATGCACAACTGAAGTTGTTCTTGGCGGTCGATTTGCAAAAAATCCAATTCGATTAAAGACGCCAATTACCATTGCTGGAATGAGCTTTGGTTCGCTTTCAGCGCAAGCCAAAGAGTCTTTGGGTCGTGGCGCCACATTGGCAGGAACAAGCACAACAACGGGTGATGGTGGCATGACGCCAGAGGAAAGAGGTCACTCTAAAACCTTGGTTTATCAGTATCTTCCATCGCGCTATGGTATGAATCCAGACGATTTAAGAAAAGCAGACGCGATCGAAATTGTCTTGGGTCAAGGCGCAAAGCCCGGGGGTGGTGGTATGTTGTTAGGTCAAAAAATTTCACCAAGGGTTGCGCAAATGCGCAATCTTCCAGAGGGTATTGATCAACGATCGGCTTGTCGACACCCTGATTGGACAGGCCCTGATGACTTGGAAATTAAAATCCAAGAATTACGTGAGATCACCAATTGGGAAAAGCCAATTTACGTTAAAGTAGGCGCCACACGTGTATTCTACGATGTTACCTTGGCGGTTAAATCAGGCGCTGATGTGGTGGTGGTTGATGGCATGCAGGGTGGTACAGCGGCAACTCAAGATGTGTTTATTGAGCATGTAGGCATACCGACTCTACCAGCAGTGCGCATGGCTGTTGAGGCGTTGTTAGAGATGGACATGCATCGAAAAGTGCAGTTGATTGTTTCTGGCGGCATTCGCAGTGGTGCAGACGTTGCTAAAGCGTTAGCTCTTGGTGCAGACGCTGTGGCTATTGGTTCGGCAGCTCTTATTGCTCTTGGAGACCAAAGCCCTGAGTACGATGAAGAGTATAAAGCTCTTGGTTCTGCCGCAGGTTTTTGGGATGACTATCAAGACGGTAAAGACCCTGCCGGTATTACCACACAAGATCCTGAACTGTCGAAAAAATTAGATCCTGAAGTCGGTGGTCGACGACTGGCAAATTATCTCAACGTACTGACGCTGGAGCTTCAAACTTTAGCACGCGCGTGTGGCAAAAGCCATGTGCACAACTTAGAGCCAGAAGATATGGTGGCGCTCACAATGGAGGCAGCCGCTATGGCTGGCGTGCCATTAGCGGGAACGAACTGGATTCCAGGAAAAGGCGGCCTCTAAACATCATTCAATTTGACAATCAATAAGACAAAAAAGGAGGTCTTGTGTCCATCAAACTAAGTAAAGTGGCTGCTGAACGCGGCATTGAATATTTTCTGATTAGCTTTGTTGATCTGTTTGGTCATTTGCGTTCGAAGTTAGTGCCCGCAAGAGCGATCGATGGTATGCAAAAAGACGGCGCGGGATTTGCGGGATTTGCCGCTTGGTTGGATATGACGCCGGCACATCCAGATATGTTTGCCATTCCAGATCCTGAAAGCCTCGTTCAATTGCCTTGGAAGCCAGAGGTTGCTTGGCTCGCCTCTGATTTATGGATGGGTGGTAAGCCTGTTGAGGCCTCACCTAGAGTGGCGTTAAAGCGACAACTTGAGAAAGCCGAGGCTATGGGTTTCCGCATGAAAACTGGTGTTGAGTGCGAGTATCACCTCATCAATGAAGATGGCTCAAATATTGCAGACAGCAAAGACCAGCAGAATAAACCCTGCTATGATCAACAGGCCCTAATGCGTCAATATCCCATCATTAAGCAGATTTGTGATGCGATGATTGAGCTGGATTGGAATCCTTATCAGAACGATCATGAAGATGCCAACGGACAATTTGAAATGAACTGGGATTATGATGACGCACTGATAACTGCCGATCGTCATGTGTTTTTCAAATTTATGGTGAAATCTATTGCTGAGCTTCACGGTATGAGAGCAACCTTTATGCCAAAACCTTTTAGTCATTTAACAGGTAATGGTTGTCATTCACATATTTCAGTATGGGACTTGAAAGGCAAGAAAAACCTATTTAGTGGTGACGATGGCAAATATGGTTTAGGTTTGTCCCCATTAGCTTATCAGTTTTTAGGCGGAATTATGGAGAGCGCCGATCAACTCACAGCTATATTCAACCCTACCGTTAATAGTTTCAAGCGAATTAATGCGCCGCGTACACTTTCTGGTGCAACGTGGTCGCCTGATTCGATAACTTATGGTGGAAATAATCGCACCCATATGATTCGCATACCGGATGCTGGAAGGTTTGAGCTGCGTCTGATGGATGGCGCTGCAAATCCCTATCTAATGCAAGCAGGCATATTGGGTTGTGGCTTGGAAGGTGTGGCATCTAACAGAGATCCTGGCGCACCTCTGGATATAAACATGTATGAGCAAACAGAAAATTTGGAAGGTTATAAGCGCCTACCTAACAATTTGCTAGATGCACTTCGATTGCTAGATTCGAGCACGGTAATTCGAGAATGCTTGGGTGATGATTTGATCGACTCTTATGTTAAGTTAAAGAAGAAAAATTGGGACGATTACACCTATCACTTATCGCAATGGGAGCGGGATAATACTTTGGATTGCTAAAGAAGGATTGGTGCTATCCATCTATCTAAAATGACCAACTTTATAAAGTACAAACTGGGTGATGTGACGCTATTGTCAGACGAGGTTCTGCTTGACGCACATCTCGCCTATAAGACTTATGGTAAGCTTAATGCAAGCAAAGATAATGTTGTGGTTTTGCCGACTTTCTATACCGGCTCTCACCAAAGAAACGAGGGTTTTTTTGGCCCGGGCAGAGCGATTGATCCAAATAAACACTTCATTGTTTCTATTAATTTATTTGGCAACGGACTTTCGTCTTCACCAAGTAACGCACCATCGCCTCAAAATGGCTCATGCTTTCCTAAAATTAGTCTTTGGGATAATATTGCTTGTCAATATAAGCTACTAACTGAAGAGCTTGGTGTCGAGCGCATTGCGCTTGTCACTGGCTGGTCGATGGCCGGTTGCCAGGCTTACCAATGGGCAGCTCAATACCCTGATTTCGTTGACGCTATATTGCCTTTCTGTGCTTCTGCAAAAACTTCAATTCATAATCACGTGTTTCTTGAAGGTGTTAAAGCCGCATTGTGTGCAGACAGTCATTGGAATAAGGGTAATTACACCTCACCTCCCGTTATAGGTTTAAAGGCGTTTGCCAGAGTATATGCCGGTTGGGCATTCTCTCAAACTTTTTATCGGGACGAGTTGTTTAAGGAGATCGGCTATGAGTCGGCTGAAGCTTTACTACTTGATTGGGAGACGGATCACGCTGAGCACTGGGATGCCAATAACTTACTGACAAAGTTAACGACTTGGCAAGCGAGCGATATCAGTACTGGGCCGCTTTACAATGGTGATTTTCATCAAGCCCTCAGATCCATAAAAGCAAAAACAATCCTTATGTCTTGCGCGCAAGATTTGTATTTCCCGCCGGAAGATAATCGGATTGAAGCTGAGTTCATAGCAAATGCCGAGCTTAGAACGTATAACTCGCCTTGGGGGCACTGTGCTGCCAACCCAGGAAATGATTCTGGCTTCACAGCAGCACTTGAGCAATCTACCAGGGATTTGCTTGTTTAAGTTAATTTGAGATAGTCGTATGGCTTTATAAGGAGTAGAATTAAAACTCTTTTTTGTTATCTTGTAACTGTTTATGCTAAAAAGTCTTGAAACAAAAATCCCGCCACCGATGCTGGCTGCACTGTTCATGTTTGGCATGTGGTTGATAGACCAAAATATACTAGGTTCTGCGCTTGATGAAACGGTGCGATTATCTGTTGCAATTGGACTTGCCTCATTCGCGATACTGTCCTCAGTTCTAGGTGTTGTGGCCTTTGTTAAGGCAAAAACAACTACCAATCCACTGCAGCCAGGGAAGGCCGGCACCTTAGTGACAACAGGTATTTACCAATACACTCGAAACCCAATGTACCTTGGTTTCCTTTGCTTGCTTTTGGCTTGGGGCGTGTTTCTTGCTAATGGCTTTTCCTTGATTCTGGCGATACTGTTTGTACCCGTAATGAACCTATTGCAAATCATTCCCGAAGAAAGGGCAATGGAGCTAAATTTTAGAGAGCATTACATAACCTACAAAGCAAGAGTTCGTCGCTGGTTTTAGGGTGGGAGTTGAACAGGGTGGGCGATAAAATTGTTGTTGAAATGCCAATGTTCCTGGCTATACCCATAACGTGAACAAGATTAAATACTCAGCAATTAGAAAGGCTTTGCCCAAGGTGGATGAAAACAGTGCAACTCGATCTTGAGGCAAAGAATATCATCAGAAGAAATCCTACCAAGCCGCTTACTTGGTGTCAAATGTAGTGGCCGTGCTATAAAATAGCCATAAATTTCAACATTGAGAATATCACTAATTTATGAACCCAATCATTTCCATTGATAAATTATGCAAAACTTATGACACAGGTTTTGAGGCCTTAAAGAATATCTCTCTCGATATCAAAGAAGGTGAAATTTTAGCCCTTCTGGGGCCAAATGGCGCTGGAAAAACAACGCTTATTTCTGCGATTTGCGGTATTGTTTCTCCGAGCGCTGGTACCGTTACTGTCGCTGGTAAAGATATTATTAAAGACTTTCGTCAGACAAGAGAGATTATTGGATTGGTGCCACAAGAGTTAACGATTGGCGCATTCGAGACAGTTTGGGGCACTGTTAATTTTAGTCGTGGACTGTTTGGTTGTAAGAAGGATGAGGCTTATCTAGAACAGTTATTGAAAGATTTATCTCTTTTTGATAAAAAAAATGACGAATTAAGGGCGCTCTCTGGCGGCATGAAGCGTCGTGTATTGATTGCTAAAGCATTATCGCATGAGCCAAAAATATTGTTCCTAGATGAGCCGACAGCAGGTGTTGATGTTGAGTTAAGAAAAGACATGTGGGCGATTGTTCGTAAACTTCGCGCCTCAGGTGTGACCATTATTCTTACCACACACTATATTGAGGAAGCTGAAGAGATTGCTGATAGGGTTGGCGTCATTAACAACGGTGAGTTGCTATTGGTTGAGGAGAAAGACCAACTGATGGTGAACTTTGGTAAAAAACAACTTCTTTTGGAATTGAGTGAACCTGTTGAGTCTATCCCTGAATCTCTATCGTTGTTTGATCTTGAAGTGTCGAAAGATGGCTATTCAGTCACCTATACTTACGATCCCACAGGGGGTGGTGCAGAAATCGCCGACGTCTTGCAAGCAATTAGCAAAGCGGGCTTAGCATTTAAAGATCTGAAAATTTCGCAAAGCTCGCTTGAAGATATTTTTGTTGATTTGGTAAGGGGGGTGGCATGAATTT
>Ga0315334_10000581_pt1 | contig 22264 bp, 26 predicted proteins | sample M150034915metaG_FD_205555 | JGI IMG/M metagenome (GOLD analysis project Ga0315334, IMG submission 205555) | Ammonia-oxidizing marine archaeal communities from Monterey Bay, California, United States - M1 500m 34915 | ecosystem: Environmental > Aquatic > Marine > Intertidal zone | place: USA... | reverse complement strand
GTGAGATTAATACGGACCAATCCACCGTATTTAAATCTCTTGTCCCCAAAACCATAAGCAACACGCCCGCCAAGCTCTATTCTTCGACTAAATTTATTTGAGGTTCGTAATGCTATTCCCAATCTGAGCTTTTCAATAGCGTTATAACTAATGAATGAAAAAGCATCTCCAATCTCTACTTTCCCGAGCTCGTAATAACCAGTAGTAAAGAGATAAATCACGTTCTTAAGAACCTTGAAATATGTAAGATAGTTCAATGAGTCAACCATTTGATTTATCCCTTTTTCCTGTTCGGCAAGTGGTTGGTGCCTTATTTTTGCCCAGTATTCATCCGATCTGCTATTCGCATCATCCATAACTTCAACCGTGCTATTTGAAGCATAGAAATCTAGATTACGCTTTGCGTTGATCACAAAGTTTTTCCGAGTAGAGTACCTTCGGCCGTATAGTCCGTATATTTCAGTACTCTTGGTAATCTTTAAATCGGCAATCATTTTTTCACTTGTGAGCATCCAAACCTCGGGTGCAACCTGATCAAATTCATGCTCTATTAGTAAGGCCTGCACATAGTTTATATTGGCCCAAGGTGAAATGTTTGCCTTGAATTGTTTAACTGCATATGTTGTATCGTGAATCCACATTTCACCTTCTAAGGTCATGTCTCCGGTTCGCTTTGGTGTGAAGGTTAATTTATAGCACCAGTAGTTATCTATAAAGGAAGAGTCTTCAAGGTAAAAACGATAATAATTTCTTGCATAATTGGATACCGGACTAATGAAGGACTTATTAAATAGCTGGATCGTATTATCGTAAATGTTCACATCTAAATACATGTCACCAAGAAACTGTGTTAATTCTAGATTGTCTACCCCGCTTGTTCGGGTTGCTTTTACAATTTCTTTTTTCTTATTTGGTCTCTTTTTGAAATAATAATCGGAAATGGATTCACTTAATATTATCGGCAAATAACTTTTTCCATCTTCTTCGGTATCTAAATATTCCATAATAAGATCGAGCCTTTTTACCATTTCTCTTTCTTTAAATTTTTCGTCTATATTATTGAGGTCCAGCTGTACTTTATTGTACACCTCATACTCATAGGAATCCAGTTTTTCTTTATCATTTATGTGCTTATGTGCAATAACTTTTTTGTGCAGGATAGTAGAAGGAAATTCGTTAGGTGCGATAACGACGACTTCTTCATATTCTTTTAGTAATACAGGCATTTCTGTATTAACAACCTGAGACTCATCTAATTTGATATATTTTTTTACTGGCAGGTATCCTGAAAAGGTAAAAATTAGTGTATCCGTTCCATAATAGGTGTCAAGAGAATACTTGCCCAGGGTATCTGATAGTGTACCAATTTTTGAATTTTGAAAACGAACAGTTACAAAAGGCATTGGATCGCCAGATTCTAATTCAATTATAGTGCCTTCAACCTTTGTTTTCTGTGCGAAAGTTATAACGGGGAGGACAAAGAAAAGAAGCAGGAGTCTGATTTTCATGCATAAATTATTCAGGATAAATTTAGGTAACTAAATTGACACTATGATGACTTTATTTCCTGATTTTTCATTTTCTTTTCCACCTTAGAAGAAACCAGAATACCTGCCTCGTAAAGCAGTGCAATTGGGATTCCCACAATAATCTGACTGATTAAGTCGGGCGGCGTTATAACCGCAGACAAGATGAGTATCACAATAATTGCGTGTTTTCTATATTTTCTAAGGAAATCTGCGTTAAGAACGCCAAGTTTGGTAAACAAGTACGAAACCACGGGCAGAAGAAAGAGTAACCCAGAGTAGAACACGGTCGAAAGAATGGTGCTCATATATGAATTAATAGTGAAAATATTCTGTATTTTATCGCTTATTTGATACGACCCGAAAAATTGAATGCATAAAGGAGCAACGATAAAATAACCAAATGAAATTCCAGTAAAAAATAAAAGACTAACGTATAAAACAATTCCTTTGGCAATAGATTCCTCATTTTTTCTAAGACCAGGCTTTACAAATGCCCAAATTTGATAGAAAATAAAGGGGAAAGAGATGACTATGGCGCCTAGAATACTCGTCATTAGAGCATAGGAGAATTGTCCGGAGACTTTCATGCTTTGCATTTTGACAGGTATTTCTTCAACACAAACACCCAGATAGTCGCAAATGAGCTTGAATGATATAAAGTCCGGGTTCTTCATGGAAAGAAACAGGTGATCCATGATCCATTCCTGAAAAATCCAGAGGACTATTGACACAAGAACGACAAAAATAGCAATACGTACCAGTCTCCATCTTAGTTCTTCAAGATGATCCAGAAAGCTCATTTTTTTTTCTTCTTCCATTGTGCAGGGCAAAAATAAGGAAACGCAATCAAATTGAACTTAATTTTGACTATTTTAAATACTTGATTAATACAAGTCACTTTTTGACCTTGCATTAATTGTCAATTAAGTGCAACAAATAATTTTTTTTGTTATTTTAGATAGAGTAATTAAATGATGTAACTGATAATTGTGTGAATGAACCTAAAAGAGGCATTGAAATTATATTTTGGATTTGACAGCTTCAAGGGGGAACAGGAAGAGGTTATACAAAATGTTTTGGATGGAAAAAATACATTTGTAATTATGCCTACCGGAGGTGGGAAATCCATGTGTTATCAGCTTCCAGCTATTCTTCTTAATGGCACTGCGATAATCGTATCTCCGCTTATTGCTTTAATGAAAAATCAAGTGGACGCGATTCGGCATGTGAGTGATGATGAATCGGTCGCTCATTTTTTGAATTCGTCCCTTACGAAAACCGAGATTGCAAAAGTCAAAGAAGATGTTATTGATCAGAAAACAAAACTGTTGTATGTTGCGCCTGAGTCCTTAACAAAAAGAGAGAATATTGAGTTTTTAACAGGGGTTGAGATTTCCTTTTTTGCAATTGATGAGGCCCATTGCATTTCTGAATGGGGGCATGACTTCAGGCCTGAATACAGGCGCTTGAGAGAGATTTTTGAGGAAATCTCTAACGTTCCTATTATAGCCCTTACAGCAACGGCTACTCCGAAGGTTCAAAACGACATTCAGAAAAACTTGAATATGCTTGATGCGAAAGTATTCAAGTCATCTTTTAATCGAGACAATTTGTTCTATAAGATTTTACCCAAAAAAGAAGTTGAAAAACAAATTGTAAAGTACATAAGAACAAAAGAAGGGAAAAGTGGTATTATTTATTGTTTGAGCCGAAAGAAGGTTGAACAATTAGCCGAATTACTGCAGGTTAACGGTATTAATGCTGTGCCCTATCATGCTGGATTAGATTCAGGAACTAGAGCATCACATCAGGATATGTTTTTGATGGAGAAAGTAGATGTGATCGTAGCCACTATTGCATTCGGTATGGGTATTGATAAACCAGATGTTCGTTTTGTAATTCATCATGACATTCCAAAATCACTTGAAAGTTACTATCAGGAAACGGGCAGAGCTGGACGGGATGGAGGTGAAGGGGAGTGCCTTTCGTTTTATCGTTACGAAGATGTGGAAAAACTCGAGAAATTCCTTCAGGGAAAACCAGTTTCCGAACAAGAGGTGGGCAGGCAATTATTGAATGAAATCGCATCTTATTCGGAGACATCGGTGTGCAGAAGAAAAATGATCCTTCATTATTTTGGGGAAGAATTTAATGAAGTGAATTGCAATTCAATGTGCGATAATTGCAAGAATCCTAAAGAGAAAAGGGAAGGCAAAGAAAATGTCTTGGCTCTTTTGAAATCAATAGACGCATTAAAAGAAACACAAAAATCGAAGCACTATTGTGCATTTTTATCTGGGGCATCGAATTCGGATATTAAAGCCTATAAACATGATCAACTTGAATTGTTTGGTGTTGGCAAAGAAAAGGACGAGAATTTTTGGAATGCGGCGATCAGACAAACGGTAGTTTCCGGTTTAATTTCGAAGGACATAGAATCGTATGGAGTACTTAAAATAACAGAAAAGGGCAGGGCATTCATGAGTGCACCAACTTCATTTATGTTGATCAAGGAACGGGATTATAAGGTGATAGATGATGAAAGTGTTGTGATCAGCAGTTCGGGAAGTGCATTTGACCAGTTGTTGTACGATCAATTGGTGGACTTGAGAAAGAGCCTTTCCAAACGGCAGGACATACCCCCATTCGTTATATTTCAGGAACCTTCATTAAAGGATATGTGTTTTCAGTATCCTACGACTATTGAGGAATTGACAAATGTTCAGGGAGTTGGACATGGAAAAGCAAGTAGATATGGGGCGCCGTTTACAGCATTAATTAAACGCTATGTTGAAGACAACAACATTGAACGGCCTCAGGATCTGGTTGTAAAATCAGTTGTGAACAAATCTGGATTGAAGGTCCATCTGATAAAGAATATCGATCGTAAGCTGCCCTTGGAAGATATCAGCAGGGCACAGGGGAAAACAGTTGAAGAAGTAATTGAGGAGATAGAAGGAATCGTAACTTCCGGAACCCGTGTGAATATCAGTTATTATATAGATGATATACTTGATTCGGATACCCAGGATGAAATATACGAATACTTCTCAGAGGCAGAAACGGATGATATAAAAGTTGCCTACGATGAATTCGACGGTGATTATTCGGAGGAGGAATTAAGACTAATGTGGATTAAGTTCATGAGTGAAATGGGTAATTGATGTATAAAGGATTACTTCTCTAAAATGAAGTGATGCATTCCGAACTCATCGATGAAAATACTCTTTAAATCATTATTTGTTAGCATCATGATTCTTCCGTCTTCAATCGTTGTAATACTTCCATCTCCATTATACCTCAGTAAGGTAATGTGCTCCCCATCTTCTTCAATTTGAAGTATGCCTGATTCCACCTTTTGCGCTTCTATACCCTGATTCGGATAGTGTATGTTTATGTCGTATTCGCATTCATTTCCATTACAATTCTTAAAGCACCAGGTTCCCTGAGCATCATAAAAGTAAGTCAGTCCCTGTGTATTGGTTACTTTATATTCAATTACCTTCCAATTTCCCTCAAGCTTCTTCCGGGTAGAATTAACTTTATTGCAAGAATAGCAAATAAGGGCAACGAGCACTATTGGCATTACTTTATTCATCCTGTTCAAATTCAATAATTAGATGTTTGTCGGTATTGATTAATTTATGGAACATTCTTTCGGCGTTTTCTTTCGCCCGCTTCTCAAGTTTGAGTTTTTCAGCATTTTCCTGCAACTTAAATTTCGCCTGAATTTCCAATTGCCTCTTGGCGCGATCACTCCATTTTCCTTTTTCATGAAAAACTTCGGTTTTTGAAGGAGTAATAATAACATCGAGAAGCTCTGGGCTTGGTAAAATAAGCCGTACTGTATCACCATTCGATTTAATCGTAAAGTTTCCTTCGGTGAGCTTCAATCCGAATTTAATTTCTCCTTTAATAATCAGTGTTAGCCTTCTTTTAATATTATCGTTATAGAGTCTGTCCCAATCTCTTGGGTCGAAAATATTTGTAGCTCCTTTATAATATTCCAAAGTGTCGAATACCACTTCATCTTTATAGCTGACTGTACTTATTTCGGCAATTGTACGTATGGATTCAATGTGGATTGGCGTATCCTCTATTTTCAATGAATCTTTGTTGCGATTGAATACGAAATGATAAATCAGCCATCCAGCAAGAACAATTACGGCAATCGCTATTAGGCTCTTAAGTAAACGTTTTAAATCATTACTCATTTCTTCTCAATTGTATGTGAAATGATTACTTGTTTAAACCCAAGCTGCTTGTAAAAATCTTCCAAGAACATCTCGACGTTGCTTCTGGCGTCATCTAAGATCTCACTATCTGCCATGTCGTTTTTTATTGCTTCTTCTCCTTGTTGTAAAAATTCAGTTTTTTCTTTTTGAGTGAATTCATCTCGAAAACCACTGATATTTTCCATTTCTGTTCGTACCGAATTAGGATCCATCGAAAACGAAGTGATCTCTGCTGGGGGGAGTGTTATTTCAATTGTATTCCCGCTAACTTTAATAGCCCCTTCTTTGATCTTAGTAAGGTCAATTCCGGCTTTTACTTTTGCCTTGCAGCTTATGAGAAGTTTTCGTTCTCCTATTTTGGGGAGTTTGTCAAAATCGGTCCATTCAATATCGGTCCATTCGAAATCTTTCCATTCGAAATCAGAATCCTCGAGGATAATTATTTTTCCTATAGTATATTCAACGGTTGACAATTGACCTATATCCCGAATTTCGTATAACTCAGTTACAGGGATGTCCGGTTCATTTGAACAAGAAGCAAGAACAGAAAACAATAAAATATAAAATAAAAATTGTTTCATTTTGATCTTCAATTTTATATAAAAGCGGCTAAAGTCATCATCTGCATACCGACTTTCAGTGCTTGCTGATCAATGTCAAATTTGGGATGATGAATTCCATGAATAATTTGTTTTGCTTCGTTGCGAACACCGAGCCTGAAAAAACAGACAGGGACTTTTTGGGAGTAATATGAAAAATCTTCTGCTGTTAAACGAATTGGTAAGTCCTCTACTTTTGTCTCCCCTAAAAATTTAATTGCCGCAGCTCTCATTTTGCCGGTAACAACGGGGTCGTTTTCCAGATATGGGTAGCCTTTGCTAATGTTAACTTCTGCAATTCCTCCAGAGGCCTCCGCTATTTTTTTTGCGGTCGTTTCAATAAGCTCCAATGCTTCTGCTCTCCAGGGTTCATTCATTGTTCTAAAGGTGCCTTTAAGGTGTGCTTTAGATGGAATCACGTTCGTTGCACCCTTTGCTTCAAAATGACCGAATGAAAGAACACACGGTATTTTAGGGTCGCATTTTCGACTTACTATTTGCTGCATTGAAGTGACGATATTCGAACCTATTATTATGGGGTCAATACAGTCATTAGGAATAGCCCCATGACCGCCTTTACCATGAATGGTAATATAAATTTCATCACAAGAAGCCATATAAATTCCATCTTTGAACCCCACGTTTCCTACTTGCATGTCAGGGAAAACGTGTAAAGCATACATTTGGGTAATCTCTGGGTCATTCAATACTCCATCTTTGATCATCAGTGTTGCACCACCCGGATTTTTTTCTTCACCTGGTTGAAAAACAAGTTTGATCGGGTTTGGCAACTCGTTTCTGAGCTCATGCAATATTTCAGCAGTACCGAGTAATATTGAGGTGTGTACATCATGTCCACACGCGTGCATTACACCATTGTTTTGTGACTTATAAGGTACTTCATTTTCCTCCTGAATTGGCAGTGCATCCAGATCTGCCCTTAATCCAATTGCCGATTGATCGGCGCTGTGGTGGTCGCCTCTAATTATCGCCAACACACCTGTATTGCCCACTTTCGTGGTGTGTTCAATACCAATTTCTCCGAGTTTTTCGGAAACAAATTGCATGGTATTAAATTCTTCATATGATAATTCAGGGTTTTTATGAAGGTGCTCTCTGTAGTCATTTACTTTTACAAACAATTTTTCAGAAAGTGTTGTGATTCTATTTTGTAAATCAAGATTCATTGGAAAGACTATTATAACCGGTTACTATGAGTCTGAAAGAAACATACGCCATGATGATGCCAAAAATTAGTTTAACGAGTGACGGAGACAATTTAAGCGCTAATTTTGACCCGAAAAAGCCACCCAGAACAAATGCAGCGGAAATTATTATTCCAACTTTCCAGTTTATCGTGTCGGCCTTTGCATAATTCAACACGGCCAGTATTCCAACTGGTAACAACAACACGAACAGAGATGTACCTTGAGCTTCAAATTGAGACATCCCCATGGTATAAACAAGAGCCGGGACGATTAGAATGCCCCCGCCAACCCCAACGAAACCACTAAGTATACCTGCAGTAATACCGATCAGAATAATTGTTATAATTGTTTGTGTTGTCATATATGTGTTATAAAGATAAGGATTCGAATCAAAATCAATGTACGAGTAAATTACAACCGCGTATATCAGCACCATCATAGCGCCCCATTAATTCAAATCCGCCGTCAACCTTCCGGCCCAGATCATTCGTCGCTATGAATGAACAACTATGAATATTCGCAAGGTCCACAACATTAATTCCTCCCGTTATATCATTGTCTACATAATGAAAAGGGTCATTTACTTCGCGAATAAAGACCTCCATTGTTTTGCCCGGCACGAACACACCATCTTTTCTGCTATAAGCCTGTGAAAGGAGTTCGGTCATACCGTATTCAGAAGAGATGTACTCGCAACCGAATCCTTTTATAAGCTGCTCATGTAACTCTTGCTTTGTCAGTTCTTCACGCCTTCCTTTCATTCCGCCAGTTTCAATTATTATCGCTTTGGATAGATCCGGGGCTCTTTCCGCTAAATCAAGAAGTGCATAGGATACGCCGAACAATACGACTTGTTTGCCAGTTGAAATGCCTTTTTGATAGCTCAAGATCAGCTCTTCGAATGATTTTAGATAAAATCCGGAGAGATCATTTTTTGTTTGTTTTATGAGCTGCTCAATCATGTATACAAGACTTGAATCACCTTGCTCAATATAATTGGGCAGCAATGCAAGTATCACCTGATCCTCAGGGTTTCCAATTAGCTTGTTGTATGTCGCGTTGAATGAATCTATATAGCAGGACTTTTTTGCAATAAAGTGTTTGCTGCGTGTTCCACCTGTTCCACTGCTTTTAAAAGTAACTTCAGGGGTCATTTCTTCGCAGATAATATGATGCGATTTAAAAAAAGAAATAGGTAAAAAAGGGATTTCCTTAATACATTCAGGTTTGGGCCATTCCAGCTGTGTTACAAACTGATTGTAGGTAGGGCAGTTTTTAAGTTGGTAATCGAATACATCCAGAGCAATACGCTCAAAATCGAAATTTTGAGATTGCGTGAAAATACGTTCGTAAAGTGTCATTTGTAATTAGAATAGCATTCCTGCAAGTACAGAGGTTGACATACACGCAAGTGTTCCGCCGATCAGGGCAATTACACCATACTTTGCCAATAAGCTCCTTTTTTCCGGAACAAGAATGCCAATACCACCAACCTGTATCCCAATAGAGGCAATATTCGCAAACCCACAGAGAACATAAGTAGTCATAATGATTGTCTTATTGGAGAGTTCATCCTGGATTTCACCCATGTGCGGGTAGGCGATGAATTCATTCAATATGGTTTTTTCACCTAACATCTGGCCAAAATACATACAGTCTTGCCACTCAACTCCCATAACCCAGGAAAATGGTGCAAGCAAATAACCGGCGATACTCTCAAAGCTTAACGAGTCATACATCCCTCCCATCGCAATTATGTCGTTTAATGTAGTCCAGTCTCCAACTTTACCCAGACAATAATTTACAAATGCAATTAAGCTCATGAAAACCAACAACATCGCACCAACATTTGCGGCAAGCTTTAATCCTTCGGTTGTACCGTTTGTTATCGCTTCTAAAGCATTTGCGCCAATTTTGTCTTTTGGTACTTCCAGGTTTTTGTCAATTTCTTCAGTTTCAGGCACCAGAATTTTAGCAAACACAATTGCTGCTGGTGCTGACATAAAGGATGCGGTCAAAAGATGTTTGGCATAAAAAAGCTCTTTTGCTGCATCACCCTCACCCAAAATGCCTATCACAGCTGCAAGAACCCCGCCGGCGATCGTGGCCATGCCTCCAACCATTAAACACAAGATCTCAGATTTTGTCATCCGCTTTAAATAAGGCCTGACAAGAAGGGGGGCTTCTGTTTGCCCTATAAAAATATTGGCTGCTGCAGATATACTTTCTGCTCCCGATATACCAAGTGTTCGATACATTACCCAAGCGAGTCTTTTTACGATCCACTGAAGGATGCCGAAATAATAGAGGAGACTGGAAATGGCAGCGAAAAAAATAATTGAGGGAAGAATCCAGGTCATAAAATTCATTAGCATTGGATGTATTTGCTCGGTACCTAAACTTCGGAACAGAAAATTCGCCCCATCATGTGAAAAATTAATAAGTTTTGTAAAACCCTTTGATAACCAGTCAAAAGCCACTGATATAAAAGGTACTTTAAGGATAAGTATTGCAAGGATGACTTGCAGGAGTGTTCCTCTTAGAACAATAGACCAATTTATTTTCCTTCTGTTTTTACTGAATAAAAAACCAATTAAAAATAAAAACACAAGGCCAATAGCACCTTTTATAATTGAAACCCAAGTAATTCCTGTGCCAGTGAAACTGATTTTATCGTGATATGCAAACCGTTTCTCTGATTTAACAAGCACGATTTTGTTGTCTGACCTGTACGCTAAGGAAAATTTTTCATTCAGTTCGGCACTGTCTTGAACTGAAGTTAATGTGATCGTATTTTTAACCAAGGACCAATTACCTTTTTTCTGTTTTGTTAAAAGGGTATCGGTGTTTTTAAAAGTACCGTTTTTGTTTAGGCTTAAAGTAAATGATTTCCGGTAGTAATCTTCATCCTTGAATGATTTTGCACCAATCGAATCAAAACACAATAAAAGAAATAAAAAAACAAGACTAGCTGCTGCGCTTCTTGATCTCATCCCTGATTGTAGAAGCAAGTTCGTAGTTCTCATTGTCGATTGCTTGTTTAAGTTGTTTTTCTAGGTCTTCAATAGAAGTTAATTCCAGTGTTTCCGTCGTTGCTTCCTCTTCAATAGCTTCTGCTAATAATTCATCTTCCTCTAAGGTATCTTGATCGAGTAAAATACCAGCACTCGAAAGGATACTCTCAGAAGTATATACCGGGCAATCAAATCGTACTCCAATTGCAATTGCATCAGAAGTACGGGCATCAATTTCTTCTGTTTTGCCGTTTGACTCACAAAGTAGTCTTGAATAGAATATGCCTTCTTCCAATTTATATATTACAACCTCTTTGACCTCGACGTTGAATTTAGAGGCAAAATTCTTGAAAAGATCATGTGTAAGCGGGCGAGTTGGTGTCATTTTTTCCAGCTCGATAGCGATTGCTTGCGCTTCGAATCCGCCAATAATTATGGGTAAACGTCTGTTGCCGTCAACTTCTGATAAAACTAGGGCATAAGCGCCAGACTGTGTTTGACTATACGATAATCCGACAATTTCTAGTTTTATTTTATCCATCTTGACACATTCAAAGAGTCGTTGCAACCAATATGGAAGCAATGAACGGCTTCCTTCACATTTAACTCCTTTAGGTAAAAGTAGTATTTCTTATTATAATTTCTTAGTTGGATGCTCTGAATTTTTTTACTGCTTCGGTCAATCTTGGAAGTACTTCGAAAGCGTCCCCTAAAACTCCATAATCGGCAGCTTTAAAAAATGGTGCTTCTGCATCAGTATTAATTACAACTATAACTTTGGATCCATTTACTCCGGCCAAATGTTGAATTGCTCCTGAGATCCCGGATGCGATATACAAATTTGGACGAATAGCTACTCCTGTTTGACCAACATGTTCGTGGTGTGGTCTCCATCCAATATCCGCCACAGGTCTTGAACATGCTGTTGCTGCTCCTAGAGCTTTTGCTAAATCCTCAACAATCCCCCAGTTTTCAGGTCCTTTTAATCCTCTTCCCGCTGAAACAACCAATTCTGCCTCAGGCAATGGAATTTCTCCTTCTGGTTTCTTTGTGTCAAGAAATTTCACCTTTGCTTCTCCAGGCTGACCATTGAACTCTTCAATTTCACAAGAAGAACCAGTTTTTTCCGGTTGTATACTGTTCGGTAATAGAGAGATTATTTTTCTTTCGGAGTTAATAGCTACTTCTCCGATTGCCTTTCCAGAAAAAACATTCACTTTAACTGTATTATCGGATGGAATAGTAATTGCGCCTGAAATTAATCCAGCACCGAGGCGTACAGATAATCTTGGGGCAACCGTTTTTGCAATAAGGTCGTGCGAAAAAACGACAGTTTTCGCATTTGTTAATTCTACTCCGGTAGCCAATACTCTGGTTAGTTGTTGTGAGTCTTCCGAATTTAACGACCGATCGACAAGAACTTTGGAAGCTCCGTATTCTCCCAAGGATGCTAAACTTGAGTTGTCCGCATCACCAGTTGTTACAGCGATTACTTCTTCTCCCAGTTTTTTTGCATACGTAACGGCTTCAAGTGCATTTTTTGCCAGGCCATTACGACTATTTATATATACTAATGTTGCCATATCTTTCTACTTAAATAACTTTTGCTTCGTTGTGTAATAATGCAACTAATTCGTCCATATTTTCCGGGTCGATCATTTTGCATGCTGTTTTAGCATCTGGCAATGAATAGCCCACAAATGACGTTAATGAGTCAACTTCAGATGGCGGAACTACTGTTAAAGGCTTTGTTCTGGCCGCCATAATTCCACGCATATTCGGAATTCTTTGTTCCGCCATGCCTTTAGCACACGAAATTACCGCGGGTAATTCTAATTCTACAATTTGAAGGCCGCCGATTATTTCCGTATCCAACGTAGCTATAGAACCATTGATTTCTAATTTAGATGCCAAGGATATGTAGGGCATTTCCAATGCTTCAGCCAACATCCCTCCGATTTGAGATCCATTGTAATTAATGGTTTCCTTGCCGGTTAAAATCAATTCGAAGTCTTTTTCTTTAGCATAATTGGCAATTTGCATTGCAACAAAAAAAGCATCCAGAGGGTCTGCGTCAATGCGAACTGCGTCATCGGCACCAATTGCGAGTGCTTTTCTAATTACTGCATCATCTGAAGCGGTACCGACTGTAATTATGGTTACAGATCCACCATTTGCTTCTTTCAGCTCCAAGGCCCTCACTAACGCATACCATTCATCGTAGGGATTGACTATGTATTGTATTCCATTTTCATCGAATTGGGTATTATTGTCAGTAAATGCAATTTTCGATGTTGTATCTGGAGACTTACTTATACACACGAGTGTTTTCATATGAAATATTTATCTTTAAAACAGGGTGTAAATCTAAAAAATTATCATGGCTTATTGATGAATAAAAAGATATAATTTAGGTAAGCGAACTTGATTTTTAATATTTTATTTGTTAGTCAGGATTAGTTGTCACTCTTTTTTGCTAATTGTATTACTCGAAATTAGTACATTTGGCCACCCTAATTAGGGAAGAAATATAATTAATCAATGAAAACGGTACAATTTAGAGAGGCTCTGAGAGAAGCAATGTCAGAAGAAATGAGAAGGGACCAAAGTGTCTTCTTAATGGGTGAAGAAGTTGCTGAATACAATGGCGCTTATAAGGTGTCTCAGGGAATGCTTGATGAGTTCGGGGAAAAGCGGGTCATTGATACACCAATTGCCGAGCTGGGTTACACTGGCATTGGAGTTGGAGCATCTATGAATGGTTTGAGGCCAATCGTGGAATTTATGACGTGGAATTTTGCAATTCTTGCCGCAGATCAGATTATTAATAGTGCAGCTAAAATGTTGCAGATGTCAGGAGGGCAGTACAACTGTCCAATTGTGTTCCGAGGGGGTAATGGCACCGCAGGACAATTGGCGGCAACCCATTCACAGAGCTTTGAGGCATTTTACGCCCATGTACCCGGATTGAAAGTAGTAACGCCTTCAAACCCATATGATGCTAAGGGGTTATTGAAAGCAGCCATTAGGGATAATGATCCTGTGGTTTTTTTGGAGTCTGAGCGAATGTATGGCGATAAAGGAGAAATTCCTGAGGGAGAATACATTATTCCGATCGGGGTCGCAGATATTGCAAGAAAAGGGAAGGATATTACATTTGTTTCGTTCGGGAAAATAATGAAGGTCGTTCATGAAGCAGCCGAGGCTTTGGAAAGAGAAGGTGTATCCTGTGAAATTATAGACCTGAGGACGGTTAGACCAATTGATTATAATACGGTTGTTGAGTCCATAAAGAAAACGAATAGATGCGTTGTTATAGAAGAATCTTGGCCTTTAGCATCTATTTCATCCGAGATTGCGTATCACGTACAACGATATGCATTTGACTACTTGGATGCTCCTGTTATGCGGGTCACTCAATCGGATACACCATTTGCTTTTTCGCCCTCTTTAATAGAGGAAGCACTTCCAAATGCTTCTAGAATTATTAAAGCGGCGAAGTCCATCCTATATAAGGTGTCATAATCAAAAAAGTCATGTGTTTTTTTATGGTTGTGCTGGGACTGTGTTTTATATGATTCTTCTCGGAAGAATTCATTTTTTTTCATTGCAACAAAATAAGACAACTTGTAGCAATTCAAGTACCGTGTTTTACAGACTAATTTCGGGTTGAAAAAGATGTAAACAGGTCGTCGTGAAAAAACTGTATTTTTTTTCTATTCCTGCTTGATTTATAAATTTATCCTCGTATCTTTGCACCCCCAAAAGTGTTTTTGGGTTAGAATTTTATTAACTAAAGTAACAGTATTTTTATGCCGACTATTCAACAATTAGTTCGCAAAGGGAGAACAGCGGTGGTAAAGAAAAGCAAGTCAGCTGCACTTGATTCTTGCCCACAGCGTAAAGGGGTATGTGTAAGGGTTTACACCACTACTCCTAAAAAGCCGAACTCGGCGATGCGTAAAGTAGCGAGAGTTCGACTAACCAACGGTAAAGAGGTGAATGCTTACATCGGAGGCGAAGGACACAATTTACAGGAACACTCTTTAGTATTAGTTCGTGGAGGAAGAGTTAAAGACCTTCCAGGTGTGCGATATCACATCGTTCGAGGAGCTGAAGATACGGCTGGAGTTGAAGGTAGAACGCAACGTCGATCGAAGTATGGAACCAAGAGACCTAGGAAATAGTCTTTTTTAAAAAGAAAAATTATAAAAGATGAGAAGAAGAAAAGCAAAAAAGATAGCCATCCTTCCGGACCCAATGTTCAAAGAAGTTCAGGTAACTAAATTCGTGAACAACATGATGTTGGACGGAAAGAAAAATTTGGCCTTTAAGATATTCTACGATGCTATTGAAATGGTCGATGGCAAAGTAGAAGATGCTACCGGTTTGGAAACATGGAAAAAAGCACTTGACAATATTACACCCTCTGTTGAGGTTCGTAGCCGCCGCGTAGGTGGTGCTACTTTTCAAATACCGACTCCAGTAAGAGAAGGAAGAAAAGAATCATTGGCGATGAAATGGCTGATAGGATTTGCCCGAAAACGCAATGAAAAAACGATGGCTCAAAAGTTAGCTGCCGAGGTAATAGCGGCTTCTAAAGAAGAAGGCGCAGCGTATAAGAAGAAAGAAGACACATTAAGGATGGCCGAAGCAAATAAGGCTTTTTCACATTTTAGATTTTAAGTAAAATGGCAAAGAGGGATTTAAAATATACGCGTAACATTGGGATTATGGCCCATGTAGATGCTGGCAAGACTACCACAACAGAGCGCATTTTATATTACACAGGTATTTCGCATAAGATTGGCGAAGTACATGATGGTGCTGCTACCATGGACTGGATGGAGCAAGAGCAGGAAAGAGGCATTACTATTACTTCTGCTGCAACTACTTGTTTTTGGAATTATGAGGATAAGGAATATCGAATGAATATTATTGATACTCCTGGTCACGTGGATTTCACAGTAGAAGTGGAACGCTCACTTCGTGTATTGGATGGTGCAGTGGCATTATTTTGTGCATCTTCAGGAGTTGAGCCACAATCTGAAACGGTATGGCGACAAGCAGATAAATATGGTGTCCCAAGAATTTGTTTTGTGAACAAGATGGATCGAATGGGTGCTGATTTCTTTAAGACCTTGACCGAGATTAAAGAAAGACTTGGTGGTAATCCTGTCCCATTACAAGTCCCGATTGGTGCTGAGGATGATTTTATTGGTGTGGTTGATTTGATTACTGGCAAGGGAATTACTTGGAGTGAAGCCGATCTGGGAATGTCTTATGAAGAAATAGAAGTTCCTTCTGATCTTGAAGAAACAGTTCAGGAATATAGAGATGCATTGATAGAGGCAGTTGCAGAATCAGACGATGTTTTGATGGAGAAATTCTTTGATGACCCTGAATCGATCACTCCCGAAGAAATCATGAATGCAATTCGTGTTTCTACAATTAACATGAGCATTCAACCGGTTATGTGTGGTTCTGCCTTTAAAAATAAAGGAGTACAAACAATGTTGGACGCTGTAATGGCATTCATGCCATCTCCTTTGGATATTGAAGGAATTGAAGGGGTGAATCCTGATACTGATGAGCCGGAAATAAGAAAGCCATCTAATGATGAGCCATTGGCAGCATTGGCATTTAAAATTGCAACTGACCCATTTGTTGGTCGCTTGTGTTTTGTTAGATGTTATTCAGGTAAAATTGATGCCGGGTCTTATGTATTCAATACAAGGTCAGGCAAAAAAGAACGAATTTCTAGGTTATTCCAAATGCATTCTAATAAGCAAAACGCAATTGATGTTTTAGAGGCCGGAGATATAGGGGCTGCAGTTGGATTTAAGGATATTAGAACTGGAGACACTTTATGTGGAGAAAAAAATAAGATTGTACTTGAGTCAATGGAGTTTCCCGATCCGGTTATAGGTATTGCAATAGAACCGAAGACGCAAGCGGATATGGACAAACTCGGAATTGGTCTGAACAAGTTATCCGAAGAAGATCCAACGTTCCAGGTTAAAACAGATGAGGATTCAGGACAGACAATTATTTCTGGAATGGGTGAGCTTCACCTTGAGATTTTGGTCGAGCGATTAAAACGTGAGTTTAAAGTTGAAGTGAGTGAAGGAGCTCCTCAGGTTGCATATAAGGAGAATATAACGACTGAAGTCGATCATAGGGAGGTTTATAAAAAACAAACTGGTGGACGTGGTAAATTTGCAGACATTGTTGTGAAAATATCTCCTCAAACAGATGAAGAGAAAAAAGGGCTCGAGTTTGTGAATTCGATCAAAGGTGGTAATATTCCGCGCGAATTCATCCCATCGGTGCAGAAAGGGTTCGAAATGTCGATGAAAAATGGTGTTTTAGCTGGATTCCCAATTGATTCTATGAAGGTAGAATTATTAGATGGCTCTTTTCACGCGGTTGATTCGGATGCTTTATCCTTTGAATTATGTGCGAAATTGGCTTATAAAAATGCATTAAAACAGGCAAGCCCAAAATTATTGGAACCGATAATGAGTCTGGAGGTTGTCACACCAGAAGAAAATATGGGTGACGTCGTAGCAGATTTAAATCGGCGTCGTGGAATGATGAAAGGAATGGATGATCGAAACGGAGCAAAAGTTGTTAAGGCTGATGTTCCTTTGTCTCAAATGTTTGGTTACGTAACCACATTGAGAACCATCTCGTCTGGCCGAGCTAGCTCGACAATGGAATTTTCACATTACTCAGAAGCTCCTAAGAATATTGCAGAGGAGGTAGTAGCAAAGATTAAAGGTGTAACAGTTTAATAGTTAAGCGATGAATCAAAAAATTAGAATCAAATTGAAATCATACGATCACAATTTAGTTGATAAATCAGCTGAGAAAATTGTTAAGACCGTAAAGTCAACGGGTGCTGTAGTTAGTGGTCCAATTCCACTTCCAACACACAAAAGAATTTATACTGTTTTGAAATCACCACATGTTAATAAAAAAGCACGCGAACAATTTGAATTATGTGCCTACAAACGATTGATCGATATCTACAGCTCTTCTTCTAAGACTGTTGATGCATTGATGCGTTTGGAATTGCCGAGTGGTGTTGATGTTGAAATTAAAGTTTAATAATTAAATAGATAAAAGAAATGCCAGGAATTATTGGTAGAAAAATCGGAATGACTAGCATCTACAGTGCCGAGGGCAAAGCAATGCCATGCACAGTGATAGAAGCTGGTCCTTGTGTTGTGACTCAGGTTAAGACGCAAGACAGAGATGGTTACGAGGCCATTCAATTGGGATTCGGAGATCGTAAGGAAAAAAACACTCCAAATGCATTGAAGGGACACTTTAAAAAAGCTAAATCAGATCCAAAATCTAAATTAGTGGAATTTAAAGGTTTCGAAGAGCTAAATCTCGGTGATGTTGTAAATGTTGACATTTTTTCTGAGGGGGAATTTGTTGATGTTGCGGGAACTTCAAAAGGAAAAGGATTTCAAGGAGTTGTAAAACGCCACGGATTTGCTGGTGTAGGCCAAGCGACACATGGGCAGCACAATAGATTACGTGCACCAGGGTCAATTGGAGCAGCATCTTATCCTGCGCGTGTTTTTAAAGGGATGCGCATGGCTGGTCAAATGGGTAACGAGCGTGTATTGATGGAGAACCTTAAGGTATTGAAAGTACTTGCAGAAAAGAATATAATCGTAGTGAAGGGTTCAGTGCCAGGAGCTAAGGGTTCAACCGTAACAATACAGAAGTAATGAAAGTTAAAATAACTAGCGCAAAAGGAACAGCGACAACGAAAGAAGTCAGCTTATCGAATAAAGTTTTCGGTATTGAGCCTAATGATCATGCTATCTATTTAGATGTGAAACAACATTTGGCAAACCGTCGTCAGGGAACACATAAAGCGAAAGAAAGAGCAGAAATAACCGGATCCACAAGAAAGATCAAGAAGCAGAAAGGAACAGGTGGAGCAAGAGCTGGATCGATTAAGTCTGGAATTAGAATTGGCGGTGGACGAATTTTCGGACCACGTCCAAGGAACTATCATTTTAAGTTAAATGTTAAGACAAAAAGATTAGCGCGAAAATCGGCATTCACTTATAAGGCCAAAGCAAAGGATATAGTCATTATTGATGACCCTAAACTGGATGGTGTAAAAACTAAAGAGTTCCAATCATTGTTGACAAATCTTAAACTTCAGGACAATAAGGTTCTAATGATTTTAGGAGAAAAGAACGATAATGTTTATTTGTCGTCTCGAAACCTTAAGAAAGTAAAAGTTGTAACTGCAGATTCTGTAAATACTTATGATGTTTTAAATGCACAGAAAGTTGTTATGGCGGCAAGTTCAATTCCTGTAATCGAGAAGATACTAAACTAATTGAGAAATGAAGACAGTTATTAAAAAGCCAATTATTACAGAGAAAGCAACGGATCTGAGCGAAAATTATAACCGTTTCACTTTTGCTGTAGACAGAATGGCTAATAAAATTGAAATAAAGAGTGCCATCGAAAGCATGTATGGAGTTCAGGTGACTGAGGTCCGGACTATGAATTATGGCGGTGGGAAATCCTCTACAAAATATACTAATAAGGGTATCGTTGAGCAACGAAATAGAAAATGGAAAAAGGCTATAGTTACCGTTGCAGATGGAGAAACGATTGATTTATTTAATAATTTTTAAGCAATTAACATGGGTCTTAAGAAATTCAAACCTATAACACCAGGGCAAAGACATAAAGTCGGAACTGACTTTTCTGAGGTAACGGCAAGTGCTCCTGAAAAGAGCTTGGTCGAATCTAAGAAAAAATCCGGTGGTCGTAATAATGACGGCAGGATGACGATGCGGTACATTGGTGGTGGCCACAAACAAAAATACCGTGTGATTGATTTTAAAAGGGATAAACACGGTGTACCTGCGACCGTTAAAACGATTGAATACGATCCGAACCGAACTGTTCGTATAGCATTGTTGTTTTATGCTGATGGCGAAAAACGATATATTATTGCGCCTGATGGTTTGAAGGTGGGTGACAGTGTTGTTTCCGGTGAAGGAGTGACACCAAATGTGGGAAATGCCATGTTTTTGAAGGATATTCCTTTAGGTACTGTAATTCATAATATAGAATTAAAACCCGGTAAAGGTGGAGCTATAGCTCGAGGAGCTGGAACGTATGCACAATTAAATGCAAGAGATGGTAAGTATGCAACCGTTAAGTTGCCTTCAGGTGAAATAAGATTGATTTTGACATCGTGTCTGGCTACAATTGGAGCGGCATCTAATTCTGAGCATAATCTTACGGTTTCTGGTAAAGCGGGTCGTTCAAGATGGCTGGGCCGCCGTCCTAGAGTAAGGGGTGTAGTCATGAATCCTGTGGATCACCCAATGGGAGGAGGCGAAGGAAAAAACTCTGGAGGTCACCCAAGATCACGTAATGGTATTCCTGCGAAAGGATTCAAAACACGTGTAAAGAAAAAGTATTCAGACAAGTTTATCATTGAAAGCAGAAAAAATAAGTAGAATATGAGTCGTTCGTTAAAAAAACCACCGTTTGTACACTATAAGCTTATGAAGCGTGTAGATGATGCACAAGATTCAGGTAACAAGTCGGTTATCAAAACATGGTCAAGAGCAAGTACTATTACTCCTGAGTTTGTTGGATTAACTTTCGCTGTTCATAATGGAAATAAGTTCATTCCTGTTTATTGCACAGAGAACATGGTGGGACACAAATTAGGCGAATTTTCGCCAACACGAAATTTCCGGGGACATGCTGGAGGTAGAAAAGATAAGAAAAGATAAAATAGCAGAGTTATGGGTGCTAGAAAAAGAATATTAGCAGAGCAAAGAAAAGAGGCAAACAAATCAATTGCATTCGCAAAATTGAACAAGTCTCCTATTGCTCCAAGAAAAATGAGATTAGTTGCAGATCTAATAAGAGGAGTTGAAGTAAATAAGGCTCTAAATATACTGCAACACGATTCCAAAGACGCGTCAACAAGTCTTGCGAAATTATTACGTTCGGCTGTTGCTAATTGGGAACAAAAGAATGAAGGTAAGAACATAGAGGAAGAAACGCTGTTTGTAAAGACAATTGAAGTCGGTGGCGCTGCTATGTTGAAACGGATTCAACCTGCGCCTCAAGGTAGAGCGCACAGAATTAGAAAGAGGTCAAATCATGTCAGTATCGTCGTTGACGTTAAGGACGCAGAATAATTTTAGATAAATGGGACAAAAAACAAATCCAATAGGAAATAGATTAGGTTTCATCCAAGGATGGGAGTCTAATTGGTATGGAGGTAAAAACTACAAGGATAAAATCATAGAAGATGATAAAATACGTAGGTACCTTCAGGCTCGTTTATCTAGGGCTAGTCTTTCTAAAATAATTATTGAAAGAACGCTGAAGCTGGTAACCATTACTATTAACACAGCAAGACCAGGGGTGATAATTGGTAAAGGCGGACAAGAGGTTGACAAGCTTAAAGAGGAGTTGAAGAAGTTGACAAATAAGGAAATTCAGATCAATATTTTTGAGGTCAAACGTCCAGAGTTGGACGCTCGATTAGTTGCAGATGGAATTGCGCGTCAACTTGAGGCAAGAATTTCTTTTAGAAGAGCAATCAAAATGTCAATAGCCAGCACAATGCGAATGGGAGCAGAGGGGGTCAAGATTAAAATTTCCGGACGTTTGAATGGTGCAGAGATGGCTCGTTCAGAGATGTATAAGGATGGACGTACTCCCTTGCATACGTTCAGAGCTGACATCGATTATGCTCTTGCGGAAGCTCAGACTACTTACGGCAAACTTGGAATTAAAGTTTGGATTTGTAAAGGTGAGGTTTATGGCAAACGAGATCTTTCTCCTAATGTCGGTATGGCTTCAGGTCAAAGAGGCGGAAGAAAACCGGGAGGCAAAAGAAGAAAAAATTAATAGGTTGCAAACGCAATTGAACAGTAAAAAATTTAAAGATGTTACAGCCAAAAAGAACCAAATTTAGAAAAGCTCAGAAGGGGAGGAATAGAGGATTAGCGCATAGAGGGAGTACTGTTGCTTTCGGAACATTTGGACTCAAAACAATGGAGCCAGGATGGCTTACTGCACGGCAAATTGAAGCTTCTCGTATCGCGGTTACACGATATATGAAGCGTGAAGGAAAAGTGTGGATACGCGTTTTTCCAGATAAGCCGGTAACTGCGAAACCAGCGGAGGTTCGTATGGGTAAGGGAAAAGGAGCTCCCAGTCACTTTGTTGCTGTAGTGCGTCCGGGTAGAATTTTATTTGAAGCTGCAGGTGTACCTTATGAAACTGCCAAAGAAGCATTGCGCCTAGCGGCACAAAAATTACCTGTGAAATGTAAGTTCGTTACGCGTAAAGATTTTGTAATACCAGCAAAATAGGAATTATTATGAAGCAACAAGAAATAACAACGATGTCAGTAGAAGATGTGAAGGATAATCTTTCGAATTTCACGGAGCAGTTAGCGAAAATGAAGTTGACCCATAAAATTGCCCCGATGGAAAATCCGTTACAGATCCGTCATGTGAGAAAAACGATCGCAAGATTGAAAACTGAAATAACAAAACGTGAAGCACAGGCATAGTTGCTTGTAAAAAAAAAACTAGCTTGAAATGGAAAAGCGTAATTTAAGAAAAGAACGAATTGGGATTGTTACAAGTGACA